>Ga0126342_10007804_pt1 | contig 19148 bp, 15 predicted proteins | sample Cyp1metagenome_FD_92528 | JGI IMG/M metagenome (GOLD analysis project Ga0126342, IMG submission 92528) | Coral microbial communities from Lord Howe Island, Old Settlement Bay, Australia - Cyphastrea 1 metagenome | ecosystem: Host-associated > Invertebrates > Cnidaria > Coral ... | reverse complement strand
TACGTGCTGCTATAATTCCGTTTCGAGCTGTCTGTTTTTGGGTGCCGCGGGGGTGACCCTGAAAAAATGTATGTTTTTTTTTTTTTTTTTTCGAGCATCATATATATATATATACAGAGATTATATATATAATATGTATTCTGTACATATATGTACACTGTATTATGATGTATTTATGTATATATATATATGTGCACTGTATTATGTACATACATATATATTATATTATAGTAAACCCGAAATAGATAGACAAGGTGTAAACCTGGAAATGTGATTAAATTTACGTAAGAAAGAGTTTGGCCCACATTTTAGATGCAGCCGACTGAGAAACTTGCCAGCCAAAAATCAATCAAGATCTCATCCAATTAAGTAGTAAGTGGGACATCAACCCAACATAGATAATTAATCATCCCCCAAATTTTTGGGGCTTGTGAAATTGGGACATCTATGCCATAAATCATGACAGCCCCCAAATGCTAATGGGATTCTGTAACCTCCTAGGTAATCTTACCCAGCTTTGTTCGATAGGTTTAGCATTCCGATTATCGTGCACTATAATGAGTGCAACTGTTTGGCTGTATTGACTGCATGAACTATGAACTATTTGACTATATATATATATCTATCTATATAATTCTATATATATATATATATGATCCATAAAAACTGGGGTCATTTCCCTTTGCCATTTCAACGTCCCAGGTGTCGGCAGCTTTCTCTCTGGTCTCACGAAGCATGAGCTGAAGGATGAGGACTTCCCCAAAACCGCCACGCGTCCCGTGGCTGCGAAGCTGGAAGGTTGGAAGAAACAAGAGAAAGGCTGGCCAGGTTATGATCTTTTTGTTTTTTTGCTTAGTGATTATTTTTTGATTAATTATTTACTTATTGACTTATTTATATATTTGTTTTGTTTTGTTTGGGATTATGTTTAAAGTTTTAGCGATGGAAGGATCATTTGTGAGGTTAGTTGACCCTGATGGGGACCAGCCACTTGAGTTTTTAACATTTATGTACGTCAGATTACAAAACGGATATAGATGGATATAGCATGGTTTGCCTTTGAAATCCTTTGAATCACACTTAAATTTGCTGGCCTTTTTCCAGTGGCTCTCTTGTCTCCAAAGGCGTGTTGCGCAGGCTACAGTGACTTTGTGCTTCTCAACGTATTTCTCCTAGCTTTTGATGTAATCCCATCCCGTGATCATATGAAATAAACCGTGGTAAACCGGTCATAAACCGGTCATAAACCTGTCATAAACCTGTCATAAACCTGTCATGGATTCCATCCCGAAGACATCAGCGTTTAACGGGTTGGATTCCATTGATTCCATCCCCAGTCATGGTGTGGGAATTTTATGGCAGAGCTGATCATCTTGGGAGCCCCGTTGACGATAGGTTGACGTCCATAGCTTGGGTAATGTTTGGGCTTATGGGGGATGTAACATGATGTAACGATAAGTTATAAACCAGCAAGTCAATAACTATCATAACTTTTTTGGGCCTCAGCTTGTGACTGAGGAGAATTTATTGACTTGATGAAGCACAGCACGCCCTTTGAAGATGGCCAAGAGAATGGCATTGTTGGAGATGACGCCAGTTGGGTTCATTACAACTGGCCAGAGGCGCGCTAAACTCCTTATGATGTCGAAGACAAGCAGTGAGGTGTTCCAAGATCAGTTATTTTGGAGACCTGCCCGCTGATATTTCGTTTTTTTTTGACTCATCTACAGGAAAACTCAAAAGTTGGGGGTAAAAGACTCAATGATCAGCCCAACATGGACACGAACACTTCATTCCGAATGTGTTAAATTAGCTAAACCATGGCACATCAAATTCCTGATCTAAATAAATCCATTGACAAAGCATTAGTGCATGGTTTCACCACTTTGGATGATTGAGCCATCATTTTTCCATGGTTTAATCATGGTTTAACCATGGTTTAAGCAGCGTTTTTGATGCTGAAAGCTAGGGAGCTGCCAGGGCTTTCAGCTCACCTTCCGCAGAGATGGCTATCCGGAGAGTCTGCCGACCTTCACTCAATGGGGTCACTTGGTTGAAGCCCTCGTGCCTCATGGGGGCCTGGGGTGATGACGGTTACCCTCTGGTAAACATACAAAAAACTATGGTTACAATCACCATCTTTAGTAGGAAAATCGGAAAATCAACTATTTTTAACATGGCCATTTCAATAGCTATATGTTAAGTTACCGGAGGGTAGAATCATCAAGGTTTAATGGTTGATATATCAAACTAGTTAACGGGGTTGGAACAAATATAGCTATCTTGGTTCCAGCAGTTGTTTTAATCAGGATAGTTCTGACACGGGATTGACCCCCCCCATATTTTACATTTTTTTTTTATTGGAAAACATGATTCACCAGTGGATGGCTATCTGGGATGTTGGCAGTAGCCCCGTCATCGAACAAATCCAGGACGGTCGTCCGTGTAGCACGTGGAATGACCGGGATTGGGCTTATCTTCCCAATGATACGTCTGCTACAAATGGGTTCCCTCTTGTAAACTAACATAACTATGGAAAATCACCATTTTTTATGGGAAAATCCACTATAAATGGTCATTTTCAATAGCTATGTTAGTTTACCAGAGGGTAATCGATTAAGGCAGGAATTCTTGTTTTTCTTTGGGTTCCTTAAAAATCCAAGATATTTGGTGAAACACAGTGACTCAGGAATTTTTTGGTGAGCGGGCTTGAAACCACCAACCAGATTTGCGGTGGTGAAATTTGGACAATTCTGGACACCTAATCTTGGTACACTTCGATAACAGGCACCATGTTTGTTACTTAATCTTGGTTTCAGTTTTTTCAAGCATCAACTCACCTAAGAATGGAGGATGCCCCACAATGGCAAATTTCATGGGAAACATGATGAGTAAACTATGGGATGAAATGAGACACCCATGGGCACCCTATTTTCAAACATCCACTGGTGCCGACCTCAGTGACCCACACCGTAGATGACTCTGCTTACGGGACCCCAATAAACCTTTAGTCCCAAGATGCTTCAGAGTCTGAATGGTTTCAGGGACCCCCCCATTTTTGTTGGTGATCGCAAAAAAATCCCTGAGAAATAGCTCCTTAGTCCGACCAACTTGGAATCCATTGAGGTGGATATGGGTAAAAACTGGCGGAAATTGCAGAGTTGGGTCATTTGTGTTCATGTTCAAGCTCCAAATTTTCGGGCAACCGCTGGTAAACCAACATAGCTACTTAATAGAATATGATAGACTCATAGACAATCACGAAGACTGCATGAATTCGCTATATCAACGGACCATTTTCCCAGTTCTTTCATGGTTCCCGTCTCCAGGAAGTGAACGACAAAGTTCCGTCAAGGCCACCATTGGCAACGGTGGAGCGTTCGTGGAAGATGGAGAATACGTCCCAAGCCGTGGGTGGATGGGTTTTTTCGGGACGATTTCCAGCAGCTAAAATGGAGGTCTACACCGGGTAGCCGGGTAGCCAACGGGGATGCCAAGTTTTTTTTGATTTCTGGAGCAACTTTAGAGGAAATGGAAGATATATGAGCTTAGCTTAGCTATTTTTCATGATGGGAAAACCCAGAGGATCCCATGGGTTGTACTTCTTTTGACTTTCATCAACTAAAAGGTCAATCGGATTTTACCGCGATCAGTTGGTATCACTGGATATTTTTCGATGGATCATCTTACCCATCCGAATGCTACCGATGATCCCAATGGATACAGCGATTTTCTGTCCCGGATCTGATAGCATTCCGAGGTTGCTACCTGGGAGGGCAATGGCAATATCTCCTGGGAAGGTGATGCTTCGCTGCTGCAAATGCAGGAGGGCTTGGAAAAGCATGGGTTGCTAATGGTTGCTATGGGCGGCCATAGGTTGAGGGGTTGAAACCTACGAATTTAGGGAAGTTTCGAGCAGGGCAAAATTAAAGTGAACATTTTGGGATTTTGAAACTGCAAACATGTAGAATTCTAGATTTTGTGAGCAAAATCATGGAGAATTTGGACTTGATCAAGGCAAAGACCCAAAATTTCACCAAAGATGGGGTTTCGAATTCCAGCAAACAATTAGAATTCAGTTTAACCAGCCAAACATGAGGGATTTTGACAAACCAAAGAAAATGAGACCTTAACTCAGAAAACAAATGTAAACAAGCATTCCAATCAACAAAATATTGCGTAGGAGTTGGAGTGTCAAATTTCTATTCACTTCATATTTGTTCGCCAAATGCGGTGTTTCACCCACCGTTTCACAGTCAGATGATGGCCGCCTTTTCACATTGGGAAAGTCCCGTCGGCGAATCTTTCAGGATAGTCATACAGCGCGCATCATGGTTCAGCCACAGAGTGGTAACTTGGAGGGGAACGTGTGGGGAGGCACGGCTTCCGTGGCTGACATGTTTTGCATTGGCCATACATTGCCATAGATGGGAATATAGTAGAAAATAGAAGATAAATAAATAAATAAATAAATAATTAAATAATTAAATAAACAAAAAAATAAATGAATATACCCTGTCGGTCCAAGTCCTCGCTAAACTAGGCCTTTGCTAAAGGCCTGGTTAAACTAGGCCTTTAGGACTGAGGTTTTCTCTATATGATTATTTTTGATGTCGTATTTTTGTGAGACTTAGCCGAGCAAGGTCCCACCCCCAAAAGATATCCAACGCTTGAAAAAATTAGGGCGCAACTTCGAAATTTACGAAAATAGTGGCACCGTGAAAAAACCGTGAAAAGGCCATGAAAAGCCAGTGAAAACCCCGTGAAAAGGCCGTGAAAAACCCTCAAATCAGGTTTGTGCAAATGAGGCCTTTAGTCATTTAGGTCCTTTCCTCTAACGGCCGTGTTAAACTCGTCCTTTGGACTGACTGGGATATATAATCCGGACAATGTATATACTAACGTAACGTAGGCTAAAACTCTAAAACAATCTAAGCTTGGCGATGATCATATGGGCTGTTTGGGCTTCTAAAGTTGCCTAAAATCTGCTCAAACCTACGGTCGCACCCAGGTATCGTGGTGCGCATCGTTCAAACGGATGACAGTGATCCGCTACGAGGTATCAGTCTAGTTCCGGATGCTTAGCCGAGTTGGTTGCTGTGATGCCTGATTTAATGTGATACCCAGGTTCTCAAGATGTCAAAGTGGGTTTCTTAAAATGGCTAAATTGGAAATCTTTTGGCCAGGATATTAATAACGACGTTTATTCGAACTACAATTTTTGCTGGGTGTTTGGCTTTTTTAGGGGCGCAAATTGAGCAACTATGAGCAACTGGAAGCGAAACCACTTGAGGCAACTGTCAACTGAACAACGGAACTGGGTATGTGACAGGGGAATGGCTCCAGTCACGAAGACCAAGCCCCAATCTTTCGGGCACAGAGGTGAGTTTGGCAGAGAATGCAACGGCGCAAATCTTCCATCCTCGTTTTCTGGAGATGCTGAATGGAACTGCTGTGCTACGCTTCTCCCTGTGGCAGATGGTGGCCGCTTGGTGCAACGGCAGGTGAAAGCCAACAAAAGTCGTCCGCGAAATGGGTCTGTCTGAAAATGGTGGGATCCTACTGATTTCACATCTTCAGAGAAATCCATTTTCTTCGACGATTGTCCAATTTCGATGACCAGCATTTCCATCGAAGATTTTGAGTCACTTTCACATTTTGAGACAACATAGACAACTATACAGGTGGTATTCCCATGATATCCCCATCTTACACAAAGGCGCATATTACCCCTGCGGCCAGGATGTCTGGGAACATGAAGGATCCCAGACGCGAGTCTGGGAGAACCGGACCCTGCCGACGGATCAGACGCAAGCAGGTCACTTGAACAGACTGTCACAACAAGGTGAGGGCCCCCGAAAAACGAAATCGCGACATGTTGAAGTTGACGCCCAGTTCACTTTTTTGGTGAATTCTAGGGTTGATTAGATATTAGAGGGATAATTATAACATAAATAGAACATTATATACCATGATATAACATGATATATATAATTATAACATGATATAACTATAGTTTTTATTTTAGTAAACAAACACATAATGGGGTCAGAAACCTCTAAACAAACACTGTTTGACTGGGCTCACCTTGAAGGGGACTCAACAAATGTAACTCCTCCAATAGTCATTTCATCTGATACTTAAATGGTAGCCTCCCAATATCTCCCAGCCGGGCTAGGGGTTTCTCAGCGGGATGATCATCTGTCGAGGCAAATTTGGAGTTTGCGTGGAGTACATGGTTGAGCTGGCGAACCGACTGGGTGCAGACCCCTGGTTTTCCATGCCCAAGGCCAAACAGGGCCTGACCTTTTAGGCAAAGTCAGAAGCCGAACACAACTCATGGATGATTGAAATCTTCGCAAGCCACTAGGTCACTGTGTGTCACTTATGTTACATAATTCTCAGCAACAACTGCAACAACATATCATGATATACCATCTGGTTATGACTAACAGCTCGCCATGGAAAATCACCATTTTTAATAGGTGAACCATCTATTTCTATGGGCCATGGCTCTACCATGGCTATTGGATCTGGCCATGTAGGCAGCAGCCACGGAGTCCGACTCAGTGGATCCTTATGCTGTTGCTTTTGCTGCTCGGACGACTCGGCGAGATTTTGACGCTGTGACGGGTCATGTTGTCATGTGTTTAAAGACCATCCAATAAAAGCAACAAATTTTGCCGAGTTTTCAGGACTAAGTTAAGTGAAGTGTTTCTATAATATTTTCTAAGTGTGTTGATATAAATAGCACTATACACATATAGATCGACAAGTTGAACTCCTGGAAATGATGCGGGAAACATGATCTGTGACAGTCTGGAGCAATTTTTTGGCATCTTATTTTTTTGGTTGCTATATCTTATACTTTAACTTGGGGGTACTTGTACCCCAAGTTCGACCCAAAGCCAGTTGTCCCTGGCCGTTTTTTTTTCAGGATCGGATACTGGGAGACCTTCGGAGTAAGACTTCACTTCCAAAAAATCGTTTTTTGCAACGTGGACAATCCAATGATAAAAGGAATATGAGCACCAAATTTGTGATATTGTTGGGAATTCAGTATCATTGTACGAGAGTTTTGTGAACCTCAAAGCCCAAACCATCGTCCCTTTACCAGTCATGGAAATGATAAACCAATGCCAATTTGAGGTTGTGGAATCTGGGTATACCACATTTTTATACATTGAGAGTCCCCAAACTCGCGACTCATTGGCTTTCACCAATGAGGATGGGTCAAAACCTATTGATTTTCCATCAATTTAAGGGTGGATGAACATCCATTTGCCAGCGATTTTTTGGGTAAACAGAAGGGGATGACAGGTGAAATCACCAGCCACTTCTATGGTCCCTTCCGAAAAAGATCTCCCACTGGGGTATCTCTGCAGGCAACACTTGTGAATGAAACACTTCAGAGCAATCTACGAGTCTATGTGGAGTATCTTGGCTTTGCTGAGTCGGATGTTTTTTTAAGCATCAATTAAATATAGTTAAATCTGGCAAGAATTGGGGATCTGGGAGGTCGATAGCAGCCCCCTTTTCTAAGGTGAATTGATGTTTCGGCATCTTTTTGGGGGTTACCTGGATGATGGATTGATTTGGGGGTACCCTATTGTCAGAAAAAAAAAACCTAACGTATTATTGTTGGCTACATATTCGGTTATATCCCATGATTTCCCATTAGATTATCTCCCATTATACAGAATTCTTAAACCCCTGAAAGATGTTGTCGATTTTTTGGAGTCCCTTTTTCTCCAAGGTATCGATCGTGTTGTCGCGCTGGTTTGGCTCCCGGATGGGACTCAGATCCCTGGCGAATCAAAGACCCAAGCAACAAGATGAGTACCCTCTGGTAATGACTAACATAACTATTGAAAATGACCATAGAAATAGTGGATTTTCCCATTAAAAATGGTGATTTTCCATAGTTATGTTAAATTACCAGAGGGTAATGTTAAACTGCTACACCGTGCCGTCTTCTTGTGTTTTAATGTATTTTACTGTTTTACTCCCATGCTTTGGCCCCAACGTACGGAGAAACTCAAATTGATGCCTCTTTTCTCACTTTTTGAAATCAAGTTGTGGTGTTTCGGAAGGACAATGCAGTGCAATCATTGGTCTTATGGCAGAGCTGGGAGCAAGCATTTGATCCAGCACGAGTCATCAATGTGCCTTGGCACTGAAAAAAACAAATTCCATGGATGATTTTGGCCAGTTACCATCTGGTTATTTAACATAGCCATGGAAAATGGCCCATTCAAAGATGGTTTACCTATTAAAACTGGTAATTTTCCATGGCGAACTGTTAGTCATAACCAGATGGTAAGAGATGTGGCTCCAGGCCCCCCAAAACATCCGCTACACCAGGCATCTCCACGCGCTGGGTAATATCCCTCACCAGCGGTGTGTTTGCGTCAGGATAAGCATGGATATTTATCGTGGTTGATGGGGATTTATAATGATTTTTTTTTGGATATTTAGCCTCTGGTAAACGTTTACATAGCTGAAAGATCCACCCATTTTTGATGGGTAAATCCACTAAGCTGTAGAAAGATCCACCCATTTTTGATGGGTTTTTATCCACGATTTCGACTGGGCCATGGCTTCAATGTCGCTATATTTTTAAACGTTTACACTGGGCCGGGTAGTGATATAAAATTCTGGATTTATAGGGATGATCCGTTGTGTCACTGATCCAACGATCGATCGTCTAAAAAAACTTAAAGCCATTTTGGTTGAACTAAAGAAGTTAAAGACTCCCCAATAATTACTGTAATTATCCTAGAAAATTAATCCAAATTTTGGTAAAAAACTAAGTTCAAGAATCAATGATTGAGTTGAAATCTCCTGTAATACCCTGGATTCTCGATCTTGAGAATCCATTCGCAGATCATTTTCCCACCGAACATGGCGTCCTTGGAAAGCCGAGGTGATGTCGGCGCTACCGCAGATGACGAAACTTTACGGCAGCGATGTGAACAAAGTGGAAGCCGCAGCCATCGACGTCTCGTCGCTTGGAATGACCTGGCTTTCACCTGGCGAGCCTAGGAGCTGCACAGCAAGGCCATTTTTAGAGCCATGAGGCTAGCCATGAAGGGGGCTTCCTAAGTCATGGGGGTACATCCAAATCATCCAGTTGTCATGGTTTCACTGGGATGATCTAGAAATGGTGGTGAAAATCCCCTACGAAACAATGGTTTATGAGGGGTGTTGAGTATTAGAACGGGATTAATGATGGAGGAATTTCGATGTTCAAAGAATTGAATGATATATAGTGATAAAATAGTGAGAGTGCAAGAAAGTTAAGTTTTCCCAAATTGAATTTCCATGTCTTTGAGGGGTACTAAACATGATGGTTGTGACTGGTGGTAGGAAGAAGGGCCGACAAGTCTGAGAGATCTGGAGAGTTGGTATACAACTTATACCCCGATGACGAAGTAATAGTTTTATTCACCATAAATAAACCGTGGACTTCACCAAGTTATGTCAACTTCGATATATAATGATATATATATATATATATATCCGTATATATATATATATACATATCTTATAAATAATAAGTATATATATATATCATACTTATTATATATTATTTATATTATATATTTTATTTGTATTATATATTATATCTGTTATATATATATCAGCTATCGATACAAATCCCACATATGATCCCATATAATCCTATATGAAACCATACTATATTGTCTTATCGTGGGGTACTTGCCATGTGTAGGCGGCACAGTCATTTGACGTGATGTTCAAGGACCATAGTGTTGATGCATTGGGTATTGCACTTTTGGCATGAATTCTGCATATTAAAGGGATGGCTGTAAATCGAAAAGCACGCTACATATGGCACAGGAATATTGCCTACTTGAAGGGATATCATGTGGAAGAAGAATTCGTTTTTTCAGAAACGAATGCTGCATTTTTTAGATTTTAGAGGAATCCTTCATAGTTGTAGGGGTATAGTTTGTTGAAAAAAAACATTGTACTTTTTCACAGGAAAATGCACCTTAATGAAACATGTTTCTTTATAAGCTGGGGATACTTCATTGTTTCGAACAGGAATGCACTATCTTAAACTCATGCTACATATTATAGAAACATGTTTACCCCTAAATGGAAGGCTGTACATCTTTAGGGAGGCCCTGCATCTTTTAGAGCACAAAGGGTATGTTTTGCAAGGGATATTGGAAGGTTCAGGAAACTATTTCAAGAATATTCTATAAGATGCACATATGTTTCAATATGTTTATTCCTGAATTGTGTGTCTTTACATTTATGATTCATGATCATTTATGGCTCTTTGACTCTGATGTATTTACTGAATTGCATTAAATAAGAACAACATTTTTCACAAGGAGACTCTTAAACAAGAAATATAATGTGAATTTGATAAGATTTTGCATGGGAATTGCATGGAACTAGATGTCCAATAATTGCAGAATAAAAACCGGCCTTTCTTGATTTATGGCAATTTTGAGCACATAGTTGGGTGAAAAGTAGCATATAGTTGGGTGACAGATACAAGTATGTGCTTAAAGTACAACCTGTTCATATCTGGATCAGAAGGATTTGCACAAAAGAATGCCATGCATTTTTGCAAATTTTCTGCCGCTCACAACAGTCCCCTCCCTTGATATTCGTTGGTATTGAATATTGGGAGATATCCTCTTGCCACGACAGTGGCACCGAGCTGTGATGGTTCCCCCCTGCCACCAGTCCACGCAAGGTTTTCAGATGTGTGCAAGTATGGTGAGACACCTTGCGTGGACTTCAATGCATTAGAGGCACCCTGTTGGGGATACCAAGGGGATTGTGCTTCAAGCGGTGCTCGATAAATGTTGGTGGTTTTGGTCTGGCGATTTCAAATGATACGTTGATATTGACATGATTTGGCACGCTGTTTGATAGGATAAAATTTAATATATATATACACATATATATATATTTATTTATATATTATATTTTACTCAGTTGACCAGTGACCAATGAATTCTATTACCATTATATCCCAAATATATGTCCACTTTAGGAATCCCCCAATTTGTGTCCATTATTGGTGGTCCTGTCCCATGGTATCTCCAGTATATCCGCGTTATATCACCAGGTGTATCCCTACTTGCAAGTGCAGTTCCAGTGAACTAAGTAGATAAATATAGCCATAGCGGCTTAGCCCCCCAACAAACATGTATATCTACAAATTCCAAAGTTGCCATAGTGATATCCGCTAAACTCCCCCCATGGCCCCCTCCAGATCTAGGCCAATGCTACCTACGGTGGTCTGAGTCCGTTGCAGCTGATTGATGAGGTGGTCCGGCCGGCCATGCTGAAGCAGGAGGTGGAACCTTGACCAACAGAGCGTATGCTATATGCTGAACGCATTTATAGTGTATATAATAGATAGATAGATTCTGATAGATAGATTAGATTAGATTAGATTAGAATAGATAGATAGAGACAGACAGACAGACAGACAGACAGACAGAGAGACAGGTAGACAGGTAGATAGATAGATAGACAGATAGACAGATAGACAGATAGACAGATAGACAGATAGACAGGTAGACAGATAGACAGATAGACAGATAGACAGATAGACAGATAGATAGATAGATAGATTAGACAGATAGATAGATAGACAGATAGATAGATAGATAGATAGATACATCCATGCATGCATGCATGCATGCATGCATGCATACATACATACATACATATATATATATGCACACATACTATCTAAGTGTACAATTGCAGCACTTCTGCGCTACATCCCTATTTGATCTTTTGAGAATCTTAGCCAACAACAGTGGAATCTGTTTCAGTCAATCGAACCCCGCCATCTAACCTGTAGCTGACCAGCAAGATGGCCCTGATGCTGGGATCATGGGGGATCACCCATCTCTTAGCTGGTTTAAACCGTCCAAAACAGCTTGGATTTAATGGGTGTTCATCCAATTTCATCCCAAAGGTGCGATGATAACCTATCCACCCCCATCTCCAAGGAATTTAGCCATCACCGCATTGGAAGTCCAAGATCTCCAAGATATTCACATGCGCCGGTTCCTCCAAGATTCCCAAACCTTTCCTGAGGAAATTAATGCGAGGGTGCAGCAGGCACTCTACTATGGTTTCGAGCCAGCAGGTTGCATTTGGCCAGTGCTTCTGGCTTTCGGGATTTCACCAACGGGCTTGATCCAGCACTCAGGGGATTAAGTTTGGATGGTTGACATTTATACATACCCCAACCAAACATATCAATAATGATTAATATATCCATACTCGATAGTTGGGTATATGAGTATATCAATACTTCTAAGTTATATAACAGTGTTTTTCTCTACCCATGAGATGATATTCCCCCTAAAATTGTGGATGGATCGAAACCTACTATACGATCTTTTAGGAAATGACCTATACGATCTTTTAGGAAGTGACCATCCATTTGCCAGTTAAGGCATAAGATGCCAGAAGGACAGTTCAGAATCATTGTAAGAGAATGGCAAGCTCTGGCCACTTTCCATGTCCGTCCTTCCCTCAAGGATCATTGCGTTCGATGCCATGCCGTTGATCTCTGCCGGAGCCCAAGTTCAGTGAGATTTTCAGTAGAGGATGACCAATCATCAGCCAGCACAACTTGTTTGTACAGCCTTTGCTGAAGTTGATGTCAGTGAATGTGCCAGATTTTTGAACTTTGGTCAATCCACGATTCGAATTCCATGTTGAAATTACTACCAGGAACACGTTGCCCTCAGGTTCAATCTAAGCTGGCACCAGAAATCCCCTATGTGTAGATGGTTGGTGTACGTATTTTTTTCCCCCACCTGCCAGGTGAGTTGCTTTGTCCTCCCTCCTTCTTCTTCTCCAGCAGACTCGGATCTCAACTGCGAGCGCCAGATCTCAGTGGGCACTGCCGGATCTCAACCGCGAACGGCAGATGTCAGATAGAATGCCACAGAGAATGCCAGATAGAATGTCAGATACGTCAGGTAGAATGCCATATAGAATATCGGAAGATATATATATATATGTGTGTGTGTGTCAGAAAGAATGCCAGACGGAATGTCAGAATATATATCAGAGAGAATGCTAGATATTATGTCAGAATACATGTCAGATAGAATATCAGTTGGTGGGGATCACTCGAAGAAAGTAATTCTCCCTATTGATTGTTGGTAAAGCCCCAGTGGCCCATGAGGGATCTTTCGTTTTCTAGATGATTTAATGAGTTGACCTTCATTTCCCTTTTTTTTTTCAGATGGCTATGAGTCAAAACCCTGGAATCCCAAGTACCCTAAAATAGCCGGTTTACAGACTTCGGGATTTTCGGGATTTTCTTTCAAAGGTCGCCCCCGTCGAAATTGCTGATAGCTCCCATGTGTGCCATATGTCCCATGGTCCCAGATATTTTCATGGTATATTTTTGTGAGGAGATAGTGGGATATAGAACCATCTATCATCAGAGATTGGATATATCCAAATATTGAGAGATGGTCATCAATCTATAAAGTTCGGGATTTATGTATACCCATTGTGTTTGGGACCTTCAAGGCATGGGACAACCAAGGCCCGAGGGTATGGCCATCGCGGCAATCTGAACTGGGCGCTGGGCTGCGAGTCTTGTTTGATGCGAACGCTGGGACGACGCTATGGCGAGAGGCGCCCTTGGCATCACGTGTGGCCATGATTGATCTATATGTTCTCTGGAAATATGGGATGTTTTTTTTTTTAATCAAAATTCGGGACACTGGAAAATTTGAAGAAAATGGCATGACAATGACATTTTAATGGGAAACATGATGGTAAACCATGGAACCTGGCAATAGAAAGTCCACAAAAATCTAAAAGTTCCAACGGTACTTCATGCAGTAAAGAATCCAGGCATCCAGATCATCGCACCATTCAGTTGCTGCATGGTGTTTTTTTCGATATGTCACACATTGGAATCGTGACATTGTTCGTTGGAAAACACATCATCTAAATAACCTTACTGGTGCTAAACGTAGGGAATGGATAGGAATGGGGGAATGGGATGATTATTACTATAGTGACTATAGTGATTGTGGATCATTCCCTCATTCCCTACTAAGCACCAGTAAGTACCCTCTGGTAAACTAACATAACTATGGGAAATCACCATTTTTAATGGGAAAACTCACTATAAATGGCCATTTTCAATAGCTACGTTAAATTACCAGAGGGTAACATCTACAGAATCACGATAAACAACCTGAAACATGATTACGTTGAATTGTCCCTGTCTCGCTTCAGGGAGCAAACACAGTTAGCAGTGGATGGATGGGTCCACGAGGTGCGAGGCTGAAGTGTCGCTGGCTGGGTAGATATCCCTTATTTCATGATGGGAAGACCAATTGAAAACCCCAAGATTTCATGTTTTTGTTTGAACTTCCCAAATAAAATGGCCATGAATTGGGGGTATGCACTATTTTCAAAAACACCCACGCAAAGGGGCTGTGATTGTTCTTGAACCAGTTGCGAAGCATTTTGTATCAGAGAATATTCCAGTGGGACCAAGGATGGGTTTATGGATTATGGATGTAGTGGGTATGAGACCAGAATACATGGGAAAGAATGGGTTCATGACCAACCACCATAGGGAGCGAATGGGTGTGGTCGCCCTTGCCAACCCAGGGCTGATCTCAGTTGGCTGAAGGCTGACCCTGCAGTATCAAAGGTGAGGAAGGTGATGATTAGTGGCAACTGGCCAGTCATTCCATGCTTGCTGGCCAAAGTTCTATGGTTTTTGTGTGAATTCAGATTGTTGTACATCATACACCCATTTTCCGGCGCTCAACTGGTCCCATGATCATTGTTGCTGAGACTACAACTGTTCAAAATCACTTCAAACTCTCATTTTGGCAACATTTCCAGCCCCAGTTTCATCGTTTTTTCCTTTTTTTTCCTATGTTTTCCTATTTTTTCCCTCCAACCTCCAGCCCTTCCCTTGCTTTTGTGAAGCCCTGACCACAAGTCACAAGATCCAGGTGGATTTCCAGGCGTATGCGGCCTATCAGGGCATCGCTGAGGAGGATCGTGCAGTGGATTCGGAAGGCGACACGGCTTGGGGCTGGGGATGTCCTCATTTTGTTCGCTGAATCATCCAAGATATCCAAGATCCATGGCTATGGATCAATACCTATTAATACCATTTTTAGTGGGATGAACATCCATTTACCAGCTATTTTGATGTTCACCAGGGGTACAAGGTTTTGACACACTGCCATATCCAAGATCCATGGGGATTCATGTTTTTTTTTATTGATCCCATATTTAAGGATACTATGAGGGATATTTTTTTTGATCTTATGGGATTTCATTTGGGATACTTATTGGGATTTCATTGATCCCATATTTATCTATAAATGATTTTGTAGATAGATTGGGAATGTAACCAACATTGTGGGACTTAGGAAATGATGTTTATTTGCGTGAACATAATAAGGGAATATACATTTTGCAAACTGGAAAATCCTTTTTTTTTCATCGGTAGATCATCCAATCAAATGGGGATATTATGGGCATATATTATGGGATTCATATGTCCCAATTGAAAGTTATATATATACCCTATGGCAATTGAGCGGTTTGTGAACCGGAAAATCACCATCTTAATTCAGGGTCTGCGCTTTTTTGTATGTTTTGGGGAAATCATCAAAGTCTGTGTTTTATGTGTGTGTGTGCGTGTTTTCATCAATAAATCATTCAAACACATCTTCTTTACAGCATGTTTACCCGGATTCAATTGTGGAATTCAGAGAGTTGATTGCATGCGCTTTGCCACCTTTGTGCACTTTTGGGAATGGGGTTAATGCACGGTTGCTGCTATGTGGGGGGAGGGGCAGGACGTAAAAAAAGAAGACATTTGAAAACATGGAATTAACTCCAAAAATACTTTCTACATTAAAAATGAAAGCACCTAAAAAATTAGATGCTTGTACTTTCCGGCAGGATCTTATCTAATTTAAGTGACCAGAAATTACGCATGCATTGCTGCATGACTTAAGACCTGATTTCCAGAACTCTTCTCACACAGAAACAGTACACACACAAAAGTGAAAAGTTAGTATATATACTTGCAAATGTAATTTTTACGTGCAGAAGTAAGTAGCCCCAGAAGAAGCCAAACAAACAACAGGATCTTATCTTATCCAAAAAGTATGTGAAATGCACATTTGGATTTGCAAATCCAAAAACTTGTGACCTGGTTTCCAGGACTCAGTTCACAAAGTGTAATCTTAATTATTGTAAAATTGTATACGTATACTGACGAATTTGGTTTGACATGCCAATGAATGTAATCTTATCACGCAAATTATACATGCATAATTTGAGACCTGCGTTCAAACAAGGACTCAGTTCACACAGGGATAATTAGTACATGTAGGTATCAAAAATATCAAATCACACATGTTTGTTTTGACATGTAATGAACGTAACCCTTGGAAATTTTCCAACAAGACCTCAACCAAAAATGTAAACAAGAAAATAGCAAATGCATACAGCTTGAACTTGAGACCTGTTTTCCAGGGCTCAATTCATACAGTGTAATATGGTATATCCCCTTGCGTCCTGTTTGTGAGCTGAGTTCTGGAAACCAGGTCTCAGGTCATGCGTTTGGACAAGATCATGTTTGATTTATTGTTTTTTTCTTCATTTCTGCAGGAAAAAAAACGGACATTTGTAAGTATACCATCTTTCCACTTCATGTGTGTGCGCTGTTCCTGTGCGAGCTGCGTTCTGCAAACCAGGTCTCAAGCCATGCATTTGTAATTTCCAGTCATATGTTTTTTGGGTAAGATCCTGGCGGAAAGGAATTTCTACTTACCTTTCCACGCCAAAAACACAAAATGTTACGCTTTCTTGACATAACCGCCAATTGCGCATGATAACATATTGTATTTCGATGTGTTTCCCTTGCTTTCTTTTTCGTGCCTTACTTAGCACATGATGTGACAGGAAAAACCACACCAACGAATTTCACAACTGATGCTGGTGACACTTGCATCCATAGCCTTGGCAATTCAATGAGATTTAAAGATGTATTTGACATATCAAAGATATGCTGAGCGACTTTGATCGACCCAGGATAGCAGAGCCTGTAATAGGTAAATTGATGGATCATCCAACTAAATGGGGATGATATAATGACATATATTATGTTTCTCCTTGGAGCCCGCAAACCTTGGAATCGTCTCTGCAAAACGGCATGAACTGGCCATATTCATCGATATGAGATGCCCCCTGGTAAACTAACATATACTAACATAACTATGGAAAATTACAATTTTTAATGGGTAAAACATGGCAAAACAACTATAAATTGGCCGTTTTCAATAGCTATGTTAGTTTACCAGAGGGTAATCGATCGTAAAACCCTCAAACATTGGACATTACCCAAAGGAGAGAATACACCTCTTAAGTTGAGAATATTGAGCAACAACATCAGATGGGTAGAACAACTTCAGTTCAAAATTGAGGGTGTAAATCTTCAAAAACACATCTTATAGGGGGTATTTTAATCTAAATGAGGGTTGCTGGATGTTGCTGGTGATTATGAACTAAACACCTAGGTTCTGGTCAACTTCGAAGTTGGGAGTATGAATATGTATAAATCTTCAAATACTTAAACATAGTGTGGATCAACTTGTAATCACCAATACCAACTGAAGATTGGGGATACAAAAAAGGAGGGTTGTATAGTACCTATACAACTAGAGAATCCTTACAATCGGGTGGTATTAACCAGCACAATCATGTGGCTATTGACTTACATATGGGTGTTAAGTTACTTTTGTAGGGAGTATGCTCGAAAATCAAACATGGAGGTACAGAACAAACCCTAAATGATGGTTTATGATTATTTGGGTTGGAAATTTCAATTCTTATCGAGGATCTCACCTGCAAATATGGTAATATGGGGACCCATATGGAAATCAACCGTCAGATGGGGATATGAACTCGTTTTACGGGGATCCTGACCTCTCAAAGTCAAGCAAAAATGGGATTGACCAAATTGACCAAGGTTTCAAAGTCGCTGTCCAAACTGGTCAGGTAACTATTGGTTGGTGGGCACACCTGCAGAGGCCAAAGCTCAGTGCCACTCCATGTAGCTTGATGGCACCGCGGCGGTATGGCAGTTAAGGAGAGGGTAGTTTTGACCCCTAGTCATCTGAATCTCAGTGTCATGAGAAAACAAAAAAAAAGTGGGCAACCTCAGCATGATACCAAAGAGACTTCTGATCAATTCTGAAAAAGTCTCCCATCCTGGGTGATTTTTGGCTCCAAAAATCTCCAGCCTAAGGTCCCACTGTGATGGTTTCACTTACTTCAAATCCGGTGAATGGAGCTGCGGAGTGCCTTGGAACATGCGACGTGCTACCTGGGTCTACCATGTTTGTCACTTTTGCATCACGAAATTATTGAAGGCAGGATGTGATAAGTTTATTGTTTGTAAAATGGGCTACCCATGCAATTTGATAGTTTCTCAGTTTCTCATCGTTTTTCCTATACTAAAATTGGCCATTTGCATATAGTATAGTATACAGTATACTGGTATACTCCTGTTTTTCAGATACAGCAAGATGTCTTTTCAGCCATAAACCCACCATTTTCGCAGTTGCCGATCTTCTAGGTGGGCAACGACCATCGCTACGGCACCTGCGCCACACCGGGCTGCGCCTACTTCTTCAACCGCACGCGCATCGATTCGGGGGAGCGCAAGCCGCCCACGCACTGCTCGGCGTTTACGGTATATGGTGATCCCTGGAACCAATGCGTGGTTGGACGGTTGGATACCTATTTCAAGGTGGATGCCACTATTCCAGGCAGGAAGTTTGGGACCGGAACTGCACGGCCTCTGGTCTGCTGATGTAGATGGAAAAGTAATCCTCCTGCCAATTTCCACTACTAAATGCTATGACCTAGGTCCCGGAAAGTGAACCAAAAATTTAGTGTGAAATTTCTAGAAACCATTTAGTAGAGAATCATGATTTTTAAAAAAAAAATCAAGTAAACATCTCTAGACCCATGATCCACATTTAGTAGAGAGGTAAAAATGATATGTTAATCATATGGTGTCAAATGTTGTTTTTTGGGTAAAACCATTTAGTAGAGATGTC
>Ga0126342_10007803_pt1 | contig 19149 bp, 18 predicted proteins | sample Cyp1metagenome_FD_92528 | JGI IMG/M metagenome (GOLD analysis project Ga0126342, IMG submission 92528) | Coral microbial communities from Lord Howe Island, Old Settlement Bay, Australia - Cyphastrea 1 metagenome | ecosystem: Host-associated > Invertebrates > Cnidaria > Coral ... | reverse complement strand
TCCAGTTTCCGAATACCACTGTCCAGTTTCCGAATACCACTTCCAGTTTCCGAATACCAGTTTCCGAATACCACCTCCAGTTTCCGAATACCACTCGCCAGTTTCCGAATACCACCGTGACCATATGGATTGATAGCATTTTTCGAAGAGCAGATTGGAAAATCAAGAAGCATTGACTCAGCAAATGGCTTTGTTCAAAACCGGATGGGATACCGGATGCAGAAAGTTGTGGGAATTTGGATGGTGATGACGACGATGACGATGAGGATGACGACGATGACGACGAGGAGGAGGAGGATGATGATGATCATGATCATGATGATGTACATACATATATAGATGCATACACATGTATACATATATATATAAATGCAAATCGATATAGATATACTTAAACACCCTACTCAGCATTTCCCACCTGTTCCGCAAACTTCCATGGTTTCTCTAGGTTGGATGACAAAGGTTTTCCCATGGAACGTCCACTTGCGTGCGCGCCGGACCTCGTTTGCACGGCCCCCAACTTCAATGTGTTGCCCAGCACCTGCGTGCAAAAACGACCGCAGAACATTTGTTGCCTGGTGAAGACCTAGGTACATGTGCATGTAGGAACAAGAAACCACCCATGACTGGGAATGGTAAGTAAACATGCCACCTATAAAAAATGCTGATGACTGGGGGATGGTGCAAATGGCATCGTTTTTACTGGGGGATTGTTTGTATTTATTTATGGGGGATGGTGCAATAACCACAGTATTCAAATATGGGTGATTTACCATTGCTTTACCAAGCATTCTCGTGATTTCATGCGCCAGAGGCGAAGCTTTTGATGGAGTTTGTTGGATTTTTTTTTAAGGGAGGCAAATCATCCAAAGTAACCAATTTTATCCAATTTTTGTATTGACACCCATGGTGACGACTGGGGATTCTCCATTCTCAGAGCCCCCAGATGGAATTTTTGGGAAATCAAAATCAATGGCTTCTCCAATGTGTATCAGCAAGAATTCATTGTACCGATAGCAAGTTTCGCCAATTTGTTGAATACCCGGCCTGGTAATTTGTTACATAACTATGGAAAGATCCACCATTTTTCATGGGACATTTCACATGAAAAATGGTGATTTTCCATAGTTATGTTAGTTATGATTACCAGATTGTACATGGTTCCCATCGCATTGAGCATGGAATACTAAAAATTGGGTCTGGATCTGATGTTCGTATTGAGTATCCACAAAACATCGCTAATAGACAAAAACAAATACTATTGAAGTGGCTATGGATCAATACCTATAGATACAGTTTATTAGGGGATGAACATCCATAAATCCCAGCTATTTTGATGTTCACCAGGGGTACAAGGTTTTGACACACTGTCAAGTGACAAAAACGATGGTTTCCTACTGACAAAAAAAACACAACCAGCTAAGGCTACTATGGTCCATGGTGGGATTCCAGCGATTGTCCACGTGATCACATGAAGGGCAAGCCGGGCTTGACTTACGATCTGGTAGTCCAGGCGATGATCTCAGCAGCCATGCTCTATCCCGGCGAAATCGCTTGGACGGGGAACTGCAGTTGCTCGGCATGGCGTTTTACGCCGCCCTTGGAAGGGTTACCCTCTGGTTATGACTTACAAAAAGCTATTGAAAATGGCCATAGAAATAGTGAGTTTTCCCATTAAACATGGTGATTTTCCATAGCTATGTTAATTTACCAGAGGGTATTCATTTTGAGATGTGCCATGCAACCGATCCCTTGGAACGGTTGCAAGTATTAAGGGTCAAGGTTTCCAAAATGGGGGTACAGGATTTGATTTTCGGCGTTGTTAACATGTTGCACATGCTGTCGTATGGTCATCAGGGGAGTGTGGGCAGGTGGTGGGGGTATTAACGTTCCTGACGAGTAGTGCATTTACGTTACATTTACGTTACGGAACATGTTGCCGTTGTTAAAATGGAGACCAATGTCCAGGCTCCACAAGAAAAACCAGAAAGTGCACAAAAAAAGGGACGCTTGGGCTTACAGCTGGACATGGCGTTGAAATAGTTATAATGTCGCCTTGTTGCAGTCTGTGGCCGCTGCCTTGCCAAAAGCACTCTGGCACTGAAACTTCGAGAAGAGAAAAAACTGGATGGGTGGATGTTTTCCTGAGATGATTGAAAATCATGAATTTCTAATGTTTTTTGGAAGCCCTTGAAGAGCAGAATCGATTCACTGCGCAGCCGAAACCCACATTTTTACACTTGAGTCACACCCCTGCCAATCGAAATGAATGTCCATATTGCAAACATATTTTGACAAGTCCCACAAATACCAGCACCTTGTCCCTTAACCTCAAAAATCAAATACCAGCACCTTGTCCATAGTCACACCCCTTACAAGGGCGGCGAGCCAACCGGTTGCCTTGTTTTTTCTCGGAGATTTCTGGATGTTTTTTGTTGATTTCAGTGAAGTTTGGTGAATGAATATCCAGTGAAATTTTTGAGACATGTTGTCTTTATGTCTGTGTTTTCTTGATTTTCCACCAAAAAAACAGGGCTTTAACATGATTTAAGCATGAGCTATCGAGGTTTCTCATAAAAATCAGGGTTTTGCTGCCGCATCAAAGGATTTATTTGACTCTTATTTCCATGAAGTTGGGGGGTGCGAGGTTACTGGGACCGCACTACGGAGATTGGCAAATCGGTGTTGCGGGTGCGTGAACAGATCTATAAGATTGCAGTAGAGCTGTGGCCTTGGGTGGTGCTGAAACGAGGACCACCCAGCCTGGAGGAGTTAGGAGACTGGCTTGAAATTTTGCAGATTTTTCGTTGAGGCTTTTGATGTTTTGGCTGGTGGAACGGATTGCATTGGGGAAAATGCCAGACACTGTCCGTGGCTGTGGGCAAATGACATACTCAAGAACTGCGACTTTTCAACGTAAACCATGCGAATCGTAAATGTAAGTATCCCAAAAAGGCAGAACACTTCCCATGTTTATATACATTTCTTCCGATTGACACCAATTGACCCAGCTGATTGAATGCAATGAATTTTGGGGATTGAAACCATGATTACAGAACTTGTGGCTGGTGCCCAAAACGACATCTGTGATTTTCCATGCCCAAAAAGATGGCAGCAAAACGAAGATAGGCAGCGATCCCCCAGACATTTTTCTATCCAACATCGACAGGAGAGATGCTGCCAGATCCCTTTGAGTATTTGGCAACTTCGATTTGTTGATCCTTTTGTTTTTCTATTTTCCCATTGGTTCCACTCGAATGTCATTTCATCCCAGTCCCTTAATATTCAACACCCCTAGAAAACGTGGTAAAAAGTAGGGGTAGAAACACATATTTAGGTAATAGGAAGGGGTGTTTAATCAGTGGAAATTTATATAGTTAGAAAACTTCTGAGTTACGGACGATGGTCATGGTTAGCATTTATACCGTCATGTCAACGGCATCATCATGTCAACCACATCACCATGCTAACCACATCACCGTGTCAACCCCATCATCATGTCAACCCCATCATCATGTCAACCCCATCATCATGTCAACCCCATCATCATGTCAACCACATCATCATCATCATCATCATCATCATCATCATCATCACCAACATCACCATCACCACCATCACCATCACCATCACCATCACCATCACCATCACCATCATCATCATCATCATCATCATCATCATCATCATCATCATCATCATCGTCATCGTCATCGTCATCGTCATCGTCATCGTCATCGTCATCGTCATCGTCATCATCATCATCATCATCATCATCACCATCATCATCATCATCGTCGTCATCATCATCATCATCATCGTCGTCATCATCATCATCATCGTCATCATCATCCTTATCATCACCATCATCATCATCATCACCATCATCATCATCATCATCATCACCATCTTCATTTTCATCACCACAATCATCAAGTAGTTGGGAAGTGTAACAGTTCGGAAGCGTGTGAGTTCACGGGTGAAAGCGCTCTCGGGCGCGAAACCCTGTGTTTTTTTGGGGCAATGTGGCTCCTGGGCTTGCCGAAGTAGGGTGTGTTTCCGCAATTCCACGGCTCGATTTGGTGAAGTTGTCGACAAAAAGGTTGTCGACAAAAAGGTTGTCGACAAAAGGCATGCAGACTGTAGCGAGAGCTCGATTTGCACTTCAAAATGTTTAAAGCTGTCACGTTTGGAGCACTTTTGGAAGATGAGGTCGGCAAAATGTGCACCAGACTGCAAAGAGAGCTTGATTTCAGACGAACATCGCAAAAAACTGGCCAGTTTGGAGCGGCGCCGGATTTGTGTGGTGGAGTGCGCATTGTTGACGCTGCGCGGATGTTGGTCGATTTGGTGCGACGCTCCTGCTAGGCGGATTTGCAACCGGTTGTGACAAAATGCATGGGCGGGGCTGCGTGCAGCAAAGCGTCAGTGACGTTGCGACGCCCCCGCTATGGGGGATTGCAGGTGGAGGTTGCCAAATGCATTGTAACAGCTGCGCAAAAGGTAGTTTTTCACAACAGTGGCGTTCTTGTGTTATGCGGGATTGCAGTTGGAGGTTGCTAAGCTGCTAAGCGCAATATAACAGATGCGCAAAGAGAAGAATTGGGTTGCAGAAGTTACAACACAGGTATATAGCTGGGAGGGAGTTCATGCAGAGCAGACGCGGATCAGAGAAGAAGCAGCATGCTGTCTAGGGGCTGCCCAGAGAAGAAGTAGCTGAGAGAAGAGGCACTTCAGCGAAAAGCTCGCTCAAGAAGTAGCTCAACAAAGAAGTAGCTTACTTATCCATCCATCCGTCCATCCATCCATCCATCCGTCCATCCATCCATCCATCCATCCATCCGTCAGTTCATGCATTCGTTCATTCGTTCATTCTCTGATTCATTGGTTCATTGGTTCGCTGATTCAATGGTTCATTGATTCCATTCATTGGTTCATTGATTCGCTGATTCCTTGTTTCATTGATTCACTGACTCATTAATTCTTTGATTCCTTGATTAATTGGTTTATCGATTCATTCATTCATTTGTTCGTTCATTCGTTCATTTGTTCATTCGTTGTTCATTCATTGCTTGATTGATTCATTCCTTCCTTCCTTCCTTCCTTCCTTCCTTCCTTCATGTTTCATTTTCATTTCATTTGATTTCGTTAATGCATTGAGTGCTTCATTGCTTCATTGATTCATCGTCTCACTGCTTCACTCATTCATTGATTCCTTGCTTCGTTGCGTCAATGGTTCATTTCTTTCTTGATTCATTGTTTGATTGATTTTCGTCTCATTGATTCATTGTTTCATTGCTTCGTTCTTTCATCGTTTTACTGATTCATTGTTCACTGCTTGATCGGGTCATTGGCTCATTGATTCATTCAGTCAGTTGTGCATGTATTCTTTCATGTCATTTCATTGGCATCTCAACCACAATCTGAAATATGCACATTCGTTGATGCGCCTCGCAACTTCAACGCTTCGTTGCTTCTGTATCTCTTTTTTTTTCTACAGGCCATTTTCTTCCTACAAAGAAATTTTCGAAACTTCCACCTGGTCATGATATGGGATTTTATGAGATGATATAATGGCGCTACAACCAAATAACGCTACTTAGAATGGGGGTTAACGATGGGGATGGCGGTAGGAAGGCCCCGAAGCATCCGAAACGGCGGCTGGATCTCAGGTGAAACATGAGCACATGACGCCCCAGCAGGCCTCAGTGCAGTGTGCAAGCCAGTCAGATGAGAGCAACACCATGGTGTCGCACCTACTAACGGAGGCACACATCTTGGCTGCTCAGCCCAACAAGGTGGCTGGTTTGCTGGTTTCAGTCATAATTTTCGTGCTGGTTCTTTGATTTCTGACATTTTTCCCAAGATAACATTAACTATAAGGCCTATAGGGGTTCTTCCTTTAATATTCAGGGGATCCTGATTGACTCCCAGCACTTGTCTCCCTTCATGATCGCCGGCCTTCCCTGCCGCTGCCGCCTTGTCTCCCAGTTTTGTCTTCTGCTCTCGCAGTTTTGTTTGGTAACTTGACATAGCCATGGTAACGATGGCCCATGGTTTATTTGGGTTTACCGTTCTTAAAAATGGTGGATCTTTCCATGGCAAACTGTGAATGTCATCACCAGATGGTATCCCCCAGAGGCGTTTTCTGCTGAGGTCTGGAGTTTGGTCCATTTCTTTACCTTCAACTTGATCGATCTGCAAATCACGGAAAGCAAAGCCTTAGCCTCGCAGGCGCTTGCGACATTGTTGGCAACTGGGCGTTACTATTTACTGCGACATGAATCTTGTGATCATGGTACTAGATTGATACTACAAAAGATTTCAAAAGGGATCAACCTCCAACAATTAGACATCAAAAAAGAAAAAACATAATATGGATTAAGGGATATAACGGTGTGATGTTTGTAAATCTAACGGGGAATACACTAATTCATGGCAATTTTGAAGGGATGGAGAGGTTCAAAACATTTTAAACCATGAATTTTGTTCCAGAATTGGTTCTGAAAGGAATTCTTCAGCAGCTTTGAGACGCGAGAGCTCCAGGGTAAACGGCCAAGTTTCCCTTTGTTTGCTCAAATCAAGGAAGTTTCAATGGGGGATAATAACATATTACAGCAACAAACATCTTCCAACAACTGGATTTATTATGATTTATTTATGTTTTTTTCCCGGAAAGGCATGGCATACCGCAATTGATGGCGATCCTGCCAAGATGAGGTGTTTTCCTGCGAGAATCTTTTTTTTTGTTTGGGCTATTCGTCCTTGAGTGGTTTTGTTATTTGTCAAACAATGATACCAAGGACTGAAAATGTGGAACATATCCCCAAACATATCCTTTGCCTCCAAAATATCATTTGCGAAACCATTTCATACGGGTTTAGCAAAGATATCTGCCCAACATGAGCATTTTCCACTTGTGGTTTGTCTAAACCTTGCTTGACCCCGTGAAGCCACGGAATGGTACCAGTTTTCTTGGTGAACACGTCCCTTTTCTGATTGCCGAGATCCTCAAATTCTGATATCCATCCGATGTGCCCTGCACCTTCCAATCTTTCATCCCTTTGGTCCCAGAATAGAAGCCTAGTTCCCGGCCTTCCCTTCCGCTGGTTTGCAACCAATATATCTACCTTGATATCTTTGATACGTTGCGATAAACCCAGGAGTTATTCGAAGTTTAAAAATAAGAAATCAGCTTGGCCGACTTATTTTATTTTTCCTTTTGAATCCCGGTGAAGTATGGATTTCATCAAAAAAAAGAGCCCCTCACTCTTTTTTGGCGTTTTGGTCACCGCATGGGAAAAAATAGGCACAGAACTTTTGGTGCAACGACTGCCGGAGCTTCTTTGAAGTCGGTGTCATTAAGCAGTTCAACCTCCCCCCCGCTGGATGGGAACGGGATGCAGATCGCGCGCTGGTGGCACCACGCCCATAATGTGGCGTCGGCATCTTGGACGATTTACGAAATGAATTGGGATTGAATCCATAATCAATCATGGAATGTATATCACTTATGTAGCCAAGAATAGAATTTGGCTTTGTCACATGGTTGTCACATCGAGAAAAACCTTGAATTCCGGCCGTTTTTTGGACATGCTGTTTTCAATCACCCAATGTGTTCCTTTTCCAATACTTTTCAGGTCAACCGGAACCGGGGGCCCCCGATGTCGATTCGTGTTTCACTCCCCAGGAACACGTGGCGACCACCAGGGCCGGACACCCCTGGATCCATCAAATTGATGCCTTGAAGGAATATCAGAATCCCTTCTACATGTCCTGGGATGATGCTTATGAGACTTCGATTCTACTAAAAATAGGTTTTTCTGCTTTTTTTTTTCATATTTTTCCCAGTCAATGAGATATCGGGGAATTGAAGAATGAGTTGATTCTTTTGAACCAAATCACTCCCATATGCTCAATGTATGGAATATTTACCAACATTTGCCCAAAAATCACCCAAATGTAGGTAAATATTCCATACATGGAGCATATGGGACTTGGCGCGGAAATGAGGAGATGTGGCGTGTGCCTCTCCTCAGCGCCTCGATTTCCGGCCGCCCGGCGCGGCGCAGCGGCGCCGCCGCGTCGAAGTCCTCGAAGTCCTCGGAGTCCTCGGCCGCCGGCCGCGGAACCGGACCCGGAACGGAGCGGGGACGACGTGGTCGGGCTTGGGGAAGCCGAAAAAATTGGAGGTGATCACCTCTGGAAATGATGAGTTTAACCCAAAAATGTGGATTGAAGCACTCAACAGACGTGTGGATTTGGGAAAATGTCGAAGTTGAGCAGTAAGGACTGGGATTTAATTTTCAGCAGGAAAACTTGGGATTTGGAATTGATTTGAATAGATTGTTTGTTGACTTATATAGGGTTTATTAGATGTATCGAACTAGTTAATGGATGTTAGTGGGGTGAAACTAAGACATTCGTGCATAATAGCCTCCGCTTTTTCGCAGCTCTCCCGTGATTCTTGGGATGCTGGTTTCAGTTTGTTCCAGCGGGGGTTTCTCTATATTGGCCAGTCCTAGCCTGAAATGGCGGCTGGATTCTTAGTTCTGGGGCTTGATTCGCACCAAAGAGTGCTGCGAATGCAGTGCAGTTGTAAAGTCCAAAACCTGCTCCTGTTCCAAAACGCCTTGTCTTGCACAGTGGACCCAAAAAGTGCGCTGAGGAAACCATTTTTTCAAGTTCAGGAGGTAGAGATTTGGATTTGGATTGGCAATTTTCCAAGGGGGTGCCCCACATTTCTGGGCAAAACCATATGTTGTTTTTAAAAATCACCTGAAGCTTCAGGTTACTTTCCAACAAGCTGCCAAGTTCTTTGGATGCATCATATGCATCATCCTTCCTAACCTTCCAATAACCTGCGAAGCCAGTTTTTGGTAGTTCACCATGGTTCCATTGTTCTGGTGGCAATATCCTCTGGTAAACATACAAAGATAGATATTGAAAAAGGCCACAGAAATAGTGAGTTTTCCCATTAAAAATGGTGATTTTCCATAGTTATGTTAGTTTACCAGAGGATATCCTTTCTAGCATTTTCTCCCAACAAATTCCGGAAGTGGTGGCTTCCACAATGTTATTTTCACATCATCCAGTGGAAAACATCAGGGATGATGGACGCCTTGGGTGGGGTTAGTGATAAATATCACCCATGGTAATTACCCGTGTAAGTTGGGAGTTTTTTTTTCCCCCAAAGCCATGGTTTTTATAAGTTATATAGCTATATGAATCATGATATATCATGATATATCCAATTCTGCAACTGCAAGCCCCAAAGAGACCCAAACCATGATTCATTATATTCTGGTTGGTGGTTGAGAACATTTTTTATTTGTGGTTGTTTCTGTTTGTGAAACAACAAAAAAACTCCCAGTGTGGACTAAACTCTTCAGGACACCGTCAACCATGATTTATGAGATTTTTTGGCTTACCATCTGGTTATGACAGACTAACAGTTTGCGAAGTGGACGATTCCACTCATTTTTAAGAACGGTAAAATCATAGATCATATATAGTTAGCGTTAGTTACCATCCGGTTATTTAACATATCCATGGAAAATCACCATTTTTAATAGGTAAAAACCATCTATTTCCATGGGCCATCTATACCATGGCTATATTAGTCATAACCATTGGCTTCGTTTCACTTCCAGGTGGAGTTGGTGGCCTCTACAGACGGGGTATGGGGCCCCAAAAAACGGCCGAATTCGGAGCGGTTTCGAATTGACACATTCCTAAGGGAGGACCATTTATTTGTTTTTTTTTTGAGCTTAGTTTTTTTTGGGGGGGGATTTCTTCTGGTCTACGGTACTGCTTCTTTGCTTCTCTGCTTTTTTGCCTTTCCAGTTTTTTTTTTGGTTTTTCCGCTTTTCGTTTTTTGCTGTTGCTTCATCATCTTGAATCCTATATGTTTTTTCTTCGCTACCTGGTTCTTGATCCAGATCAAGATCAAACAAGCCTAAAGCACCATCGGAGACCAATGAGTGCGAAGGCGCAGCAACCACCAACGACAACAACAAAGTCGTCATCATCATCATCATCATCATCTCATCATATGATCATATCATCAACAACAACAACAACCACGGCAACCACACCCACACCCACAACCACCATAACAACAACACCGACATTAACTACACAACACCTACATAACACCAACACAACGTTGACGACACCAGCAACACCAACAATGCCATCAGCGCCATTACAAACACCAAAACCAACACCCAAGAACAAGACTGACAATAAGAATAACAACAACATTCAAGAACCAAGAGCCAGAACAAGAACAATAACAATAACAAGAAGAGCATCAACCAAGAACAAAAGCAAGAACAGAAACGAGAACACCACCACCACCTCAGCAGCAGCAGCAACAACTACCACCACCACAACAACAGCAACAACAACAACAACAGCAGCAGCAGCAGCAGCAGCAGCTGCTGCAACAACAGCAAAAACACAAACAAGGCTTCATCTCGCACATGTTACAAGCACCAGCCAAAATGCCAGCTTGCTGACCCAAAATCGTGCATATATTATACAAAATCCAAACATGCAGCCTTGACATCGTACAAATACCTTTCAAAAAGTAAACTTGAAACTGCGAAATGCTGCAAATAATACTGTATGCGAAATGAAGGTTCCAGCTCCCAATGTGCTGCAAATAGCATACACAATAGATAAATAGATACTTGCAGCCCCGAAATGCTACATAAATACCATGCAAAACGAAGGTTCCAGCTTCCAGATGCTGCAAATAGCATTGAAAACATACCCAACCAGAAATCTAAAAATCAGATCCAAACACAAAAAACAAATCCCACACAATTTCCTATCCATTCCGAATGCATTCCTAAGTGGAGAGCCGGTTGGAGCTAGGAATTGAGTTTCCAAAGCACAAAAAATGCTGTGATAGCCAGGGAAACTGTTGAATTATGGATGACATGACTATAGTTAGATAGGAATAAACCAGGAAACAACACTTTTTGGTGCTTCTTGAGGGATTTTTTATGTGGTCAGATGTAGAGATGGTTTCTCTCCTCAACTAGGATTTTCTCCGATTCTCGGGTGTCTGAAAGCGAAGCAAGCAACCGACCCAACAGCTTTTCTCAGATCTAAACTAAGTCCAAAGGTTTGCAGAAATCAGCCCCTTCCTGGACAATCATCCAGGGAGTCAATGAGATGTTTGCCAAAGTTCAAGAATTATTTGGCATAATTTAACCAGAAATCAAATTTCAATCATCAAACCATCGATAACCATATTTTAAACCATATCATGAGGATTCATTTCTTTGGTATATGAAACCATATCCTAATATCATCTAATCAATGGTTGAGATGGTGAAATTTAACCACTTTTTTTCAAACCACCTAATGTCAATGGGAATTTCAGGATCATAAATTGGAGGTACCTACCATATATAAGGCCTATTTTTCAGGCCTATGTAAGTGAATATCACCACAACATATAGCCTTAGATGGTACAGTACCTCCATTTTAGGATCCTGAAATTCCCATCGACCAAACTCACCAAACATCCACTAGATTCACTGACATTCCATGTTCCAACCCGCATTTTAGACCATATTTCCATTCCACATTCGAACCATACGTTTAGTATAGTTCAGTTGATATACATTTCAGTATATATATATATCACACATATATATATATATATATCACATATATATATATATATGTATGTATCACATATATATATATATCACACACATATATATATATATCACATATATATATCACATATATATATATCACATATATATATATATCACATATATATATATATGTATCACATATATATATATATATATCACATATATATATATATATATATCACATATATATATATATATCACATATATATATATATATCACATATATATATATATATATCACACACCCGCACATATATATATATATATATATATATCACATATATATATATATATCACACACCCGCATATATATATATCACATATAATATATAAATATGCACCACATCTATAAATCAATGAATAAATACATATATATATATATACACTCCATATGCACCATATATTATATTCCAAGGATATTTTTTCATTTGTTTTCTGCTATATTTCAGCGGCACGTTCCAATCTGGACCCCTCTTGCAGGTGGCCAATTGCCTACTTTGGTGGTGGGAAGTTCAGCTGGATGAGATGGAAAACTTGTCCAACAGGTCTGGGACCTGTTGTGACCTGGGAGTACTCATGAGTACCCTCTGGTAAACTCGCAGAAAAACCGATGGAAAGATCCACCATGCTATGAAAATGGGTAAATCAAGTATTTCGACTGAGCCATTTTCCAGTTCGCTTTTTGTATGTTTACCAGAGGGTAGCCATCATCAAACCAACCATTCATCACCATCAATAACCATTATTCACTATTAACCATTAATAATTACCAGAGGGTATGTTTGATCTGGTGAAAAAAATAACCATTATTCACTATATTAACCATAGCAGTTCATTATTAACCATTAATAATTACCAGGTATAATGGCTAATTATAGCAGTTTATTAACCAGTCAATTATAGTTATTCATATAAACTGCAAAAAACATATTCAGATCTGTTATAAAATAATCATTATTTATATAACCATAGCAGTTTATCTGGTTAACTCGTAACTGGTAACTGGTGTTTTTTTTTGACCATCAAACACCGAGATTTCCGCCGAACAAAGTGGTGACCCCCAACAAGGGCCGGGGAGAAACTGATGGTCGTTGCCAAGGAGAAACAACATGTGGTTCGCAGTGGGTTGTTGGAAAAGGAACAAATCCCCAGATGTGTCGTTACTGTATGTATTTTCTCAAGGCCGATCTATTTCCAAGCACCGCAAATCAACTGTTTTTTTTTTTTTTCTCTTGCATCGTTTTTTCCAATCTTTGCCACATCTGATGATCAGGGTTCCAAGTGAGCCATCAAAAACATCCCACTGTTGGTTGCTATTTTTTGTCAGGTCATACCTGGTCTAATCGAGATTGTGAACTAACCCACAACTATTGAATACCAATACCTATTCAGCCTATAAAACCCAACCAGTATGTCAATGACATGCGAGCTATTTTCACTCTGAGGTCACAATCAACAAGTCACCATTTGATCAATTGAATAATCACCATTTAGCGATTAAAATGACAACCAATCAACAAGACTTAGTGGACTTGCATGGTTATGATGCTTATGACACTTCTAACAACACACATTTACCATATTTCATGGTGGTAAAATGGCACTTCTCTTTTTGTTGTTCCTTGGTTTGGTGACTTTGGTCGATGGGAGATCTTCAGGATCCAATTTATGGAGGTACGTAAACGTACCATCTAAGGCTATATTTTCTGGGGATATTTTCCTTACATAGGCCTTAACAAAAAGGCCTTTTTTCTATGGAATCGGTACCTCAGGTACCTCCGTCCTTTTTCTCGGTTCCTGAAATTCCCAGTGATATCAGGGGCTTATTGATGCAAATCACCATCGATTAACCATTAACCATATAGCCTTTGGTTATGACTAACAGTTCGCCATGGAAAGATCCACCATGCTAGTAATAGGTAAACAATCTATTTCGATTAGGGCCATCGAAAAACCATGGCTATGTAACAAATAACCAGATGGTATGGCCATTGATTTGGTGTTTAGTCCCGGCCATCGGTTGACATTTTCCAAGGCCGATGGCCTTGGGTGGTCGCTATGGCACCCACTGGCATCAGCCGTTGCTTCCCCTGGGTCCCATGCGGGTGACGAAGGGAGATCGCTTTAGCTTGGAGGTACCTCGGGGGGTCTCAGGTCATGGCATGTTTTCGGAAATCGCTAGGGGATTCCCTGGTTTTTTGGGGCCATGAAGGTGGATTTTTTGGGCATTTTCTTCGGAAATTCATCGGAACTGGGGAATCTTTTGTGGGGTTTGGTGTTTTTTTCGGGGTTCGTTAAAGCAAACCCGAGAAGTGGTAAAGGACATTGCGAAGGTCCATGAACACTAGATAACAATAGGACATTAATTAGATGACATCAGACTTTTTCTTTTGGAAGCTTGACGTAATACGTGATCTATTTGAATGAACCTGGCCAACTGAAAAGGTTGATGTTATAGACATATTGACCACCACTGCCAGACTTGTGATATATCCATCCCAATCACTGGTGGCGTTTTTTTGGCATCCTTCTTATTCTTTCAATGTACAATTACATTTTTTCAGCTCACTTGCTTTTAACAATCCCAATTTTAATCGTTGCTTCCACAGCCCCAATTTTGTTGGTTGATACTGGTCAATCTGTGGTTATTTTTTTGTGAAAGCCAAGGTTGTTTCGCCATTAGGACGGGGCGTAACTGATAATGTGAGAAAATCATCATCTCAGATATTGATTTGCGAAGTATCTGAGAGTGGCCGCGTGCTGGAAAGCATTCAGCCCAGAACTGCCTTGAGGAAAATCGAAACACCGGAACTGCTTTTTTTTTGGGGTCCAAAAAGCATGATATCCTGCAAGAATATCCCTTAAACCAAGCAATGAAACTCCCCAGTTTTCCTGAACTGGTTCAATTCCAATTGTCGATTGTGGCAGGTGAACTTTTTTTTTTCGTCGCTTTAAAGAAAAAACTCCCAAGTCTTCTAGACACAGTCACATCATCACATGCCAATTTTCACCTGTTGAAACTTCCCCATCCTTTCGTATTTCAAGGTGAAGATTTCGGACGCTGTGGGGCAGAAACTGAGCTTTACCTTGAAAGCGGCAGAACCAGGTGCAGCCGGGATGGTAAAACGGTTAGGTTCATAAAATCCATGAATTCCCAGACTTCCAAAGCACCAACCCAAACCGCCATGCAAGCTCAAGTTGATGATACAACTGATATAACTGATATATATATATATATATATATATATAATATATACATAATGATTATATGTGTTTTTGTTTCTCTGCAAATATTGGATTATGAACTTATTAACAGTGTGAGAAAATATCCAATATGTTATGTATTATCCATCATGATTATAATTTATAATCCAATAACAGTGTGGATTATAATCATGATCATTATTAACCTACATGTTAATTGTATTTTATGGATTATCATTGATCCGTTGTGAGAATCCCGTTGGCAATTCCGGAGTTTTGGGAGGTCCCAGGTGTTTTCGGATTGCAATGGACGTGGCAATTTCACGGACATTGGAAAAGACATCTATGGCATTCTATGGCTATTTGTTGATATTTGTTGATATTTGTTGATATTTGTTGATATTTGTTGGTTTGAGGTGAGTTTTTTTTCTTACTGGTGGGTGCTAAACGCAGGGAATTTTCGGGAATGATTCATAATCATCACTAGTAATCATCATCCCAGCAACCCCCAGTAACCCATCCAGCAACCCTACGTCAAACGCACCAGTCTCATCAGTTTCATCCCAATTGGGGATGGGTCAAAACCCTGGTACCGTGCCGTGAACCCCAAAATAGCTGGGTTAAAATGGATGTGAATAACCCACTAAAAATGTATCTATAGGTATTGACCCATACCCAATTCTGATTTTTTTTTCTCTGCCAAGATGGATATTGTTCATGGTCCATGGGTTTTCGAAGGGAATCTCTGCTTCGCATTTTCTGGAAAGTTGAGGAAGTCGGATTTCTACATATCTCTGTTCTTTCTGTTCTTTCTGTTCTTCCAGCCTGGTGATTTTAATCCACATCAGCCCACATCCTACAATTCGGTCTACCCAGTAGAACTTGGTTATCTAATTGGTTTGTCTTAGGTGTATAGCTAGATGGGTGCAACTCAAGCCACATACATAGCCAGGGCCCCGGGGGGGACCATTTTGGGACCATTTTGTAAGTCCGCAGCCCCGCAGCACATGGACTATCAGAGACCCCCAAGCGACCCCCTGAGGGCAACATATATCAGGTGTCAGTTGGAAAAAATGGGTTATACCATGTTATAGCCACACATGATTTTTTTCGTTCTCTTTCCATTGTGATCCATCTTGTTCATGGTAAAATCCATGGTGAATTCCTACCATGTAACTTGACCCTGCCAGATAATCTGGAGCTTTCCGAAGTCATGGGGGTACTCGGGTACTCATCCAGTTCTCATCCATTTGCAGATGATTTTCCTTATTTCATCAACATCAATCAACCACCCATTTTACCATCTGGTTATGACTAACAGTTCGCCATGGAAATTCACCATGTTTAAGAACGGTAAACCATCTATAAATCTGCCATTTTTTCAGTCATTTTAAGGGCTACCCCCATGACTTAGGTAGGACCCCCAAAAAAATCCCATCATTTCCCATGCCCCATGGCCAACATCGAAGCTTACAGGCTCGGCGAGTGCTTGGCAACCCTCCATGCGCCTGCCCTCCGATCCGCTCATGCCGTTGTTGACGGCTGAGTTCTTTCTCTAAAAAAAAACAGGCGTTGAAAAGGTGCAATTTCTAAGTTTCTCAGAACATTCAAGTTGAATTCCATTGAATTCCTAAAGTTAAGACTCTCATGTTCTGGAGCCGTTTTTGTTGACCAAAAACATGTTGAAAGTTCAGATCCTGGCTCTACGATTTCTGATTTAGACATGGCTTTTCTGATTCTGGTGCAAACTTCGGTGTACTGACTGAGGCTGAAGAATTGGCAGAAGGAGCTTGAGGAGGCGGAAGAAACATGGGGAGAATCATGGAGACTCATGGGGATATGCTGGGATTCATGGGGATTGATGATGATGTCTGGTGATTTCTTGATGATTTCTGGTGATTTCTTGATGATTTCTGGTGATTTTTTGATGATGTCTGGTGATTTTTTGATGATTTCTGGTGATTTTTTGATGATTTCTGGCGTTTTTTTATGATTTCTGATGATTTATGGGATACTAAGGAGATATCTGGCTGCATTTGATCATGACCGTCGTGGCGTTCGTGGAATTGTGGTGATTTGGGAATCATCCCCAAACGGCTTCATTTATATAGATGAGTTTGATTCAGCAAGAAGTATAGAGGGATGATGATTTACGGTGATGTATTTATGGGGATATCGAGTTGGGATCTTTCACCAACAGCATGAGATATACACGGATACGAAGCATCAACGTGGATTTAGCTCCCCAAAAAAGGTAGGGATTAAACGATTAAACCAACGATTAAACCAACGATTTCATGATTTTATGGGGGTATAACTCGACATTTTGGGACTTGTCCAGTCCCCTTTTTAGTGCGGGACCTGCAACCTTTGTGCCATGCATCCTAGTATTTCGTTGGTGATTTTGGTGGAGTTATTGACCTACCTTTTACCCTCTGGTAAACTAACATAGCTATTGAAAATTACAATTTTTAATGGGTAAATCAACTATAAATGGCCATTTTCCATGGCTATGTTAAATTACCAGAGGGTACCTTTTAACTTTTATATATTGGGAATGATCATAGTCCATGAACTGATTTAGTCCCCATGAACTGTTTTAGCTCCACCGTTAGCTCCGACTGGATTTTTGAAGCTGCACAACTTCAACTTGGCTGGTCACGGGTGAGGCCTGTGCGGAAAACACCGCACTGACCTCGAAGCCGGGGCCCTGGGATTTCATCTGTGGATTTTTTGGCGAAAAGTTGGACATAGGTGGTACCCCCTGGTAATTTGTTACATAGCTATTGAAAATGGCCATTTATAGTTGATTTTCCCATGAAAAATGGTGATGTTCCATAGCTATGTAAGTTTACCAGAGGGTAGGTGGTAAACATCCCATGATTTTTTGTTGGGTTTTCTATACCATTCCAAGTGGTGCAGGATTTCGCTGGCCCATCCACAGTATCTCATGAAAATACCTAGGATATCCTGAGTTCCTCGTAAGAATACTAGGTCAATCTTAGATGGATACAAACTAATCCTAACTAGTCTTTTGATATCTGGCTGGGAATATCTACTAATTAACCAGCAAAGATTTTGGTCCATTTTTTGCAGGGTATCTGGCTGATTGGCAATGAATAGCAACTAAGTTGATGAGTTCATCATCTCATATTTTTCCTGAAACGGTGGCCACGGCACTTCCAAGCCCCGCGTTTAACAAAGCGCGGTGCCCGTCTAATGCGGCGCAAAAATGTGCCGCGCCCGAGAATTCACGGCGGCAGTGCAGTGCTTGGGGCAACGAAGAGCCTGGCGCGAGGCGCTGCAGGTTTTGGAAAGCATGGAGAGTCAAGCGCTGCAAGCGACCTTTGGTGGCGAGTTTGGTGGCAGGACCTGGATTCGTGGTGAAGAGCAATGCGATAACACACTGATTCATAGGATATCCCTATATGGTATAAAAAAAGGTGGTTGATGTCTCCTCTCTTTCTCTCTCTTTCTCTCTCTTTTTCTCTCTTTCTCTCTCTTTCTCTCTCTTTCTCTCCCTTTCTCTCCCTTTCTCTCTCTTTCTCAACCGGAGCAGCAAAGCGAAAAGAGTCAGCGGACCGAAGCGGCAAGTATTTCTCAACGAGTGCAACTGTAGACGGGTTTTTGCGAACATTTGATTTTCCCACATGTGGAGACATTCTTCTTATACATACGCGATTCCATGGTGATTAAAGATTTGGGCATGACTTAGGCATGAGTTTCTCGAAACAGCGATTCCATGGTGATCTACTATATAGCAAGTTTTGACCCAGGCATGAGTTAGGCATGAGTTTGTCGTTTGACTGTAGGAAAATGATTCAATGGATATATTTCATAGGATATTGACGGGGTATATATCAATGGGATAATATTGGGCTAGTAAGGACAATAATTATTAGTTTGGAATCATCCTTTCCGTTTCTTTTGTTTAAAAGTGGCTGCTCGGTGCGTTTTGAGATGTTTCTATCGATGTCTGTTGGCAACGTGTTTTCTTGAGATGATGACTCATGGCGTTGCTTTGAGATCTTGGGCTTCAAAGTCACAGAATCTAACCTAGGAGTGAGAAATTCCTCTACGTCCGCAGACACAGAAGATATTCCTGAGGTTCCCTGGAGCACAATGCAACAGTTCTTCACATCCATACAATGTGAGGCCCCCAAGATATCTAAGTTGGTTTATAACTCCAATAACTATGGTTTATGGTACTTATAACTATAGTTACTGGGGCTTATAAACCAACTTATAACTGGGGGGCCTCACATTG
>Ga0126342_10007802_pt1 | contig 19150 bp, 22 predicted proteins | sample Cyp1metagenome_FD_92528 | JGI IMG/M metagenome (GOLD analysis project Ga0126342, IMG submission 92528) | Coral microbial communities from Lord Howe Island, Old Settlement Bay, Australia - Cyphastrea 1 metagenome | ecosystem: Host-associated > Invertebrates > Cnidaria > Coral ... | reverse complement strand
CTCCTACAACTACTACTCCTACTACTACTCCTAACTTGCTATTCCCATCAATGCGAGGACACAAACTGCCGTTCCTGATGTTTGATTCCGGGGTCGGCGGCAGGGGCGGCAGCCCTTAAATTATTATTATTATTATTATTGTAATTATTGTTATTATTATTATCATTATTATTATTATTGTTATTATTATTATATACATGTGCGTGTGTGTTCGGCTTTAATTTTGAGCCATGACATGCACCTGCACACGGATACTTGATGCAAGAGGCAATCAATCTCACTGCCGGGCAGTGCAAGGCTCTTTTGCTAAAGGAATTGTTTCGTTTGGGCCGACTTGTTGTCAGCTGCCCGCAAAGCATCCTCACAGAGACTCAGAATTGGCTTCAGAAGATCTTGGCCAATTGGCTGCTTCAGAATGGCAGTGCTTTGGTGCTTTGCTATCGAATGCATGTCTTGGTGCACCTCCGACAGTGCCAACCGTGACAAGTCTTGGCCTGAAGCCACGCTGCACCCTCTGGGAAACATAAGAAACAAACACAGGCAATGCAGCAAAATGAAATTTGTTCCTAAATGCAGCTTTGTCTGGAAATGGGATACCCCAGTGGTTTATCACCCTACTTGTCCCTATTAAAATTGCCGTTCAGGCTGTAAACCCCACTTTCAGACACAGCCATGGATGCAAAGTCGCCATCCCACAGCTTAGATCAAGGCCCACAGCTTCCAACAAGTCCCGGAAAAGCGTCAACAAATCCATCTGCAGAAAGATGGCGGATGCAGTGTTCAAAACCCAGAAGGCCTGTAATTGATTGTCCCTTTTTACTGCTTAATTTCTAGCATTTCCCAGAATAGATTGTCATCATCCTCAATATATTGAATAATTTTGAATAGTATAACCCCATGTAATCATCAACCAGAAGAGGTTTTGAACACTGCTTACTTGACAATTGAGAATGGATCCAAACCTATAATACGATTATCACTATCACATATTATCACATCATATTTGGGGGAATGAACATCCATTTACAGTACCAGCCTTGTTGCTACACTAGCCTTTTCACGTAGCAACCAATTAAGAAAAATGTATGTATTCAAGAGAGGCGTATCATGTCCTTGCAGTCGCAGACCCTGCCTTCTTCAGTTGCTCTGTCAGAAAATGTTTCAAGCACTGCCTTACGGTGCGGTTCAGAAACTGTGTCAACTTGATTCAAATTCAAAGCAGTAATTGGCAAGAGTAGATCAGTGATCACCGACAACTTGCGCTCCTGTCGTGCACAAAATAAATCCCAAAACAGGCCCCAATGCACTGCAGTTCTTCATATCCAACAGTAGAAAGGATAGAGCTGTGGAGAACAAAAATGTGTCTGTTAGTTTTGACCAAGAACTAACAGTTTTTACCATAAGTTGAACTTTAACCCACCAGCAACAACCACAAAAAAGGGGAATTTACCTATATAATCCATATTTTAATCTAATTTCAACCAACCATTGAGCTTTTGACGTCACCACTTCAGCTGCTGCACTCTTTGGGATGGCCTCAGCTCCCCCCCGTTTTGGGGAAAGCAAAACGTGGCTCCCCAGCCATGGGGAAGCCCCAATGCAACTGGCCACTGATGGGATGAAATGGGATGGAAATGTCTCTAAATGGGATGGGCCATTTAGAAAGAAAGGTTTTTCTAAAACCATGGGATAGAACTGATGGAACGGATGTCCATTCATTTCTACATGTTGAGACATGTCCATGTGTATGTGTGTGTACAGTACGCTGGGACCCATAGTAGACATTCCGATGTATCAACCAACTTTTGACTCTTTCCCATATGAGATTGCAAAGAAATACAAGTTGCAGCACCGGTGACAGCACTTGCCTTGGTCGAACAGTCTAAAACACCCGTTGCAAAAGGACTTGGGGCACGAACAAGCTCCATTGCAGTCCGCATTTTGGCAACACTTTCACCTGCGACAAAATATATCCTTTTTGTCTTCTTGTGGCACGAAAACTGAGCTGGAATGAAATGATTCAAGATCTGTACAAACCAGAGTCCTTTATCAAAATAGACGCGCCTGATGCATTTTCTGATCCCTTTTCGAAGCTCAAGTTGAAAAAGAACTTCTCTTTCAGCAAGCCTGCGAAAGAAATCATGTTGTGCTCAACAGCTGCAGCTGAAAGCTTGGAGTGCAGAGGGACACTATTGGTGACATCACCTGCCAGCACCTGCCCCTACCAGGATCCCGGCGTCTTAGTAGCTGAAAGTCGTAGGCGAGGTTCCTTGGCAGGTTATTCTTTTCAATTCTTTCGGGGGAATGACTCTGAGCTACATACAAAGACACAGGGCAAGAATAGACTCGAAAATAGGGCACGCTGAACCTCTCAACGTCAAATCGTGGACTTCGCCAAGCAGCGCCGCACTCTCAGCTGCTGCCCATGCCGCACTAGATATGCTGGACATCACCTTGGATCAAGGCATGTTGGGTACGTCTTGGCCCCAGGAAGAAGTCAGTGATCCGTTTGGATCGCCTACATAAGAGGCTCAACTGAAGACCCTGAAATGCAAGCATCGTAAGCATCTGAATAGCTGGCCTGAGCGCTCCAATCCGTCTCGGCGTGATGGTGAGACTCTGAAGATTCCTGCAGAAACTGATCCATTCATAAAATCTCCGCATGTCAGTTGAGGAGTGGGACCCAAAAACATCATGCGAGTGACATCTACAAACACTAGGGACCTAGGAAATTATGATTGTTTTCAGGTGGCAGGAAGTTATCTACAAGTAGCTGATTAAAACTTTAAAAAAGTCCTTCAAAACCATCATTCCAGGTATAGAAGTCCAATATCTGAGACCAATCAACAACTCATCAGCTACAGTGGCTCGACCGAAAATCCAAGCCTCTTCTCCAGCCTCTTGGCATACCACTTGAACATTGCCAGCCGTGATCTGCAGACATGGTGGCTCGAAGGCTCCAAGTCTCATTTAAAAAAAGAAAACTTCATCTTCATCGTCAACTCGCCTGGTTCGAAAAATAATTTTGTCCAAAAATGGGGACTACCCCCAAATGGTTCTTTTAATATGATGGTTTGATGAAATGATGATGTCCTATGGGATTTTTAGGCACCCTATGTTCAAATCCAAATGAGGGCACCAGGGTCACTGGACTTACCATCACCTGAGTCCCAGGCAACAACTTCCAGAAAGAGTTTCGGTAGCGCTACCGCGGGCAGCGTGAGGCCTTGGCATGGCATCGCCACACAGGCCACAGAGCAGCTGGAGTGCAGGGCCATGGGCCATGTGGCTTTACCCATCCAAGGCACCTATCAGAAGAAGCGAGAGCTGAATTTCCAAATCTAACTTGATGCCATCGCCTCAAGGCGCAGTGATCGGCAGATCAAGCTGTCAAGCTTGGCCAAACTTTCAAAACATATCAAAACACAATATCGTCAAGCTCTGAGGAGGTGACCAAAGGTCAGTGGCATAGCAGCTCTCGTACCTTCGCTAGGCCTTGTATTCTGCTGGAAGATCAATCACGAAGTCAAAGAAAGACTTTCAGATTTGGACGCTTTGCCATTAAAACTGGTTCACAAAGTTTGGATCTCTTAAGCTACTCTTAAGTTGAGTTCGCAGCCATGCTAGCTGCCCCTCCATCAAATGGAAGCCTGAGACAACATTGACAACATGGCAATCTTCAAAATCACGCGCAACTGTTCAACTGAGGTCCAAACAGACATGGATCCAACCATCCCTCAGGTTGCACGAGTCCACCAATGGTCACGAGATGCTCCTGATCTGCCAAGGCAGCTCCTCTGCCACCAAGGCACTGGATACAGAAGGTGAAAAGGCACGCATCGGTTTTGTGGTCATAGGCTTTGACCTTGAAAAACACCAAGTTGTTTGATGCCAAATGTATCCAAATGTGTCGATGGATGTAAATGGTGCCAGTCCAATAAAGTAAAGGCTTCTGGCCGAAACCAAGTCGTAGTGTTTCAAGAGCTTTCCCACACCTTAAACATTCAGGCAAAACTTGTGCCAACAGATTATTCACGTCGGCTACGTTACGTTCTCCAAAATGCCTGCTCACTTTTAGCAACGAACATCACATCAAAACAGCTTCAAATCGGGGCTCTTCAGAAAAGAAGTTTCTGCTCGCAGGCTCTGAAGTTCCACGATTACGTGAGTCAAATCCTGGAAAGGGGCAAGGCCTGGCAAGGCATGAAAGTCCATGAAGCTTCGCTCTTTTCAATGTCAGAGAGATGCTACGGTTTCCGGGGTAAACTGAGCTTGAGAGCTCGACTCGAGTGGCTCGCGGAGGATGGCCACTCTGCATTCTATGTACATGGCGGAAAGGACCGCGGAGGTGTCACATCGCTGCTGCTTTCGTCTTGAAAACAGGAGCAAATCTTTAGTCACCAGTCGACTACATCAATGGGTGTCAGCAACCAGTCCAAACTCATTCCTTGGCTTCCAAATGATTCATGACATCAATATGGAAGCATCACCAACCTCAAGTGTCGTTTCATTCATTCCTGCCTATCTACTGCTTTTCATGCAGGTGCTTGGAAGGCCTGCAAACTTAATGCTGACACATACTCTTTCAGCCATGGTTCCAATGCTCTTTCGTTTGAACGCCGCATCAGCTTGCCAATGAAGTGAATTCCAGCCTCGGTTGGCAGTTCCAAATCATGTTTATTGGTACTTTTCAACTTTTTTTCAACAGTCTTCATCTTAGCCAACCAGCACCAACCAGCACCAACCAGCACCAACCAGCACCAACCAGTGACCGCGGAGCAGGGGCACCGAGGCTCTGGCTCGAGCAGTATGGGCCAAGGAAGCACCATCCCGCTGAACTGACTCCACTTCTCCCCTGCGCTGGTTTGAAACTCGCCACAACCACCAAACATCTTGAATTGCCCTTGTGACTCATGCAGTCAATCCAGAATTTCTTGGACTCCACCTTACCCACCTTACTCCTGCCTGGCTTTGTCGGCCTTCATCTTGGCTTCTTCCAGCATCTGTTGCGCCCCTGGCTGCCGAAATCTGCAACTGGACAGGTAGCAATCTCTGCCCAATCTGCCCAGGCCTTTGTAGGCTCGATTGGCTTTTCGCCATTCTGCCTCCAGATATGCAGCATCGGCTTCATCTTGGTGTCTCCAGTTTTGATGTTTCTGCCACATCTGAATCAATCTCCACCACTGGTACCTTTGCAAGCAACACAGCAATTGCGGCCGATTCTTGTACAGTCCACAGAAACCGGAACAAATGAGCAATTGGTTTCCAAAGCATAAACAAGTCCGGAATCAGCAACAATGATAGTCCAAGGGACACACACCGCGCTGCGAGCAGAACCAGCAATATTAGCAAGAACCACGACACATGAAGCACCTCGCAAGTTTCTCAACAAATTGTTCGTGTTCAAAATATGTCTGGGAAGCCTAAGAAGGGGGGATGTCTCCAAGGGTTCATCAGATTTCATCAGATATAATTGATTCCCTAGGCAGGAAGTGCTCCACAACAAAAACCCAACAAAAGCGAAGTGTAGAGTCTATAGAGGCAGGCCAAATGATTCCTGCAAAACCCAGCCTGGGTCGCTTCCATCAAGCATCCACCACCGAGTAGTAACACCCAAAGCCGAGAGCACCGAGTCCAGGAAGCAAGGAAAGCAACCTGGGCTTTGGGGTTTTGGGCGCGAAAAGAGGTTTCATGCCGTTTGCAGCAGCTTTTCATGCCAGGCCGCCAGGCCTTTTGGGCTCTTGAAAGGTCCGAAAACAGAATGCGTGGCATTGCAGCATTGGAAATCTGGAACCAACAAAGCTGGCTCTACAGACTTGTGCGTGCCTAGGAGCGAGCCCCATAGGAAGGGCGCTCAAGAATGAGTAAGGAACCCAAGAAACAGCCCAGTAGATGGTGTGGCTGTGTCTTAGCCAGCCACGCAAAGCTACTCCCAGTAACACGCAAAGGACCAGCAGTGTGCCAGAAGTGGCAACTTTGTTGGCCTCTGCCTGCGGAGTGCTCCACGCGACTTCTTCAATTTATTAAATGACCATGAAGGTCCTCCTGTGAGATGAGCAGTTCAAGTTAATGCAATGTGCAAAAGCTCGGCCTCCAAGTCGGCAAGTCTTTTGCCTTCCACCTTTCGAATGAGTTCTTGCTCTTTCTGTTCCTTTTCTATAGCCGCCAGCTCGTGACGCCTCAGCATTTTGGCGTATGTCTAAAACTATCCATGATTTGGCGGGTATGGTATCCACCACCCAAGGCACCTAGCAGCAACTTCTCGCTCCATTCGCGTCTCTTCCGCCTGCACAGCAGAAATTTAATAAACCCAATGACCTATCAGCACCTAGCCTCTCTCTGCATGTCCTTAATGAGAGACAGCAACAGCAAGTGCGGCCACAGCACCTGGGCTTCATTGGCCAAAGAGCTTAAGCCAGCACTGACCGCATTGCGCACTGGCTCGGCTTGAGAGCATCGCTCTGAGACACCGCCCCAAGCCTGCAGATGGCGGTCTTATCTCTGAGATACACTAGAGGCAAAGGATGGCAAAGGCGCTCATGGGCAGCCTTCGAAAATTGGTTTAAAGATCACACAGCCCTGCTTGCTAGGTTTGATTTTCATTTGATTTGCGTTTCCTGGGAACAGCCTTGCTGGAAAAATTGTTTCAAATGGGATCGAATGGGGGAAAAAGGCTACTCCGAATAAGCATCACTCACAAAAACAAAATCTTTGTTCACGATTGACAAGACCCCTTCAAAAGAATGTTCATCGGCATGAGATAGCATGAGACCATCCAATTCTTTGCTCTACCTGTTGTGATTCTTCCATTCTTCCTCCGTTCCACCAGCACAAAAAACGTCCTCCGTGCCTTAGCCACCGCAGCGGAGGTCTCTGTTGCAACTCTTTCAATGCGATTGGTAAATTCGTCTCCAAAGGTCTCCCGGAAGAGGTCCTGATCGCTGTCACTTCGGTCCACCCTGGTGATTTACCACACCAAACTCGCTGGTGTATAGATTGATGTTCATCCACTCAACCAACAGTCTCTTTGGTTGAATCTTGATGAAATACGGCCCAGAATGGGCTGCACCTATCCCTGCTGCACCCGCAGAGCTTTCCAGCCGGAAGTTAAACCCATGGAAAAACTAGCCAATGCCAGAACTATTGCAAAGCATGATTGACCAAATAAGGACGCCAGAATGCAAATCCACCACTTACTTTCCATTCCCGCTGTGGGCGAGGCAAAAGGCAAGCACCCAACCAGCTCGACACGGCATGAGTTCCCAATGGCACCGCTGGATCCAAACAACAACAATGTATATTATCTGAAAATCCCCTAAGTAGGCGTTGATAGCGAAACACATAGGCACCGCAACAAAACTCAAGAAAAGTGCACCAAACACATCAGAAGTCGCTGATGTTTATGGGGTAGGCACGGCTTCTTACGTTAACTTCTCTGCAGCTAATTCTGGCATTCTGCAGCCGGTGGGCACGACATTGTCTGTTCCTTGTACTTGTTGCTTCTTTTGTTGACATTTCTTGGATACATCTTCGAGATTTTGGTGGCAACGTTCCCGGCATTTGAGCTTCTCCGAACACGTGAGATTGCCATTCTATGTCGCATAACATTGCTTACGCTAGACCATACACTATGCTTACGCGACCACAGTTTTGACTTGTGGAAGGCATGTGCATAAAATGACTTAAGCGAAGCTTACGAAGCTTACGCTGACGGGTTCGACTAAAACGCATAGGCACTGCTTACTCCAGAGGCATGAACTTAAGCATGGTATTTTGCAAAAGTGGCTTACGCCACCTTACGAAACCCAGGCTTTTGCTTACGCGACCCAGCCATATGACACAACTCTTCTTAAAGTGTATTCAGGATTTTCTGACGATGCTCATTTGTCAAAGCTCCTTGGCCATGGAGAAGGTAAAGCCTTCATCATCTTGAGCATGCCAGGAGGAAGGACCTCTACAGATCAAATCTCGAGACATGGAGCCATGATAAAAACCTGAGACAGTCACAATTTTCAACCAATTTTCGGACATAGATCATCGATCTAGGTCAGAAGACTTGGACCTAGGCTTCTGAAATCATCAAGGTGACGCAAACAGTTCTCTTGCGACATAAGGCACTCCAAGCGGATTTGTTGTCCAAATCATAGTCGTAAGCTGCTCGCTTCGTAGGATCACGAAGAACCAGGTAGGCTTCCCCAATCGCTTTGAACAGTTCCGTTGCCTCTGCCACCTGCCCTGGATTCTTGTCCGGATGATGTTGCAGGGCCTTCTTTTTGTACGCCTTGTGGATTTCAGCCGCACTTGCGTTGCGGCTCACCTCCAGCAATTCGTAGTATGACTTGGGCCTGGGGGCGTACAGATGTTTCACTTTGGAAGGCTGAATTTGTGGGGATGTAGCGGAAAAATTGCAGCAAAGTGGCATCCGAAAATGGATAGTCCTCCACTCGGCAGATCAAACATTCCAGGTTTCTTGCACATCCATTGCCATTGCACGCCACAGGCTCCAGGAGTGTGCCAAAATCTTCACATGTACAGACTAATGTCATTCACTTCACCCATGCAAGCAAAAGTATACCACCTAGCCATGAGGTTGAATATATATAAATCCTTCTTCCTAAAAGGCATCGACTACTACTTAATGCAGTTCATCGTCCATAGCGTTTCCAAACACTAGCATTGCTGTTGCACTCTTCTGCACCACTTCATACAGCTGCAAGACGACAAGGGAAGCCCGGCCCTGGCATTGATACATTGGGGATACAAAAAGCAGGCGGTGCTTAGCATCTGGCGCTTATAATGTTTATCCAACGCTTGGAAGTCCAGAGGCACCTGGCCCAAATTGGAGCTTTCCACAGGTTTCATGGCCCTGCCCTGGAGGTACCCTGTTTGTGATCCATTTATAGATGGGATTTTCCATTATAAACCAACATTTTTTCCATTTATAGATGGGATTTTCCCATCAAAACCATCCAGCTATTGGGATCCACTGCAAGCCTTGGCATCGACTCGCAAGACGTTCACCGAGCCGTCCAGATCAGCTAAAGCATTGACGCCTGGCGGAAGGTCAAAACAAGAATACTTTGGGGATATTTATATAGATGTATATGTACATATATGTACATATATACAATATATAACATGATATATATATATATATGTAATATATATATATAAGGGAAATTGTTTAACATACATACATAAAAGCATCAAGAACTAGCAAAAATGGGCTAGGCTATGGTTATGACCATGAACAATGTGTTCTCACCAGCAGCTACGTAAAACCAAAAAAACGAATCAGCGGGTGCGGGATCATCCGACTAAGCATCCTCAAACCTGCCCTTGGGAAAGAACCAACGATCACTATATGTCCATTTCAGCTGAACGCCAAATAAAACTACCATAAACTACCATAAACTACCAAGCCATTGGAAGCTTACCACGTTTTGCCAATTGCACTGGTAGTTTGGCACATCCAAATCTCAAAGTCCCAACCTAGCTCCATGGACTTCAAAGCAACAATGCGTCGCAGGACCGCCATGATTCTGGGCCTGGGAAACAATGCACTTCCCAAAATCTGCAGCATAGCATGAACTATGCTGCGAGTCCACGGTTGAGTCTTGTGACGACCAACAGACCCGGTCCAGTTACCAAGACCCTGGCACAAGCTGCGTCGCCTGGAGGCTGTGTAAGTCGATGTCAAATGCTGACATGGATTATCATTATATAATATCGTAAAATACATCGTATATATATATATATGTATCTATGCATCTATGTATCTATGTATCTATGTGTGTATGTGCATATATGTATGTATGTGTTTATGTCTGATTATCTATATATATATATACACACGGTTTGACACGTTTGGATGTTCGGGGGCACCAATTCTGAGAGGCCGGCTGCATGGCGAACACGACGAGAGCTACTGCACGTCTTTTTAGCTGGAGCTGACCTGCACGAAACAGCAAAGATTGAAGCCCCACCTTCAACGAAAATGCTACCTGTCCGCAGAGTCGAGTCAGTATTTTCTTAGTTCTCTTGTTGATGTAAACAATCTATGACAATCTTGGACATCAAACCACAAATTTCTGGTGAAACGAAAACAACCAAAACAACCGAGCCAGTGGCGTCAAATACGCGGCTGTGGAGGGCCGTGATCGTCGCCGGGGGGCAGACTTCGGCTGATCAAAGGCTGCAAGCCTCGGCGAGGTTCCAAAAATCAATGGGAAAATGGGTTGTTATCCATGAGAAAATCTATTTTTTTGGGGGTACCCATGTTCTAGGGAACCTCCATATCATGAAGAACCATGGAGGTATGATGAGATATTCCAGCTATTCCAAAGATCAATCAAACAGGTAAAAGTCTGCCATTATGCTGCACCCTCCGATACAGCGTGGAACTAGGAAGTTGGCAGCAGCACCTCCAATGCATATGGAGCAACTGCAAAGAGCGCCATGGCCTTCCGGGTTGCTTGAAAATGACGCTTTATGTTGTTTTACTATATGTTTTCGCAACAAATATTTTACCTTATAATATACATATATATATAAAATTTGTAGTACTATATATATACATATATATATACATATATATATATATACATACATATATATATATATATTATCATGCAAACATATGCAAACAATATCCAACTCTGGCCTCTGGAAGAGCCTGTGGTGCACAACCATGAGCAGCATCCACCTTAAAGTCCTTGGATCTTCTGTATGGATCGCTTGGGTTGTGGCTTCATCACAGCTCCCACTGCTGACATATTTGGGAGCCCTTGGCTCCAAGCCAAAATGCTGGGCTCATCATTGAGGTTCAGAATCCGTAGCCAAGCCTGGGAGCTTCATCAAGTTGAACCCCTAGAGCTACCCCAAAGTCACAGAGTCCTACCGGTTTGGTTCTCATATGATTCTTCAGGTTTGCTGACATCCATTCTTTGGTAAACTCATAACTCATCTCCTTTTTGAGCATCTGACGTCACCGCTGTGCGCGCTGATCTGTTGCTCATGTTCCTGTCGCTTTTGGCATCACACGGGGCCTGGTCCCAGGCTGTCAGCACTCAAGGACTGATTCATCTACCACAGCTCATAGGAGCCCCAAAACAAAACCATTAAAACCGCTAACACCCCAAAGTGACCGTAACCACCATGGAAACGACCCACGGTTCCATCTTTTGGGTATCCCTTGAAGCCCCTTGGCTCATTTTCTTCCATGGCACAGCCGATGGTCTTCCCGTCTCCTCCTCCCGTAGCTCTTCTTCATTGGGTCTTTGATCCAAGCCGCCAGCCACCACCTGCAATCCATGCGATGGCTTGCGACGAAGCCAAAACCTGCAGCCGGGAACAGCAACTGTCAGCAGTTACTGATGGCAACTGATGGCAACTTCTGATTCGCATGTTGACTCAGACCTCGTCATGGTAGCTCCATCTTCGGGTCGCCCAAAGAGCATCTCGCCAGCCTCCCGATATTGTGAAATTTGGGTGGGATGGCAAAATGAATCCAGCTGGATGACAAGGACCCAATAGTCTTCTGCGGATTTCTGAGTTTCAAACACATGATCCAACTTCATCTTTGCTTGTCAGCACGTAGCTGAAGAGGTCCGCATGCTGGGCACGGAAAATCAACACAAGCCAGACGTGTTTTTAATTGTGTGAAGATTCAATGTAGGAGGCTTGAACAGCTTGAAAGCTTGATTGTGTTCAGTTATGATTTATGATGGCTACTGTCCGCACGCTAGAAATTGAACTGGGACGTGCCAAAAATGGGTGCCTGGGTCTCTGAACAAATGTATGCTCAGTTTGTCAGGAAAGACTGCTCAAATCCCTAGACCTCTTGACGGCAACACGACGAGCATGACCATGTCATGAGTTTTTTTCATTGATCCAATTAGACTCCACACGATTACCTCAACCTACCTATGTAGCAGTCACAGAATTCACCCAAACAGCAGCACCCTTTGCGCTTTGCGGCGGGCCTCTTTGATGTGCCTAGCCACGTCGGCTGTTGTCTTAAAATGATACCGTCAGTATCACCACTGGAATCAGAACAACAACCATTCCTCTGGCCTAGCAAGCAAGACTGAGGCAACTGGGCGGAGCCTGGCACAAATCAAAGTTTTCCATCAGAGATTTGCCACAAGTTTTGTACCACTGAAGAAAATCGATGCCAGTGTTACAGGTCTCGCACCGCCGCAACTTCTGGAAGATCCTTCTGCGCCCAGCGGATTATATCATATTTAGATCTAATAATATATATATATATATATATATATCATATACTGATGTGCAATTATACATATGATTGAAGACGAATCGTTATTGCAATATCTATATCTACATATATATATATATATATATATATACATATGTATATATATATATAATATTTGTGTATATATATATATATACATATGTACATACTGACTGTAGCTAATCACGTCTCCTCATCAAGCTCGCTTTCAGACTCCTCTTCTGGTTCCTGTCCTCCAGACCAAACGGTCATATGGGTATGGGGTCGTACAGGTCAAAATTAAGGACCTGGTGTACCACATATTTAAGCATATGTTTAGTCTGAACCATACCATCCAATTGTTAGGGGATGACTCATACTCATTTCTTAGAAAACCACGTAAATATCGGTATCAACGTCCGCGCAATCTGTTCCCACCTGCGCTCCACAGCGCAAAATCGCTTGCTGCCTGGCTGGCTGCCTGACTGGCTTGGCTCGCAGCCTCTGTTGCCACCTGGCTGGCCCTTCGATATGCCTGCCGTGGGCGGCAGTGGGTCAATCCAGAAACAGCATGAGATATGCTTAACGCTTAACTTTGGCTGGTTTTCACAAACAAACGCGCAAGAACACGCAACAGTCCAAATCCAATATGTTTTTCTTCAGTTGCTATTTCATATAGTGACGTGCTCAAATCAACAAAATTAGACCAAATTAGATAGTTAGTTCATGAGAACCAAGGCAGATGATAGATGTTGGCCCTGAATATCCACATGGGCAGTTCGTCAGGATGGCCAACAATGGCACCACACCTCTGTCCTTGATGAGAGCAGTGATCCCACAGAAGAACGGAAGGCAATAGATAGAGTCCATTTCCAGGTGTTGCAGCAGATTACAGAAATGGGAAAAGAACATTGATTCGAAGGACCAAACCGGCAAGTGCACCTGAGACACATTTTGGAGGGCATTGTCGAAGTCGAATTGCCCAAAGGACATGGACATCGCAACTTCATGTCATGGTGTATGAGTTGCTGCCTGAGATCTCCATTCCTTTGACTTTATTATCTCTGTAGCATCCGCAGGTTGACATCATGGCTATGTCAGTGTGCGAGTGTACTAAGGTCACGTCACCAAAACTATTACATACGCTGCACTGCCCGTGACAATGTCAGCTCAAAGTCTGCGAACTTCATACGCTTTCAGGTCTATGAAACTACCCGGTTCACCACCTTCCAATGTCATTCTTCGCCAAAAACTGTCTCAGAAATGCCATATGCAATCTGCTTTTACAGCTAGCTGTGTTTTGAAGCTATTGTATTTTGAGCCGCATAAAGTAGGTCGAGTTCCATGAGCTCAACAACAGCTTGGGCTTTGCAGCTAAAGCTTGACGTCTAGCTGTCTCTGCACTGTTTCTGCAGGTCCTGTCGAAGTTGTTCCTGACGAGTGGCCTCCACTTGTTTGCGGAGCTGTTGTTGCCTGGAATGCCAATTTATAGCACAGAATCACTGGTGGCATGTTTCAGCATGTCTATGTTTGCAGCCAGTGATATCACGGCAAAATGCAGCGCGAATCAAACTTGAAGCCTTTTCCCCTTCAGCACGCTTCAGCTTCAAAGCATCTTGTGATGGTTGTATTGGTTCCATTGACATCTGAAGCAGTTGGAGTCTACACTCCCTTCAGGTACAAGCCATATCCAAAAAGGAAATGGGAAGACTGCCTTCATTATTCCTGTGAGTTCTCGCATGTTGTCACATGTTGTCACACCTGTCCCTTCTCAAGGTTCAACTTGGTTCCAAGGTCAGCTGGAAGAGACACCGAAGCACAAGTGGCAGTAGCAGCTGGTGAAAGGTCGATGAGTCGGTCATCAGGAAAGTTCTGGGTCTGAATTCTTGACTTTCATCAGCTCCGTGTCAAATATCAGTGTTGAGTTGGGTGGAATCTTACCTTGCAGAGCCGCACACAGGGCAGTGAAAGCAAACCTGACAATCCTTGTCTGGGAATGTACTGCCTCTTCTTAATCCGTCTTACTTATGACTTCGAGCTTTGTTGTATCCGCCATGTTTTTTAATCTTTCCCCGATGCAAAGTCAAGGCGCCAACTTCACGGTCCCCATACGCCATGTCTGCAGGGATTTGCAGCCGACGTTTTCCACCAACACGCATTCCTTCAATCCCTTCATCCCACCTGAAGTCAGATCGCGAACTCCTGAGACCTACATTCATTATGATTCATCATGATTCATTATGACATTATGATTCATCATCAAATGTTTCGCATCTTCCACAGTTGAGCAAGATGGCTTGAGTGCAAACAGAGAATCCAGTTTATATTCTACATTTTTGAAGGCGTGATTTGACTAAACGAGCTATTGCAAGGAGAAAAAGGAGCATGTTCACACCTTTTGCTGGACAGAAAGCTTTGAATAAGGTGATTTGGAAACTCACGCAGGTCATCCGGTCTGCATCCATGGGACCCAGGAATCACTTTGCCAACTCCAAGCTGAAACTCAATCGGTTTGTGCCGATACTTCGAAGAGTCGAAGATTGACCTTGGAGCAACCACATCACACGACCAAAGGTGATCAACGGCGAGAATCAATGAAGGCTACTTAATCTACTTAGCATATAAAGTGTCTCTAAATTGGGAAGCCCCAATTTTCCATGGTTGATCATCGTGTTGTGCATTAAAAACTGCCATTAAAAACTGCCATTTAGGGGTATCCTGGTGGAAGCAAATTCGGACTCTACTACAATTAGGATGCTGAATTACAGTCTCTACATCTGAGTTTGAGTTGAGCAGCCCATTCAAAAGCCGTCCCGTGTAATGAACCGACACAGTACTTCCAACTTCTGCTGCACCACCGGTCCCAATGACCTGAGTTTTGAGCTGAACTGTCAGACTCTGTCAGACCGTCTGTTGCCCACATCTGAGGATCAGGCTTCATCTTTATATTTCAGTCCAGATGGCGAGGACATCCACTCAAATGCGAGACCCGGATGAGCATCCTTGAAACCTGTGGGCTGAGGGCTCCAAATGTTCAATGTTCAAGCCAACGTCACAAACATGTAGACAACTTAGCCAAGAAACTCAATGCACGTGGACAAGTTTGATGCTGTCCAGCGCTTCCGAAAAGAAACGTTGCAAAGCTGCTGGATCTGGAAGTTCTGTGGTTGAGAAGCAGCTCTGGAAGGACAGAAATATGTTTTGCCTTCAGGACAACATTGCTAACAAAACTTCCGTGCTGTGGCACCATCTTCGGAATGACAATTTATCAGGAAAACTCTTGTGGAAGATTCTAGTTGCTAGGCAACTATTTCCCGCCCTACCTGCCCAGCACTCCCAGCAAGAGAGGAAAGATCATGCTCCAAATAGCGCAACGGCATTTCGCAAGAAATCGCAAAATATGCTACGTCTTCAAGATTCAAACCCTACAGTGACCTTACAGAGTGAAGATTTTTTTGTATCTGCTGAGCCGTGCGAAAATATCGCAAACACATGCAAACACAGCATGTTGGATGAGATCGTAAAACACAAGAACATGATAGAACATATGTACTAGGGCTGCATTCACTGCATGCTGCTCACCTGCTTTTGGGCCAATCCTACATTCGCATCGGATAGAAAAAAGTAAGACAGAATCATGCATCCTCTAGAGACCAGTCCTTAAAGCTTGAAAGTGCCCCAATAGATTTTCTCCTGTCGACTGAGAAACCAGCTTGCGCTGCTGTCTTCTCACTTCCACCTGCATCAGCTTGCTTTGATGGCTTTGTTCACGCACCTCAGCCAACATCGACATCCTTCTCAGCTGAAAAGACCGTTTGCTGATTGCAGAACATCGAGTGGATTGAGAGGTAAATGCAAAATTGATTTGCATGTTGCACTATGCTGCACTCCTGTTCCTCTTTGATCTGCCAGGGCACTTCGTGAAGGGCTGCAAGCAGGCGTCTTGAGTCCTATGAGGAAGTTTGAATCGGCGAAAGTGGCACCGAAAGCGGCATCAAGTCCGCTGCGATCATGGCATAAAGCAGTGCCTCTCGGACTTGCTGCGCGATGATCTTGTTTTCTCGGTACTTCTCCAAACGAGGAGCCTTTGAATCTCTGCTAAGTTAGACAACATCACCATCACTTCAGCACCACTTCAGATCCCAAGGACATCAACTCAAGATGTGTGCCAAGTTTTCGATTCGTTGTCCCATATCTTTTGGTTTCGTGCTGCCCTAGCCGACCTAGCCTGTGTGTTTTGCAAGCTGGCTCTCACGTGTCTCGCCCTTTCTTTGAGAGCCTGTTTTTTGCACAAGGGTTTTGAAACTCGAAGAATTCACAGTGGAAATATAGAAATCACAACAAACCAATGCTGGTGCCTCGTGATAGTCCGCAACATCCCTTTGGAATTGAAGTTGTTCTTCCTGAATCAAAATCTATTCAGCGTCTACAGCATCTACAGGTGACAACTGGGACCTTTTCTCTGGCCTTCCGCACTTCACGCTGCCACTGAGCGAATTCAGCCTGAACAAACTCTGCTGACAGACCTTGCATAGCAAATTTGAACCCGGCACCTGGTGATGTCCTCTCTGCTGCAGGAGTTTCACGTCCTCTGCAACACCATGGAAATCAATCAAATTTGGGCAAATCAATTAGAAAACCGAAATATTTTTACATCCAGTCCTTCCAAATTTGTTGCTCTTGGGACTTCAAGATCTGCACTCGAGCTTGTACCACTTTCACGCGTTGCTCATGTGCTGCCTTGGGAAATATAGTTTCGTACATGTTTTTTACAAGCATGCAAATTCAGCTATTGTAAACACTGCACCCTTTTTGAACAAGAAACCTTGGCTTTCAGTAATCGTTTGATGTCCGCCGCCCCTGGAATCCGGCAAGAGTCCTCTCAAAGTTGACACAGAAGCACAAAAAAACACAAACATGCATGACTCATGATGAAACAACTTGAAACAAAGGAAGGCAGCCTCATCCTGTTGGGTTAAGTTCGAGTCACCGTTCCAGATTGACCCTTTATCATTTTTGTTCCAACGTTCCAACCTCAACCAGTACATTCCCAATTTTCAAGTGCAGTCATGTCCACCCAGCACAAATCGAAAAAAGGTCCCTTGAGGAATGCAAATCTGCTGATGGAGTCGAGAACCTTCGTGCTGTGTCAGAAAAACATGTTTGTCACTGCAGTGAACAAAAGGAACGAAAGGACCAAATTCTGAGCAACGTGCGAACCATGTTGCACTTCCCCGTGGAATTGTTCCACGGGTACTTTTGCCATGGCAAATGTACAACAAATGTCAAAACAATGTGTTTCCGGTGTGAGTTTTAAAAGATGTCCAGCCAAAAAAAAACTAACGACATTTGGAAACATTACAAACAAGTGAATCAGAAGGTGTTCACACATGAATTTGCAAAATAACAAATTCCCCCAGGGAACTCACAATTTACAATACACCGTCCAATATGCTGTTGTATTTTCCATGGGTTTCCCGCGGCATTTGACATGTTGCAATGCATTTCGCTGCATGTGGAAATTGAAGCGACAGGGCGCCTTGGAAGCCGATGGCCAAAGAAAATCTGAAAAATACCAAAAGAAACTGATGTAAATATACAGTACATGTAAATCATAAATCCGAAAAAAAAAAAATCGATGTAGTTGATGGAAACAACATACACAGATGTGGATTTTTTTTTGAAATTTGATTGCCCATTTTGTTTCACATCAATCCACATTGCAAAATTTAAAAAAAAAAACACTATGCTAGACAGTGATGTAAATTGCAACATTGAAAAATGTTGCGTTCAATTTTCACGAAAAACATCCACACTGATCCGTTGTTGTTTACTTGCTGGAAACGTGGCAATGATATCCAAGATGTTGAAACCAAAATTCAACCCGCAAAAACAAACATGTTTTTGGTCATTGTCGACCAATGCACAGTGAAAAATACTAAACGTTCAACGTAAAACGATGACATGTGTCATGTGACAGCAATTGGACCCTGTTGTCTCAAACCAGTAGTGGCATCCAGACCCGGCTCACAACAATAGAGGTTGCAAAGGCACTTTCAAATTGCACAACCAAAGATATGTGTGGCAATACCAAAGTGCCATAAAGGCAGCACCAAACGTTCGGCAACAAACATTGCATTTATACAAATGTCGATAAACCCAGCTTCACAACCCAACAGCAGTGACGGTTTCAAATTCAAAGATAAGGCTAATGGACACATTCGGGAGACACTTGGAAAATCATATATGGAAACAAGCAGAAACCAATTTGGCGGACCAGGCGTTGCGGGGGGGGCAAGTGGAATACGATTAGGAGAAGAACGGGAGACCACATCTGGGAAATATCGGGGGGACGACAATGAAACAACTGGGAAACGATTCTGCAACTTCTGCTTGAGATACAAGCGCCTCGGGATATGAACAGATACTACACCTGCTATGTCACATGGCATGAGTGATCCATGACGCATAATGTGCAAACAGCGTCAAATGGAAACACCCCGCCTTGCTGCACACTTTAGTAGCGCGGCACTTGAAAGCCAGTTGAACGCTTCCAAACTGAGCTATGCCGCAGGGACGCAGTTTTGCGTGCCTCTTCACGGTTGGGTTCTTCAATTATAGGACCGGATAACCCCACATGTTACCAACTTCTCTAGACTTAGATTGAGCACAGAAAAGCAAGAAGGGAAGAGCAAGTATAAGAGTGATGGAAGGGTGATTGTGGGTGAGTTTGTGTGTGTGTATGTATGTGCATGCACAGGTGAGTGAATGAGAATGTGAGTGCGCGATGTGAGTGTGGTGTGTGTGAGTGAGAGATGTGACAGGGAGGGAGGGAGGGAGGGAGGGAGTGAGTGACAGGGAGGGAGGGAGGGAGGGAGTGAGTGCGTGGGTGAGTGAGTGAGTGCGTGAGTG
>Ga0126342_10007801_pt1 | contig 19150 bp, 17 predicted proteins | sample Cyp1metagenome_FD_92528 | JGI IMG/M metagenome (GOLD analysis project Ga0126342, IMG submission 92528) | Coral microbial communities from Lord Howe Island, Old Settlement Bay, Australia - Cyphastrea 1 metagenome | ecosystem: Host-associated > Invertebrates > Cnidaria > Coral ... | reverse complement strand
TGAATTTCTGGTGGCCCTCATCATCATCATCATCATCATCATCATCACCATCACCATCACCATCACCATCACCATCACCATCACCATCACCATCACCATCATCATCATCATCATCATCATCATCATCATGATCATGTTCATGTTCATGTTCATGTGAGTTTGATGATTACTCACTATTGATTACTGATCAATTCACCAATGATTTGAGTAAATCAGCTGGTGAAATAGTGAACCTCATGGACTGATATTGAAACGCCAAAGCTCATTGTTTTTGGGGAATCGTTCCTCAAATCTGGACGAAGCAACCAGCGGAGGATCCCTTTTTGGGGATGGCCCCACTGGCCGAGAAACAGCTTGTCCTTCAACGGAGTTTCTCAAGGACGTCCTTGAGCAGACAGAAAAGTGACTTTTCCATCCTTTTCCTGAGATTTTCACATAGCAATTGACTTCACAGTTTTCTATTCCAACTATCTTGGAATCCAAATGTAAGGTGCCAGGTGCCAGGTGGTCAGTCCCCAGCCTTTGACCAACTTTTTCTTGGGATTTTGCCATCCCCGGAAAAGTTAATCATCATCAATCGCAATGACCAATGTTTGATGATTAACTTGACATCATAGAAAAATTGACATCTAGAAATTCTTGATGATGATGATGATGATGATGATGATTTGTTCAAACATTTTCCAGAAATCAGATGGTAGATGTCAACATTATCGGTGCAAAAATTATGTTTTTTTTCTTCCCGGACAAGATCCCAGATGATGTTTGACTCCCAGAATTGGATGAAAGGAATACGACCGGGTGTTTCCAATGGTGAAAACCCAACGGTGGCAACGGCAACATTTCCACTGAAGATGGGGATTTGACATTCACATGTGATAGAATCTCCATGAATTTCCCATGTTTATGCCATCAATTTCTACTTCAACCACGTACCCAGATGTTTCTTCCGATTTTCCCATCCATTTCCCATAATTTTTTCCATCATTTCTCCCGGATCGCATCCGATTTGACGCCAGGCGCAGGTCTCCAGCGCCACCGGCGGCATTTTGGCCAGCACCTACGGCTTGGGCGCGGGCGAGGCGACGACGAAGATGTTCCGTCTATGGAGATCCGAAAAATGACCAACTGATTTGGGTATGGGTCAATACCTATAGATACATTTTTAGTGGGATGAACATCCATTTACCAGCTATTTTGGGGTTCACTAGGTACCAGGGTTTTGACCCATCCCCATTTACCAACCATAACCATAACCCATCATAACCCCATGTCAGTGGATACAGGCCATAAGCCCACACAATCCCACAGAACAAGATTACGAGACTGTCAATCCTTGACACATAAATCAAGGAGTGAGGACCATAACATACAATAACCCCAAGAATACAAGAAGTGGATAAATAGGACACCTCTTTTTTTTTTGTAACTGATTTTCCGATTTTCCAATCAACAAGAGCCAATGACCATTGGTATCCCACCTCACGCCCTGCCTTTGCCATGGAGTGCCACGGAACAGGAAGCTGAAAGTGAAGAGAAGATGGTTGAGGCACGGAATGGAACATGAAAGGAAGTGTATTCCGCTGAATTTACCATCCGGCCACTAAAACATGACTAGCTGGGAAATCCATTTAAACCCATGGAAATCTCCCAAGCTGAACCAACTTTTGAATGGGAAAAAAATCATCTATAAACATTAATTAAAGATTATTATACAGGATGAATTGTTTTGAATTGTCCATTGCCATATTTGATGACCGAGAGCACCATGCCATAGCTATAGATGCGGTCTGTAATATGCTTCAATCCATCAGATCCGTGCGCTGGTGCCATGTGGTGCCCGCTAGTGACTTACCCCACTATAGCGATTTCATTACCATAAGCCAAACCGTTTATCTACTTTTCTCATCTTTTCTCGACCCAAAGTGATATCAATCAATCAATCTATCAATCTATCAGGCATAACCCCAAGTTATATTAGTTACAGTTCTATTGGCATTTTTGCAGTACTTCTAAACGAACTTCACAAACCGTGGCACCCCTGCCACCCTGCCACCCTTTTCGGCTCAGGTGGTGGCCGAAACCATGGTGACCCTGGGCATGAGCGCCCACACGGACCGCTTGCTGCGGCTCTTGGTGGAGAATGGCGTCACCAACACGGCGGTGCTGGAACGTCACCTGGTCACGGTTCAAAATGGGATGGACGTTTTCGGTTTGTAATGTCAACCCGGCCATGGTTTAATGGGAAAATCATCTATAAATGACTATGAATGGGATTAATAAATGAATGTCAACCCTGGATTTTGCTAAACCATGGTTGACATTAATTAAGGGAGTATTCCCCCAACAGTCATGATGTGATACTTTTTGATGGTACCTTCCCAATGAAACAGCCGTTGGGGGGTGATTTTTATCCACGGTTGACATGTTTTGGGAACAGGATCTGCTGAAATTTTGGTCCCTTGGAACTGCACCATTGAAAAGGCTTTCGTAGCGAATGGTTTTTGGGAAAAGGTGGTGATTAAAAAGCGGTGCGTTTTTTGTGATACTCCAGACACTCCTCCAGGAACTGGAGCTTCTATTTAGCTCTATTCACTATTCAAATTCTATAAGTCTATAATAGCCTAATGTAAGCTGGTTGGTGGTTTGGAACATGGCTTTTATTTTCCATTTCATATATGGGATGATCCTTCCCATTGACGAACTCTATCATTTTTCAAGATGGGCACATTGCACCATCAACCAGAATATCCATCATAACCATGGAAAATCACAATTTTTTTTATAGGTATACCATCAATTTCTATTCTATATATGTCTCTAAGACATTCTTCCCCGTGTTTTTTGGCACTTTTCCGTATACCGGCCCTATGTGACCGTGACCTCCCCGTGGGGTCTTTGTTTCGGTGTCGATTTTTCGTCCAGGTCTCACGGGTGAGCGCTGCATGGAGCTGAACCTGCCCTGGGTGCTGGTGGAAGCTACGCAGAAACGCTGGACCGCCGAGAAGATGAATCTGGGGTCACTTGGATCATCTTGGATCATTTTGGGACGGAACTGGTGGATCCACCTGGTTTTTACACTACAATGAAATACAATAAACCATCATCCATCATCATCCCTAGTAGAGGTTTATTATAGGTTTAACTGTTGGGTATACCCCAGAGGTTTATTGTTGGGATATTGTTGGGGTGACATACCCGGCAATCAAACATGGCACTCGGACATATCCCCTTAATGAGAAGATAATCTAATAAATGGTGGATAAGCTATCAAACCACATCAAACCACATTTGATGACCGGAGGGTAGTTGATTAACTAGTAAGTCTTCTGATTATTTGTAAGCGCGCTTAAACAAAACATATAGATCTCTCACTTTGAAATGGCATCACTTTTGGATCATCATCAAGAGTTGAATTTTCAGGACCTACCTGGTATGATCACCAGGGTTTTTAACATTTACGAACCACTGATCATCAGATGATCCAAGGGGTTGATGCGTTTTTTTTTCTCCAAAGGGGATCATGTCTGTACGGGGAGGCTCGATTCTGAAGATGTTTCTTTCAGGTTTTGATATGTTTTTTCAAGTCATTGTTTGCAATGAAACGGGGAGAGCCCAGTGTAAAAGAGAGGATCGAAGTATATCTAAGGACGGTATATTTACATTATTTTACATTGAACAAAGATGGGTACAAACAAGGCATGTTCCAGCCATCCAAAACGTCTGCTGGGCGCCTCATGAGAAACCCAAGATCGCAATCAGGGGGCAACTAGCGTTGTGTTTTCGTTCTCACCAATGCAAAGGCATTGAGGGGATAAGATCGGAAAAGATGGTGACTGAGCCAACGGTGTGGGCAGTCATGAGCACGGCCTCTAGTCGGTTCAAGTAAATTAATTGGTTGAATCCCCATTTTGTTTGCTCAAATCCTTTCCTTTTGTTGACTAAATCACAAGATTCACGGGCAGATCATTAGATAGCCCCATCAACAATCATTTATTTCTGATTGGTGGTTTGGAACATTTTTTTTTCCATAATATATGGGATAATCCTTCCCATTGACTAATATTTTTCAAGATGGTTAAAACCACCAACTAGATTTGGTCGCTGCATCATTGCACCAACAGACCATCACTAGGATAGTTGGAAAGTGGAATGCTGCGACTTTTTTAAACCATATGTATGCACATTATATTTATATACATACATATTATATATATATGCATATATCTATGCATACTACCCAGCTAAAAGTGATATTCTTGCAGCATGTCGCCATGTCTAAGCCTTGATCATCCAGGCAAGACAAGGGTGGCTTGATCGAGAAGGAGGATCCCTTCATGAAGCTTCTGGAAGCCAATCGCGCCCGGATGTCGCAGAAAGAAGTGATGATGCCTGGACAGGGTAAGGCGGGACACGAAGGGGTGCAAAATAGTTGAGAGATTAAGGTTGAGGTATTTTTCTAACAATCCAAAGAGGACACACATTGATTTTTTTTGTGTGTTTGTGTGGGGGGTAAAGTTTAGATTTCCGTCATCTTTCACGGCTGGGTGAAAACGATCAAGTCGTGATTTCGTTACTTTGAAACAGGGGGGTCTTCAACGCTTTCGGCAAACGGGGAAAAAGTTCTCGACAGCCGATCCCAACACCAAAAACAGAATCTGATGTACAATATGCCTATGGGTCAATACCTATAGATACAATTTGTTAGGGGATGAACAGCCATAAATCCCAGCTATTTTTTGATGTGAACAGAAGGGCTACAGGGTTTTGACCATCCCCATATGATGCTAATGTTAGAGATTGAATTTGACTAGATTGTTGCTGCTGTATTGTCAGCTGAACTACTGACAGTGGTTGGGAGATGGCTATCCGGAGCTACTCAGAGCTTCCCATCGACATGATCTAGTGACTAGGGGCCCCCGAACATCCCATAGTCCATGATGATTTTCACTCTTTTTCTATGCCATGTTGGAGATATCCCATTCTTAAAGCGCCCAAAAATCTCCTAGAGATTCTGATTCTCGTTCATAAATCATATAAATCGTGATTCTCGTTCGCGGCTTCACGTCCACCAAGGATGTTGCCCAACATCCCCGGCACGCCTGTGTCCAGCATGCCAGCCATGAACATCATGAGCCCAGGGGCTCCAGGCCACATGAGTGAGCAGATGGAAGATCAGATGCGGGGAAACTTGGGTCATCCATGGATTTGGTAAACCTGGTACAGTTTGCTATTGACAAATGGCAATTCAATCCGTAAATTATAGATAATTATAGTAAATAACATAGCTATTAAGAATGATGATTTTTCCATAGTTATGTAAACGTTTACCAGAGGGTAACGTAGATATGGGGATAGGTCAAAAGCTATGAACTTACCATATGACTGGGGGAATAACCATCTATTCACGAACTACTTTCCAGGGTTTTGACTCATAGCCATATGGAAATCGATGGCTTTCCCGAAGAAGATGATGCGCAGCACGGTGCAGCATGGCATTGGTGAGGGAATTATCGAATCCACCGATCATGTTGATTCAATACCCGAGCCGAAACCCTGGTTTAGTATTGGATTTACTCATAAAATTGGGGGCCTAGTCATGGGGTCTATTTAACATGGGTGGGGGAAGGGACTATATGAATGGCGTAGCTGTGAGTCCCAAAACCGAGGGTTGTTCCACACAATAGCGTGCACAAGTTAGATCAAGACCCCAAAAAGTGCTGGATTGATATTGATCTGAGTTGTCCAACATTGCCCCCCATCAAACTCCAAGACTTTCTCCTCCTCCCAATTGAAATGCATGTTTTGGGCGTGCCAAATTTTCCCATCATGGTGGTCATATTTCCATCATATCCCCATTGATAGCCCCTGAATTATCGATTTTTGTCCTCATGAAACGGTTGAACCTCACTAGAACCAGGGGGTGAGAACATCATTATCCCACCGAAAAAAAACCATATTATTTTGCCATATAAATTTGGACCATTGATAACTATCCAAGATTGGCCCATGTATCACAGACATTCATGGCCGTTTATCATACCATCTGGTTATGACTAACAGGGCTAGCCATGGTTTGTAGATGGCCCTAATCGAAATAGATGGTTTACCTAGCTATAAATTTGGTGGATCTGTAACAAATTACCAGAGGGTAATTATTTCATATTATTCCTCATGATCCAAGATAGGCCTTCCATGTGAAAAGTCACTGAGGAATGATGCGCGATGTGCTGCAACCCTTCCGTGAGGAAGTTCTGTCGAAGCTGCACTGCATGGAGGCCCTGAGATTTCTCCGCCGGGTTCGATCCCCCTTTTGTTTTGTCACAGCCCTGTGAAGGAGCCATGAAAAATGATATGCTGAATGTTTTTCTTGGTAGAACTTCCAATTTTCATTGATAAAACATGGTTAAACATGATTAAACCTGATTAAACCTGATTAAAGTTCATCATCCCTTAAGTTCCTCAAGTTCATGACCTTTTGTTTTTTGACAAGAAAACTCCCCTTTCAATGATCAAAACATCTTCGATCAGGAGAACATGCAGCGGCAAATGGAGAGCTCTCAGGAAGCCATTGCCCAAAGAATGGACTTCTCACAGGTCCTTTTGGGGTTTCCATCGGATGCCATGGAAAATCCCGGTGAAAATCCAAAAATCCCATGGATGAGCTGATGAGCACTTGGGATACCCCCCTCCATTTTAGGACATCTCCAAATCTCAGTGTTGGTTCAGGTCTGTTCCACGTTTTTGATGCTTCTATATGCTTAGGCGTATTAGGTGAAATCACTTTTGATGGATGAATCATGTTCGTTGACAGATTTTTCTTGTAAGCAATTTCATTCCTGGTCGAATCCCCAGTCAAAACACCAGGGTCTAAAACTTCCCCCGTATTGACTTGACACCAATGTGGAGCATCGGATTGTCGGGAAGAGGTGCATTTCGTAAAGCTGTTTCTACAGGAAAGCTAGCCAGACCAAAGAAAACAGAACAAGGGACCAGCATTTGGTGCACATTTCACACATGGTGGGTGATAAATTAAATGGCCACATATGGCCACATTTCCAGAAGGAAATGACTAGCTCCCATTGGATTATTGGCTTGTTTCTATTCAAATCCCTGCCATTAAACATCATTAAACCCAAGGCAAGGGAGCGCGGGGGCCTATCTCTGTGTGGAACCAATTGGCATTCTTTGTGACCCCGTTATTTCTGTTCTAAGAAGCAGTGTTTCCAGCCTTCCTTTCACTAAGTGGTAGATTTCGGTACAATGCAGGTAGCATTCCAAGATGTAGTAGTACTTCGCTTAAAAATTGAAAAAACATCTTTCAACAAGTGCAATTTTCTCTCCAAGAAGCGGCTAGGATTCAAAGGATCCTCGAAGAAAGATGAAACATTTCCTTAAAATAGATAATTCCAGATCTCTTCAAAGGATGCAGTGTTCCTTTTTCAAGCCCTCATTCCTTCGCACATATGGAGTAAGTATGCACTGTAGCCTCCATTCTTCCGTTTTTTCAACTGGGGGATCCCAAAGTTATCCACAACGTGAGTTGGTAAATCCATGGCAGGAGGGAATAACCATTGGTTAACCATGGGAGTTCCTCACAGGATGAGGTGAGAAAAACTGCAGGAACTCCCTGGCAATTTTTCATGACAATTGCTATGATTTCCTATGATTTCCTATGATTTCCTGGTGTGGTGCCCTTAAACACTGGAAGATTCATCAGGTGCATACAGCTTTGGCCAAACCTGAGGTGAGGACGGTCCAATAGGTCCCAGTTGGATATCCAAGGTTGATGTCTGTAGCTTTTATCTCCAGCTTCTAAGATGTTCTAAGTCCAAACGCATGTGTATAGATACACGAGGACATAATGATATATATATATATATATTTTTTAAAGAGAGAGAGAGAGAGAGATATATATATATACATTATATATATACACAGATAGATGATAGATACACATATTTTCAGCCCTATAGGGAACTTCAGTTCAATCGCTGTCGAATCCGTGGAATCCTTCAGGTGGCCATCCTTCAGACGGTGAACGCCTGCCAAGTCTTGCTGCATAAGTTGGATTCCTCTCAGGCGGCCAATGACATCGTGACCCGTTGTGGTTTATGGCAGATGCCGTTGCGGTTTCAACGACGGCATAGACGTCAACAATGAGTAGAACTATAGATCAACGCGGTATGAAATTAAAATCACCAGGAGTAGTATCAAAGACTCATGATGCGCTCGGTTAAATATAGTGTTGTTCATTGGATAGCATTCAAACATACGTGTAATATCGTGTAATACTTGCCATGAGTTTTTGATGCTGGGCGAAATGATGGTGGGCATTAACCCCAGACAGATCCAGCACCAACGAGGGGAAATGGACATGAAACTCGGCTTTTTTGGTCTTGGACCAGTTGGGTGTTGGAAGGGCTCGAATGCAAGGAATCATGAACGCCTCAAATGCTAGGGGCAAAATGGGGGCCCCATTATACATCATTATACCAGTATCAACAAGCTGGTGGCGATGAAGATGAGGTCGAAATCCAGAAAACCATTGTGATTTGTGGATGTTTTTTTTCTGCCCTTCTGCCAGTTGTTTCAAAAAACTGGTGTGTTTTGGTGTCCGTTGGGGTGTCCAAAAACACTTCCAGCTTTCTGTGTTTCTGGATGTTTCTGGATGTTTCTGATGCCTCGCGCAGGACAGTGTCATGCAGAAGGTGGATACCCAGACTCTCGCACCAAAATTCCAAGGGATGAGGATACCAAATAAGTCGTTGCCGTCGAACATGGATGACTCCTATTGGGGAGGCTTTCATCCACATGGGCTTAATCAAAATTGCAATCACTTGAAATCCGCTGGAATTTTGGATGATTCAGGAATTTTCATGCGCTGGTGATCAACAGCATCATCACCGTAAGCATGGTCATGGGTACGGGTCAACAGCAAAGATGAACAGAACAGAACGGAATGAAGTGCCCAAAAATGAGACCTATGCGGACCCAACCTGGTGTGGTAAAACTCCGTTTCATTTTACCCACTTTTGCCGGTGGAAACTCCTTGCGCAGCCAAGGAAAATTGTGGTGGAGAACGTGTTGACCACACTCACAGGCGGCAGCTGGGAGCTGGGTTGGGACTGACAGACTGACAATTCTTCCCTTCTCAGGCGCGGAGCAGAAAAAGAAATCTGTTGGTGAAAAAAAACTTGGGCAAAGTTCAAAGTGGCATGTGTTTTAAACGGTCATTATTTATTCAGTTCGATTCGTTTGTTTACGAACCCAGCCGTTCCACTGGTGAATCATCATTTTTCCTTTGAACTAGCCTCTGGTAAACTAACATGGCTATTGAAAATCACCATTTTTAATGGGTAAACTCACTATAAATGGCCATTTTCGATAGCTATGTTAAATTACCAGAGGGTAGCATTTATTTGTTTAACATTGTTTAACCATTTTTTGTGCGTTTTTAAAGGGGTGATCCCTTTCTGAAAAGCGGAGGTGCCACTGACAACACCAAGCTCCTTGGAATATTTGGAATTTTCATCGGGATGGATACAGTTAACAAGAAATATCATTAGTTGGATGTTGGATGTTTTACAAGTGATATTCCATGGATAATATAATGGGAAATAATGGGAAGGATGTTTTTGATCCATGAAATAATCCCTTGGATCATTTTCAATACCCCTTTAAAAGGGACCCCGATTCATGAACAGATCACCCTAGATCAAATACGAAATGGGGGTTAGAGCGGTGACCGTGATGCGGTGATGGTGATGATGATTCTGGTGATGATGACTACGACATGGTGATATGACTAGAATACATTTTTTCATGATTACTGTAACTTCTAGTTTTGGATGCTTCAATCACCATTGCTTCATGTTCCAAGCATCAAGCCTAATTTGTCACGGTGAATCCACCCATTTTTCTCCAAGCTTAGGCAAGCGTTGATGGAGACGGTGAACTCCTCCTCCAGCGTATTGCTTCAGAAGCTGGATCTCACGCAACAAGACTTGCTGAAGCAGAGCAAGGACGGGTCCGGTTTTATGATGTTCTCGGGCTGGTGGCAAACGCTTGTTGAACATGTTTTTTTTCATCATGTGAAAAACTGATATCTTGGGGATATAAACTGATATACTGTAAAGCCTAATATCTCCCACTGTATCAAGTTTAAATAGTTGGTTACAACAGTTGGTTCTCATGGGGAAATTCTGAGAATTCTGAGATATAAACTGGATATAAGTGGGACATATATGACATTTAAGGACATAAGGACAGTGGGACGTTGATCTATAAAATGCCGTAAAAAAATGATAGTGACTAACCGAACTGGACACGTTTTATACCAACAAAAACCTAACGAACAACGAAGCCAATTGACTCATGCTGCAAAGCCTCGAAAACTGTGGGAGAAAAATGCGGTAAATTGGGTCCGTGGAATTGGAAAGATGTTTCATTTTTGAGCGAAAGATATCCAGAAAAATGGTTCAATAGATTTACCCTCTGGTAATTTAACATAGCTATTGAAAATGACAATTTATAGTGGATTTTCCCATTAAAAAATGGTGATTTTCCATAGTTATGTTAGTTTACCAGAGGGTAATATGATTTAATACGTGCAAATGGTTATGCAAAGAAGAGCAGCTAGGGGGCAAACTAGTGAATAGTTGGTGCAGTGTGCACGGAATACTATTCTATTATATATATTGTACAACTTCTAGGTATTATGTAGAAGTTTATGGTATCCTTCTGGAAAAAATGCTGACGGGGTATCTAAAGTTAACTTGAGGCGGACGGAAATCGCATGGTCGAATGGTGTGGGGTCAGAACTGGGTCCAAAGTTTGACCCATGCCATGGAGGTAATCATCAACCACGGCCAGTAAAGCCCGGCCCTTTGAGGGTGTTGTTCTCAACTGCTGATGTGGTAAACTCAATGCACTAATAAAACATCCCCAATGACTTACCATATATATATATACTATATATATATATGGCTGGTAAATATCATCCCTAAATGGTAGGTGTACGGCATTGGGTTTACCACATTAGTTGCTTTTTATCAACTTGTCCTTCCCCATTTCGGTCAGAAATTTCATCCCAATGGACTAGTGATTCTTGGCTTGGCTGAAACCACTGGCTCTAGTCATGCCCTAGAAGGTAGAAAAGTAAATTCCCATTAAAACAGTGAAGATTCACTTTTTGCCATAGTAATCATGTTTTTTGGATTCCCATTAAAGATTCACCATTTGGGGCTTGCTATAGAAATCATGTTCATGATTGAATAAAGGCCCATAGATTCCCACGTGCCAAGTGGGCCAAGCCTCACACAAACCCTCTTCAGGAGTCACACCAAGTCTTGGAAACTGTGGCCACCAATCAAGGTGAGGGCACGAGGGCACCTTCTGCCCGTGCTTTTCACGTCAGAATTTTTCATCAAAAGAAATGGTGCTTTAATAATGGTGCCACCAGGCGCCTTCTCCAAGCAGCTGGAGTCCGGCCATGAGTTCACCCGCAAACGCTTGGTGGAGATGGAAGGTGTTTTTTTTTTGGGGCTGCAGGTGATAGACAGAAAACGATACAAATAACACACGGACAGTATATGTATTGTGTCATAGCAACCTATGACATATATTTATAGTGTATATGTATATATATATATATTTATACGGACACCAACAAGACTATATATGTAGATATGTATATATATATATATATATTCTCGCGCATCCAGAACCTATTCAGCATAATTCGGTCTTTTGCGAAAGACCTGAATGTGAATCTTAAGGCCTATTTAGGGAAGAGTGCTGCAGCGGTGTTTAGGATGTGCATCTTCCAGTGGACAACCCATGGACAACCCATGGACAAACCATGGAACGACCTATCAAGACCATGGAAAGACCTATTAAAATCGTGGAAAGACCTATGCAGGTCGTGGACAGGTGCTTATAAAAGCTTGAACATGGGCACGTCAAAGGAAAATGAAGTACGTGAGAATGAACGAGGCTTTCGACCTGCAAAAAGATAATATAAACAGCCTGCAATTTAGAGGCTACCACATCCAAAGTCCCCAAATACGTCTCTAGTTTCCCAAATATATCTTAAGGTAAAGACCTATCCTGAATCGGACTTTGGACTTTCAAGATATACCACATGTGTTGTATATGATGCAATGATGTACATTATATGTATAATAGGCTTCTACCTCGATGTGGCAATAAATTCAGAGGGCCTCAGCGGCTGGTATTTATTTTTGGCCAAAAAAGCGCTGAAAAAACATCACCCAAAGTTGGAGATGCAATGGATTCCTTGCTGCAGCCATCAAAAATAGGGATGTAACATAGCATGATATGAGTTTGACTATGATATAAGAATGGCGTGACAAATGCACATGGGAGCCTTTCGCCTTTTCTTTACAAATCGAGGCTCAGTCGCCAAAGCCGGAGACACTTTGCTAAGCGTAGATTGTTTTTAGTGGAGATTTAACTGGCCATTTTGGCTTTGGCTCTGACTGAGTCGCCATTCAGAAAAGGGATTGTTTCAAACCAACCACATCCAACCACATCCAACCCTCCAGTTCTGGGACCAGTTTCGGCTTGACGGGTCCCCTATGATGGTCCCCTGGTAGTCAGCGACAGCGACCGGCCCCCAAAATGGGCCCCTCAGAAGGCACTTTGGAGCAAAAGATCAGCGACAGCGGTGCGGAGATGCGCAGCTGCCAAGTCGAAAGGGCCGAGGCTCTGATGCAACACATCCAGCAGCTTGGAGAGATCCAGGTTTCATGGGTTACGAAGGGTACCCAATCTGGTTATGACTAACAGGGCTAGCCATGGTTTGTTGATGGCCCTAATCGAAATAGATGGTTTACCTAGCTATAAAATGGATTTCCCATGGCGAACTGTTAGTCATAACCAGATGGTAGCAATAGTAAATCATGAGAGATCCAGGTTTCATGGCTTACGAAGGTTTCTGATACAGCAATAGGTGGCAATAGTAAATAGTAAACGGTCCCCAAATTTACAATTTTTATGGGTGGTACATATCAAAATACGGATAGGTTATTATTGCTTTACTGGCATTCGAACTTATACCCTAAATCATATTGTTGATCCATATAAACGATTCATTAAATTATGTAAGTTGATGGCTCTTTTGCGCGTAATGATATTTAATCCATGCCGCCCCGAATCTTGAAAACTTGAACATAGAGAAACATCATGGGAATGGTCGGGTTTCAGTACAAATTTACACATAGTCCTCTAGTCATCACCAACCCCCCTACATCATAAAGAGTATAGTCCCCAAAAGATAGAACAGTGATAAATCTCACCACTTTTAGGAATTCACTTTATAACTTCTCTTTTTGGGTATTTTTTCAACCGGGTCCCAAGTACTGTAACTTCACCATCGGCGCAACCAGGAGCGAGTTGGCGGGGCTCGGGAAGTGGTGCCAAGCCATGGTGAACTCCACAGAACAGGCCACCAAGACACAGGAGGAGCGCATGATCGACGTGCGACGCCAGCAGCTTGGCACGGCGCGGAGGTCCTGTGGGTGGGTCGTTCCAAGATGTCGGTTGGGGTTGGGGCAACACCCAACAAAAAACCAGGAAAAATGTGGGAAAATGTGGAGTTGATGTATTGTGATGTATTTTGAAGCACACTAAGAAGATCTAAGAAGGGTGAAACCAGATGCCGGCCGAGGGAATCAGTACATTCCACGAAAAATATATGGCTCACGTCCAAACAGGTGCCACACATGGAAATCATGAGGTTGGTCGGATATCTTTACGACATCCGCTAAAATCGTGGTGAGCCAAAAAAGTCTAATCTTTGAATCGGATTTCTGGGGCCCAAAAAAAATCAAAAAATGGACCTTATTTTCAGACAGCCTATTATGACAGCTTCACCATGCTTCACCTGTTGGCTCCAAGGACCATGCTGATCATGGACATCGTCACGAGCACCCAGGATGCCATCACCCAGGATGCTGCGTCTTGGGCAGAATGGATGGCACTGGCCCTGGTGAAGGCAAGGTTCATGGCCTATTACCCTCTGGTAAACGTTTACATACGTTTACATAACGAACTGGAACATCACCATGCTATTAATGGGTAAATCCACTATTTCGACTGGGCCATTTTCTATGTTGTAAACGGTTAGTTTACCAGAGGCTAATGGCCCATGAGTTTCCCATGATGAGTTCATGGGCAGGGTAACCAGTTTTCTTTTGGTCCGCCATGTTGATGGAGTTATTTTGTTCCGGTCATTCGAAGGGACTGTTTTTCATGGTGATTTTCAATTTTTTATCACAGGTTCATCACGGGTCTGATCCCTCAGATTCTGGTGGGTCGGAGCCATGAAACATGACCTGCTCCATGACCTGCTCCAAGCATCCAGTAGATCGCCATCTCGTCATATCGGGGGGACGAGAAGTTGCCGCCTGCAGCGAAAAGGTTTGAGTTGGACATGGGCCTGTCAACCCTGGATGGGCACTTTCATACTTTTTTATACTTTAGGATCTTTTTGGGCTATAGGGATATCATGGGATATCATACCAACCAGCATTCCCCTCCGGTAATCAAACGTCGACGTGGCTTGCCGGAAAATCCCCCATTTATAGATGTTTTTTTCCCATTAAAAGCTCCAATTAGTGCAGGGATTGTCCGGCAAACCACATTTGATGAGCAGAGGACCGCCCAGCCGCTGGTGCCGTGATGTGCTGAGGCAGAGCTTCACCCATTCGCAGTACATGAACAACTCCAGTGCCAACATGGAGACTAGCCTTCGGGAGGCCATGGAAAAAATTGGACTTTTGAGAAAATCGAGGAGTTTGATTTTGAGAAATGTCATTCTTCGCAAGGTCATTCCAATCGTACAGGTGGTCATATTTGGGTAATCAATCTGATTTCCAACTCATCCAACCACCTTGTGTTGAAGCAGCAGGTCATCATGCATGAGATGGCGGCCATGAAAAACAGCTTGTTGGGGATGGAGGATACCAAGGCGCCCATATGATGGACTGGACTTTTCGAAGCGCTGCAAATAGCAGCGCTATCCTGTTGGGGATGGCAAGAGATGTTCCCAGATTCCCAGATTCTGCTGGCATGCTGGTGAGTATTTGGGTTAAATCAGGTGGAAATCAACACGATTTGTTGCAGGATGCTGCCCGTGAAATCACCGGGACTTCAAGCCATATTTTGCTTGGTAAGACTCCCACATGATCCCATATGTGCGTTTGTACCTAGCACAATCCTAGCACAAGAATGAACTTCAATAGCATGCGCATCCCCCCCAAAAAATTAAACACATCTTATATATATACATATAATTATTCATAATACAATTATATATATATAGACTATGTCAAGTCTCATCCCCGCGTCATCAACTGCCAGGAGATATTCCAAGATCAACCCATCCCATTGTCAGACACGAAACAGATCTAAGCCCATCCAAAACACCGCCAGAAGACTCTGGAGAAGATATCTATTTGATGCTAGAATATACCTAGTCTGATCCATTAAAAAATCCACCCTACACCCATATATATATATACTGGTTGGTGGTTTGGAACATGGCCTTTATGACTTTCCCATCATATTGGGAATGTCATAATCCCAACTCACTTTCATATATATATATATAATATGTATATATATACAAACAAATACACATTATAAACCATCTAAATGCCATCGAAATCCAAGCCTTTCCAGGAGGTGAATCTGAAGTCTGCCATCATGGCCATGGTGGAACGCCTGAACGAAGGCGTCAAACGCTTGGAGTTGGCTTCTGACATCAGTGCCAGCGGCCTGGGTGGAAACGGGGTGGATGAAATGAAGATGGAACTGGCCAACGTGGCACAGGTGGGGATGGAAAAATGCTTAAAACTGCTGACCCGGATAGAACGATATGATGATATGGAAATCCAAGAAGTGATCTAAATTCATCTTAGATTTTCCAAAGCGATCTTGGTTTATTGGAGATTATTAAACAGTGTATGCGGATTTACTATTGGATTTACTATTTAACAAACAAACAAATGGGGTTACCCTCTGGTAAACTAACATAGCTATGGAAAATGGGTGATTTATAGTTGGTTTACCTATACAACATGGTGATTTTCCATAGCTATGTTAGTTTACCAGAGGGTAGTTAGTTCACCGATCGTTGCATCTGGTTGACCCACGCCCAATGGCCCAATGGGGACCTTCATGGAGGACTCCGGGGGGACGGAAGGATTGACCCGAGCTTGACCCGTTTATTTCTGAGGGCCAAATTATAGGAGATGTATATGTCCTATATAAATAATATTGAATGTAGATATATGCATAATATGTTTATTTTTTTAATATGTTTATTATATATTGTTTATGCTCACTGATCGCGGTGCGGTTTCTATTTGCGATGCTCCTCCAAACGGGGGCCGGGTGACCATTGCCGTTTTTATGTGTGCCGTTTTTTTTGTGGTTGATAAGACCACTCCATAGTGGCCGTTGGTGATTGCAAGGCTGATGATCCCCATTGACTTTCATATTTCAGCTGGCTCAGTCACCACCAACCTGAACCGAAAATCAATGATATCAACCAATGGATTGGTTTAAGGGGAAATGTTACCTGGAAACCATAGATTTTCCCATGAAGATCATGGGGCTTCCCTGCAACATTTCCCTCAAACCAATCCATTGAATCCATGGTTGCTACAGCCCTGAAGGTCCTGGCACAACAGCAACAAGAGGCAAGTACTCAGAGTCTTCAGCAGGCGATGGCTGGAGGATTCTCGCCCCCCAAAGATGGAAAAATCTGGGTATGGGTCAATACCTATAGATACCATTTTTAGTGGGATGAACATCCATTTACCAGCTATTTTGGTGTTCACTAGGTACCAGGGTTTTGACACACTGCCAACTATGAAAAGATAAACCACCTTGGATTTGTCACTATTTTCGGCGGATTCTTTGTGTATTTGGCGGTTCACTGAGGACATATTGGAAATATTGGAAGCCGAATGTTGGAATGAGACACTAGTGACTTGAGTCCAAGCAGACAAACTGCAAGATAATACGACTTACTTACATGCTAGGACCATGATGACCCACCAAATATAGTTATAGCTGCAGCTGGGGTTCCTCGTGGCCCAAATTTCTGCCAGTGTTAGACTTGACTCTGCCTGAAGGTGAGTGACATTTTGCAGAGCGAGTTGTCTACTTTCAAAGACTCCCAGAGTGTACAGACGGCTCCTTGTGCCTTTCTGGGGATGATGTCAAGATCAAGGTCAGCCTTAGTTGACCGGTTGGAGTACCAGAACATACCATAACCAGTGATACATGTGATGTTATTGCTATGCATTACTACTAGACATGTAATGACATGCGCCCCACCACATCGATGAATCAGAATAACTGTATTGAACCCGTCGCGCCTTTCCCAAGAAATGACTGTCAGATGGCAGAGTCAGCCGACTCCAGCATGCCTCCTCAGTTCGTACCATCCTTTACCATCTATATCATCCATTCAGAATGGAAGCAGATTCTTTCAAACGTCCACATTTGCCCTCACCATTGTTCTACTGAAGGGAGCATCCAGTTTGTAGATCTTTTCTTTTCAAGCTTGTCTGAAAAACCATCCCAACTTCCATAGAAATCCTGGCCTCCAGCCCATCTTTTTTTTAGAAGGTTTACCATGGGGTAAACCCTACAATCACCTCTTTCAGGATCTTTCAGATGCAACACAGGGTAGCTATAGCTATGGTGATCTCCATGCATCTCTCCATCTGAGGCTCAAATTTCGGACTCTTTGACCGAAAAAGTGAGCAATTTCTCCGAGCAGGTGAACCAAAACCTCGCTCGTGTTGAGGCGTCCCTCGACAAGATCCTGGAAGCCAAGGTCGAGTCCGGGCGAAAAGCGCGGGCCGACCGTGGCTGAAAACGGCCATGATGGCCGCCGCTGTGGCTGATGCTTTCGGGTGGACTGTGGGAAAACACTCGTGAAAGTTGTTTGAGGCAAGTTTTGCGGCACCAGTTTAGCATGTTTAGCTGCACAGAATTCACGAATTCTTCTGTGGTTTGAACGCCTCCGTGGATGTTTCTTGCCTAGAAGCGGTCAGCAGCGCTTCCTTCCCGCCGAGCTGCGAAATTCTCTGCGCTGGCGTGGCACTGTATTTGGGCGTCTTTGGTGCTTCACTTGGATTGCCTTCCAGACTGGGTATGGCTCACTGAAGGTTCAATGAATTGTAAGATCATAACATCTAACAGCATATGGTGGGCGCACACATGCGCAAAGCCTAAGAATCTTTCTGTGGTGTTGTTTCAACCTGACACCTAGAGGTGCATATAACATTGTATAACGGGTTTGTAACGCTTCTGATTTTCAGGTGTGAATTTGAGCCATACTTTGGCCAAGGCAGTCATTTTCGGCACCCGTCTGAGACCCTGAATTTTCTCCCCCCCTGCCAGTATGGCATGCCCTGGGAAAAAGTGCTGAGTGCAGCAGCGGGATGGGTTTAGCCCACAAGTTCATGACACCATTTTGATAGCATTTAACAACGATCAAGATGATCAACGAATTTGATAACCATTTTGATACTAACGACAATGTAATCATAGTGATAGTAAAAACATGTAAAAACTAAAAACAGTGTGTAATTATATAACATAATAACAATGTATAACAATGATGACCATGATGACCCACCGATATAGGGCAACCCCACTTTGAACCAAAACCAAGCACGGCACGCACCAAGGCAAGAGGCTTAGCCGCGCTCGCGGCTGACAGCCAAAAAGGGTTTGTTTTGCCCTTACAATCCACTACCCTGCGGTGAATGAACATATGGAAAAATGCTAGAAAAATCGTGGAAAAACCATGAAAACCCATTGTTTGTAGTTTGGGATGTTTGAGTTCCTCGGGAAACCATGGTTAAACTAACACCTGTTGCTTTACTGGAGGGCACGGAGGGCACCCAAATGTCATTGGCACTCGGGAGTGCCCGCAAGCCGCAAGCTGTTTGTGGGAACTTGTGTTGATAACCATCAGCTTGTACTATCGCCATTGTCATAAACCGTATCATTTTCGGTTTATTCTATATATTCTATATATCATCAAACATGTGCATAGTTACTTTCACAATCATCACATGCATGTTATATATATATATAT
>Ga0126342_10007800_pt1 | contig 19151 bp, 10 predicted proteins | sample Cyp1metagenome_FD_92528 | JGI IMG/M metagenome (GOLD analysis project Ga0126342, IMG submission 92528) | Coral microbial communities from Lord Howe Island, Old Settlement Bay, Australia - Cyphastrea 1 metagenome | ecosystem: Host-associated > Invertebrates > Cnidaria > Coral ... | reverse complement strand
GAGCATCTTAGTTGATGATGAGTCGCTTGTCGCAGTGGCGTTTTCAGCTATTTTTCAGGGAGATCATCTAGGAGTTGAGATAGCCTGCAGTGCGCATGAGGGTTTGCTTTCAGCTTCCAACCTCCTTGAACCGTGCACTCGGCATGTTTCAGATGCAGCAGTTTTGGATGATGCAGTCACAGAGGGTCTGGTGATAGACGATTATTTTGTGGTTGCAAAAGGCAGCAGCGCCAGTGATTCATGTGCCTTTCTGCAGGCGCAAGAGAGGATGATGAGGGCAAAGGCAGCATACCAACAAGAAGGTATTCTGGGGTCTGATGACAAAGATGTCTGGGGTGAGCTGAGGTTCAAAATTGTTGGAGCAGAAGTTGATTCAAGGGAAGAGATAGTGCGAGATGGAGCTGTTGTTTGTGGGGTTCCAGCGGAGAAAAGGTTAGCACTTGCCACAGTTGCAGCAGTCTCCGCATCACTCCCCTATACCAGCGATGCGCTTCATTCAAGCCTAGTTGGATCAATTGTGTCTGCAATGATGTTCAGGAGACCTTTGATGGCAATCCTTCACCAAGTTTTCAGGGTGATACCTCCTGAGGAGCTCGACCCAAACAGGCCTGTCCTCTGGCCTCTCTGTAGAGTTGCTGCTGAGGAGTTAGCTTTGGTAGCTGCGCTGATGCCAGTTATGTGTGCAAATCTTGCAGCGGCAATGAACCCAGTCATCTATGCGACAGACGCTTCGAACACTATGGGAGGCATTGCGCAAACCACGGTTGATCGTGAGCTTGCAAAATTTCTCTGGAGGTCCTCTGACAAGAAAGGTGCAAATGTCCCTTTGTTGAACAGAGCAGCCGCTGTCCTCCATTCTCACGATGAGAACTACGAGCAGAAGTGCTATGGCTTTCCAGAGGTTGAGGTCATGCATGAAGGTGTCCCACGTCCTATTGGGTTGAGGTTTGAATTTTGTGAAGTATTTGGAGGAGCAGGAGTCGTCACCAAGTATGCCATTGAGCTGGGGATTGTTTGTGCACCAGTGCTGGACATTTCATACAGCAGGCATTACAATATGGGAGACTTCAGGGTTATCCAATGGCTCAATTTCATGTTGGAAGAGAAACGGATCCTTGCTGTCATGATTGCTCCCCCTTGTACGACTTTCAGTCCTGCTGCGTATCCAGCGTTGAGGAGCTATGAGAATCCCTTGGGCTTTGACAGAACACACCCTAGGGTGCTGCATGGGAACCTCATGGCGGGAGCAGGAATCAGTATCTTGTTTACATGCAGAAGGACTCACTCTTTTGGGATGTTGGAGCAGACTCGAAGGTCAAAGATGAAGAGGCTGACAATGTGGACAAACATGTATGCGCTGGGTGCTTCAGAAATTTCACTGGCATCTTGTGCGTATGGTTCTATCCACATGAAGGAGTTCTCCTTTTTATCCATCAACATGAACACAGAGTCCCTGGCAAGACCTTGCACACGAGACCACTTTCATGTGAGGATTGAGGGCAAATACACGCGACCCTCTGCCACATACACCCCAGCATTGGCAGAGGCGATCGCGAAAGTTTTCAGAGAGCATTTGGATGCTCTGAAGAAGGCTGAGGAGAAGTGTGCGCTGAAGGTGGAGGGGCTAGAAGACCCAGTTTCAAATGACTTGGCAGTTGCTTTTCCTTGGAAAAAGACTGATGCTTGGAGATGGAAAGGCGCCTCCCATATCAATTTGCTTGAGACAGCCAGCACACTGAGGCTGATGAGGCGTTTGGCATGTGAAGGTGGTGACAGCAGGACAGTTTATCTTGGTGACTCACATGTTTCCAGATCCAGCATGATGAGAGGCAGGACATCTTCCAACGCCCTCAGACCTTTCCTGAGGCAGAGTGCGGCCTTGTCAGTTGCATACGGACTATATATGGCAGGGAGGTTTACTCCTACAAGGATCATGCCAGCTGACCATCCTTCACGAGATACTGATATCCCCCCTCCAGTGCCTGCATCAATCCTCCGAAAGCTCCCAGCAAAGGCCTTGCAGTGGATCCAGAAGGTATCAAAAAGTAGGAGATGGGCGTCTAACTGGATACGCCTTGTTCTCCTCCTCAATCCAGATCTGCCCTTTTTCTTTTGCTCCCAGGAATGTCTGCGCATTCATCCAATTACACACTTGCCATCACCACTTGCCTACATGGACTTTGATGCTACTTTGGGGTTCCCAGGAGAGGGGCCTGGTTTTGGATTTATGCCTCTCTCCCCCCAAATCATCATCTTCCTCCTCCCGTGTCTCTGTCAATCTCTTAGATTGTCTGGTTGGATTTGGGTTTTGTCTGTAGGGGTAGGTGCGGTGCCTCCAAAGGGAGGAATTAGCCATGGTGATCGAATGCGACAAGCTGCCAGAGCTGGTGTGACACTGGGAGATGGAAGACGCACTACGGAAGCCACTGTCGCAGCACGAGTTGATTTGCTGGAGCGATTCAAGAGCTGGTTGATTTGGAATAGCTATGATTTTGAGGAGATTTTCATGGCGAACCCCCCAAACCTGGACTCTATCAACCAGCATCTTACTGAATATGGGAGGTTCTTGTTTCGTGAAGGCAAGCCATATTTCCACTTCAGTGAGACAATCAATTCTGTAGCTGCAAGGAGGCCAGTGTTACGAAGATCCCTTCAACAAGCTTGGGACCTTGCGTTTCTATGGGGTTCTTTTGAGCCAACAGAACACCATGTGTCGATGCCGTTCCAAGTTTTGCTCGCAATCCTGTCAGTCATGCTTCTTTGGGGTTGGCGCCAAGAAGCAGCATGCATTGCTTTGGCATGGGGAGCCTTGCTTCGTATTGGGGAGGTTTACCAAGCAGTTCGTCAAGATTTGGTCCTACCATCTGATGTTGCTGGAACAAATAGCTTTGCCCTAATTAGAATCAAGGAGCCAAAGACAAGATTTAGAGCCGCCCGTCATCAAGCAGGAAAAGTTGAACAGCCAGATCTCATAGCAGTGATTGAACTAGGTTTTGGACCTCTGAAGAAAGGCGACCAGCTCTGGCCTATGTCTGGAGCCACACTTCGAAATCGACTGAATAAGGTACTGGATAAACTAGGCCTTCCAGTTCGAGCAGGACAGAAACCAAAACCACTGACACTGGCTTCGCTGCGCCCAGGCGGAGCCACTTGGTTGATCACTGCAACGGAGTCTGCTGAGCTTGTCCGGCGCAGAGGTCGCTGGGCGAGTTTTAGGTCTATGGAAATATACCTTCAGGAAGTAGCTGCGGCTACTTATCTCAATGATCTGCACACAGATGCGAAGGCAAAAGTACTGCAGGCAATGGAGATGTTTCCAGAGGTGTTAGAAGTGGCAGCTTCGTTTCATAGAGCACAGTTCCCAAGCACGACATGGGCTTGGTTTTTCTCGCATGGAACTAGGTAGGAGTACAGAATGGGAAAAATGGATGCCAACAATTTGAAAGGTGCGACACCATCAGCCTATGCACCACTCTGAAGCAAAGGGTGAAAAATGCAGAGCTGTGCACCTTGAATGTTTAAGGGGAATGGTCTCGTAATGCACCCTCTCAAGCCGTACCCGCCGACCACCCCTGGCACCACCAAATCCACAGTTCCATGCTCGAATTCATTTCTGCTGATGGATGCCAACAATTTGAAAGGTGCGACACCATCAGCCAATGCACCACTCTGAAGCAAAGGGTGAAAAATGCAGAGCTGTGCACCTTATATAGTTTATAATATGTGTGTATATATATATATTATGTAAAGCAAGCAGCAAGCATTTGCGCCTCCGATTCTCACCTCAAGTCGCCTGAGCTGTTCAAATGCCAAGAATAGTAGCAACAGTCAACATGCGCACAAAAATTTTGAAGTACTTTCTGGGACATTCTAGGACAAGAGTAAGGGGTAGTCGGTCACGCCCGAGAGTCAGGGTAAATCAGCATGTCCCACCGCTGCATGAGGCTTTTCGCCACGATTCCTAACACCGTTGGAGGCCTGAGGATTCCTCAAGATGTTTGGAGGAAGGAATGAATCCTTGTAGTCCTTGTGCTTGGCAGCAATCGGCCTTCATGAGGGTAGTGTAGAGTTGTGTAGGAAGCGTGTGGGAAATGTTTAGAAGGCAAGGACTCTTTGATTTGGATTGATTTGGTGCATAGAGTCCATAGGATTATTTTTTTTTGCAACCCTTGAACCCCATGGGCACAATATGGCACAACATCAGATCAAGAAGGGGTCAACTTTGGTGGGATGGTTTCGACATGCGACATGCTTGAAAGAACAAAACGGACATAGACTGCACGACAGATGGGCACAAGGAGGGTTTCTTTGGGTTGGGTGCTTTGGGGTCGCCTCTTCTTAGCCCTAACCAGGGCCACTTGGATGATATTTTCGTGAGTGTTCGACGTATTCCGCATATTTCCGCGTTATGATATTCTCGGCTTCCACCACAAACGAATTCATGAGGGTCACAGACTTATTTTTGTGCCCGACTGTCCATACTGAACAGATTTGAACAGTGTCCTCGAGGTGTTGCCTTCATTGCAGGGGGGTTCCTTGAATGTGTTGAGAACCAGGTGGGAGTTGTTGCGAGTGCCATGCAAATAGTGAGGTTTGCTTGCGTTTCGCGCTTGTTGTGAGTCTATGGGTTGGCTAGTTATGCTGCTTGCTGGAGTTCTACAGATGCAACGAGGGAATGTTGATACGTTTCCAGCTGTTACAGCGACATCTGGAAGATTGTGGAAGAATTGCATTTGGATCAGGTCTTTACGACCGCGGCCAGCGAGGGCTCAGGTATTCCCAAGTGCGTGCTTGGACTTAGTGACAAGATGCGACAAGATGCGACAAGATGCGACAAGCATAGATACTGCCACTGGAATCACTGGATGTCGATTGAATTTTGAATCTTCTTTGCTTGTCGTGCGAAGACTCCATAAATTCCTAGAGATCATGAGCGAAGGCAGCTGCTATGAATTTCATCGGCAGCAATCCCAGACACCAAAGCCCTCATTTGTCAAAATGTTTCAACGTATCAGAGAAGTAGCTGCGTAACTGTACCTGTGCAAATGCATGCCACATCAAATTGCCAAGGTGGGATACTCTTTACCATTGGGGGCCTTGTTTTGCGGCTAGTTTGCATCTTCGGTTAGAAAGAGCCAGATGGTGAGTCTCATTTTCTGTGATCTGAGGTTTTTCCCAGACATGGCAGCAGAGAGCAATCTATGCTACACTGTTGGCTCCCTCCTCTACACAGTTGCAAGCAGCCTGAGTGCCACTTGGACTCTCTTAGCAAGCCCATGGGTGAGATGATATTGTCCAGTTTGGGGAAAGATAGCAGGTGGTAGGGTAGCTGTGTGACATTTGGGTGATCCCCCGATTGTCAGACATTTCTGGCACTGTGTGCAAGAGCCATGCCTGAGGTGATTCTGTGGAAGGCTGCCGGGCTAAGCATTCTGCAGCTGCATGGGAGAAGTTTGAAGTGATTTGAACCCAAAACTGAATTATGTTGAACTTGTGTAGATCCAGCAGTTGTTATGAACTACATCGTCATTTCCGTCTCAGAGAGTGTTGTCCCCATTTCCGTCTTGTCCTTGGCTCGAACTTTGGTAGGACGAGCAGTTTGGCTTGGCCTATTTGGCGGCTTTGAATCACATCAGCGGGCAGGACAGTCCACATATCCACAAGAGAATTCTGAAGATCATGTGGTGTTGTTGTCGTCGCATGCCGCCACAAGGAGAGATCCCGATCATTCCTGGCTGGTTCGCAGCAATCAGGAGCATTTTCAGTAGCTTCCTGCATTTAAGCGACAAAATGATCAAAATGCCTCGACAATGTGCATTTGATTTTTCTGAGTTTGACATGCTTCGCCCCGATTTACAGTTCATCACACGACTAAGGTGAGAGGAATCGTATTCATCCATATCTACTGTGCTGTGTCTGTCATTGTCTCTTTGCTGAGTAGTGACCCGCTGCTACTTGTGGGTTGATCCGGTGATGCCATTTGATCCCAAAATTCCCAGGGAAGCTGATTCTTGCATTTGCCGAGGCTGTGATGAACTTTTGCCTTGCTCTCAACCACTTCTTGAGCTCACCCAACCTCTTCACGATGACAAGGGCGGGTAATGATGCCTGGACATGCCTGGACAGCATTTGCATTGTGTGATTATGTATAGAGATGTATAGAGATTTTCGCAAGAGTTGAAGAAACCGTGTTGCTCCTCCACCAGCTTCCCTGTTCACTCAGGAATTCTTGCCCTTTGTTTTGCTCCATTTGGTATTGCTGATGCACTCCGCAGTTGTGAAGACTCCCAAGACTCAGCCTTTTCATGCATCTTTGGCTTTACAGATGACTCATTTTTGTGCAGCACTGCGGTTAGCTGGGCCCTGCGGCTTTCCTTTTCTCGCTGAGGTGCGAGAAAGTTCAAGTTTTTGTTTTATCTCTTTTGACAGCTTTTGGACCCACAAGCTGTCCAAGGCACTTGTGATATCACTTCGCTGCATTACAGTGGCAGCCTGGATGCATCTCAGACCTCTCAGATGCACAAGCATGGTCAAGTGCGGTCAAGCTTGCATCTGAATCCCGGCCGACAGGTGATTATGCTGCTGGCAATTGGCACATTTCTTGCAGGCTAATCATTTGCCATTGACTGCTACTTGCACTATACCTTGCACTATACCTTGCACTATACTTACACTAGTTGCCCAATGTGTCTCATTGCGTCCCCACAGCATGATGTAGAGACCTAACAGGCCTAACAGGGGTATGCAATGACTGCGATAGTGCCAGGACTGATGCATCCTCCACCACCGCCTTTGCTGGAGCGTCATTCTTTGCGGTGGCATTTTCGCGCACGACCCCTGATCATTTGAGAGACCAGGCCGTGTAGGAGCACTGCACTTCGACATTCGATTCATTTTGGTTCACTTGATTATCTTGATTTGATGCCGGCGGATTTGAAAAGCGACTCGTGGCCAGGAACGCGGAGCAGCTTAATCATAGATTTATGCACGCGAATAATTCATGAACGCACAAATGCACACAGAACTGCATTTGCATATGCGCGCGCACTTACACACACGGACGCACATATGTATATACATACATATATGTCTACAATTATCACATTCTGCTGCATTGCATTACATTACATCGCATTACATTGTATCTAATACACGTACACTCCTTCGGAAGCCTACGCCCTATATATCCCTATATAGCATTGTACTCTTTGAGGGCCAGTGCAAGCGTTGCAACGATGTTTGGTGGTGTTGGCAACCAATGATCCTAGCTGTGGAATGCCGGATTCTTTTAGGGAACAAACACAGGCCCGGAAGCTGCCGATGTATGGGATGTGGTCAATACCAATTTTTTACAGTGCATAGTGAGTGCGAGAGCCATCAGATACCGTTTGATTATGGTGGTAAGCAGTCTGCGCATGGGTTTTCTGATGAGCACACACTTTTCCAAAATGTCAGAAAGGAAATCAATGTCATGCCTGTCATGGCTTGAACTTTGAATATTTGGAATGCGTTTTGCTGCAATTCTGGCCCAGGCTGACCTGTGATAGGAGATAGATTGGACGTTCCTGATCAAGACCCCTTGGCATCCACTTCCTACGGTCCTCAACAAGTTGTTTCCAGATAAGGATATATATATATATATATAGTATATATATAATATACACACGCGCACACACACATGTATATGTATATACATATGATTTTGATGCATGTATGTGCGCGCATGTCTACATAGACTGACTATACTGCGACTCATGAATGAGTTCTGGGTCTTGTCACTCCGCGAGTACCAGCGATGTTCAACGTGGGATGCCTGCCATGTTGCTTTGGCGTCCGGGGTGGTGCATGCGTACAGGCAGATGTGCCGCGGGCACAGCTATCCAGTGGGACCATTTTGGGTGAATATGTTGGAGGCTCGGAGCATTTCTCTGCAGTGCCCTTTGCCGCTCCGCCCGTTGGCATCCGTCGGTGGAAGAAACCAGAGCCTGTCGAGCCGTGGCCGGGAGAACTCGACTGCAGCAGCCGCCGTCCACCAGACGACCGTCGCGGAAGGCCTGTGCAATCAGTTGATCCCGAGCATGACCGGCAACCGACAGAGGATTGTCTTCATTTGGACATTTGGCTTCCAATGGGGACACTGGGTTCATTATCTAGATCACCCAAAGGACTTCCAGTGCTTGTGTGGATATATGGTGGTGGTTTGCTTTCTGGTTCAAAAGATGACCCTGGCTCTTCTGGCCAATGCTATGCAGAACAGGGAATTATTTTTATTTGCATCAACTACAGAGTCGGCGCTTTGGGCTTCCTTTGTCCCAGACACGGTGATCCCAACTGTGGACTTTGGGATCAAGCCTGCGCCCTGCAGTGGATTCAGAATGAGATTGGCAACTTGGGTGGAGATCCAAAGAAGGTAACCATTATGGGCCAATCTGCCGGAGGAGATTCAGTCTACTGGTGCGAGCCCCCTCCCCTTTCTTCCGCTAGTGGAAGCCTGTCATGCATTGTGCACACACGTGCACACGGGTTTCGCGGTTTTGCTTTTAGCATGCATCAATTGTTTGTGCATACGTCTATAGTCCGTTGCCGTGTATATGATATGGATTACACAAATTGTATGCATCTATTTTTGGAAATAAGGCTTGCTTGGTCAGTGACAGCTTGGCATATGATAGGTCAGCAACAGTCAAAGTGCCGCCTCGCGACGCCTGTTGGCTCATAGCACGATACACAAGACCAGTTGCCATGTGCTGTGGTGCCCGCGAAGATGACGATGACGACTCTGCGAACCCTGGGCCAGATATCAACCGAAAGTGCTTTGGCTCAAGAGACTATAGTGACTATACACGAAGAATAGCTGAGCGCAAGCTGAGCACAAGCTGGCAGACTTGATGTTACTTGATGTTGTGAGAAAAGGCCTGCAGACAGCAAGTCTGCTGATGGTTGCTCGGTTTGCTGGGGGTTGCAGTTGCCTAGAATGAGCAGCCTGGCCTGACTTGGAAAGGTGCACAGATCTATTCTGCATCTTGGCACAGCATTGGGACACTTCAAGAAGCAACAGCTGACATCAGCTGACAAGTGACATGATTTCCGAATTTCCAGTGCCGAAGGTATTGATAATCGGATGCTTGAGGCCTACCTGTGCTGGTGATTTTCATCTTGTGGCCACTCTCAGTTATTGCTTGCATTAAGGCCAGGAAGTTGTGTGGACGGCGACTGCTTGATCTCCAGAAATTGTTGTGTTCGAACCACATTGGATCACCGCGAGTGCCGTCTGTTTCATTTGTGCAAGGATGTAGATGGCGCCTATGCCCTGTCCCATGGCCATGATCACTATGGACGGTTCTGCGGATTGAATCACTTGGAGGACAGAACAACCTACAGGACGTACACAATACTTAAACAATACTTAATAATACTTACACAATACTTACACATGTACCAAGGTGATCTAAGCTGTTCTTTTTTTGCTCTTCACACTTTCAAATTCAGAGTGCTGGCCCATGCAACGATAGACAAATCACGCCAGAGAGCTATCTGCACCAGGAAAAACAGTACGTGTTCTATCCGGATTTACAAAATGACTTCAAGCAGGACTCAGCGACAGGTCTCATGAGAGATATATAGATCTGAATAGATCTGAATAGATCTGAATAGATCTGAAGTAGTAGGTTTCCTAATTGTTTCCTTGATTTTATTCTTGAATTGCAGGACCCATCCCTGTTGAATCGGTACGGAGTTTGTGTAGAGAAGTGTCCGGAGCAGTTCGAGACCGTCGAAGACTATCAAGATGTCAAAGGTGGGAGTGCATCGAACATCAAAGGGGGGCAGCCTATGAGGCACCCAGAAGACCCCACATGGTTTCTTGCAAGTCGATATCAGAGAGAGGCCACCCAATGTCAAAGCAGCACAAGCAAACCAACTTGAACATGCTTGAACCATCTTGAACTACGTGCTGTTTGCTCGTGGACAATGGGGAGTCAAACTCTGCTCCACGTCGCTCCACCTTATGCAAATGAGGCTGTCAGATTTACCAACATTTCCTTTGGCTGGGCGATGTATCCCATATGATCCGCCTCCAACCTTTTCTGCTGGTGCCGAGCAGCTTTCCTTGAAATCTTGCAAGCTGAAGTAGTATCATATTTGCACATGTGTGATGTGGAACAGGCTGCCAAAAGCAAACAAATCGCAGATGAAACCATGATCCTCAGAAGACGGGCTTGATCGGAAAGGAATCCGTGTAGTGTAGATACATAAGTTACCGACCTGGGCTTGTCCTTTTCTGCTTTCCTATCTCAGGTTCTGTGCAGATCCCCCATGCCTGATGACAGAGGACAGGAAGACATCCTTGTCACGGTCTCAGTATGTCCAGCACTGACGTCTTCGCATAGCAATGCATAGCATAGCATAAATCAATATATATATACACATGTACAGATACACATGCCAACCCCTTTTTCGCTAGGCTCTCGCAACCCTCCATTGGATTGTGTTTGTACCAGACCTACCGTAGCTATGTTGAATTGTGCATGTTTGAGTAGTTGTGAAGAGAAAACATCGACGCATACACGCTGTCCGAGGGGGACATTTCCGTGCTGTCAAACATTCACATCTTCTGGCGCATACCATGCAGAACATGCAGCGACTCTTGGAAGGGTCGTTTGAACGCCTAGGCCAACCAACCCCAGGGAGGTCTGCGGATTACAGAAAGATGGCACGAGCAGATTCTGGCTTGTTAGCAAGGCAACTGTGTGCATGCCTAAAAAAAGACGTCAGGGGCGCTGGCGGCATGGACTTTGCGACCAAAGGTTGAAGGATATTATATATATATATAGCTGTTTATGTATATTCACATATGAGATTTTGATGAGCTTATGCAAGAATTTCTGTTGCTGCGTCACACCATGAATGATTTGAATGGAGCGATAGATCTTTGTGGCGCAAGGGCGGTCCATGAATCGATTGTGGACTATTGGACTCATGTGGCTGGAAGCGAGAGTGAGGTTTTGTAGCAATTGTGTGTGTGTGTTTGCGGGAAGGATGATGGTGAGAACCCTTCAAAAGGTGGTGCTGCTAGCTGATATGATTGGCTTGGAAAGCTCTTGGAAATAAGGTTGGCCATTGAGAAGGTGATATGCACTGGCAAAAAACATCAATTAAAGGACCGGATAACCCCACAAGTCAACTTCTTCCAATAATCAGAAAAAGTGGTTGATGCGGCACGGAGAAAGAAGAAAGGACAAAGGAGATGGTGGCGGGTCAATCATTTTAAAAGTTGTATGTGAAGAGTTGTGTGTGAGAAAGTTGTGTGTGAAAGAGTTGTGTGTGAAAGGTTGTGAGTGAAAGAGTTGTGTGTGAAAGACTGTGAGTGAAAGAGTTGTGTGTGAAAGATTGTCTGTGACAAAGTTGTGTGTGAAAGAGTTGTGCATGACAAAGTTGCTTGTGACAAAGCTGTGTGTGAAAGATTGTGTCTGTGTGTTTGTGTGACAAAGTTGTGTGTGAAAGATTGCGTGTGACAAAGTTGTGTGTGAAAGATTGTCTGTGACAAAAGTTGTATAAAGTTATGTGTGACAAAGTTGTCTGTGACAAAGTTGTGCTTTAAAGAGTTGTGTGTGACAAAGTTGCGTGTGACAAAGATGTGTGTGAGAGAGAAGTTGCACGTGAGTGAGATGTGTGTGAAAGATTGTGTGTGACAAAGTTGTGGGTGACAAAGTTGTGTGTGAGAGATGTGTGTGAAAAAGTTGTGTGTGACAAAGATTGTGTGTGACAAAATTGTGTGTGTGTGTGACAAAGTTGTGGGTGACAAAGTTGTGTGTGACAAAGTTGTGTGTGCCAAAGTTGTGGGTGACAAAGTTGTGTGTGAGAGAGAGATGTGTGTGAAAAAGTTGTGTGCGAAAGAGTTGTGTTTGACAAAGTTGTGTGCGATAAAGTTGCATGTGAGAGAGAGAGAGGGAGAGAGAGATGTGAAAGATTGTGCGTGACAAAGTTGTGTGTGACAAAGTCGTATTTGAGAGAGATGGACCCACTTGCAGCGTGGATGTCACCAAGTGCCACGCCTGCCACGCCAAATGAAAGTCGATGTCGCCAAGTGCTACGCCTGCCACGCAAAACGACGGTAGATGTCGCCAAGTGCCACGCCTGCCACGCAAAACGACGGTAGATGTTGCCAAGTGCCACGCCTGCCACCCAAAGTGCCGCGGTGACACCGCGCGACCAAGGGGCCCCAAGCGTGCCACCCGAGCCAGCCCAGTGCCATAAGTGCCACGCCTGCCACACAAAACGACGGTAGATGTCGCCAAGTGCCACGCCTGCCACGCCTGCCACGCAAAACGACGGTAGATGTCGCCAAGTGCCACGCAAAGTGCCACGGCGTCACTGCGCGACCAAGGGGCCCCAAGCGCGCTACTACGGCCCAGTGCCATAAGTGCCACGCCTAAGATGCGGGGAACAAGTTGCATCTCATTCTATCTGGGTTCCATATGCAGGAGCGCGCGCGCACATATGTACGGTAGTTGCAAGCGCCATGTACCAAAATGTTTTGACACATTTTGACACGTTTTTGCTAGTGGGAGTATGTGCACAATTGGCAGCTGCATCATGCTGCATCTATATCGCTTGTCTTGGCGAGGCAGATGATATTCTTCTAGATGGATGGCGACGTGAACATGTGACAGAACAGGCTCGAACCAAAGTCCTGGAGTTGTGACAAAACCTACGGATGAACAGTTCCGACTGCATTTTGGATACTAACTGAATCTACCCCGCGAAATCTTGGCTGAAGGATTTGGACAGATTTGTACACTGCTCAGGGTTTGCCGCGCACAGGATCCAACAGGCAAAAGAATATCGAGACGATTTTATGATATTTTATGATATGTGGGTACCATGGTTGTGTCCCGTGTTTTTTCCTAAAAATATCGTCAAAGTCAATGTGCATGAAGCGGCCTTTGTGATGAAACAACACAAAGCAGCCAATCGGCATACTGCACGATTCACTTCGGAACAGTCTCGTCACTACTCTCAACCTTCTTTGCTAAGAGCAAGTCGCGGGTATAGAAAACAGAGCTAATCACACAGGAGATTTTTCCAACATGTCGGATGTGCCTTTGTGCTGGAGAGATCCACTTGGTGATGGCGGCCCATCTCTTTTGGCCAATGCCGCAGTTCCAGAAGAAGTCCAAGATGCCTTGGCACCTCGCATGGGTCGGACAGCTGGGGCAGCTGGGACAGCTGGGACAGCTGGGACAGCAGGTGATTCTTCTGACTTCCAAAACCTGCTTGAGGCCCTCGTTTCACCACCTTCAAGCGTTTGCATTCGCTACACAGGTGCTGGAGTCACTGGAGTCACTGGAGGCTACGGGCCCACAGAAGAAGTTTCCATCAAGGCAGGTCTCTGGGAGAGTGAGAAACGAACACAGTGTGCGTTTCTGATCAAAGAAGCGCCTCCACCAATCCACTGCCCAGAGGCTCGGCTGATCGTTGGAAATGCCCATGCTTCGTCATATTGTACCCCTGACCATCCCACGAAGTTTTCCGGTGTCGATGATGAGAAAGATGAGAAAGTGGGTTTCAACTCTTCACAAGGCAATGTGGAATGTGCAGATGGGAAAAAGGATGAGGTGTCTGACATTGCAGATTTTATTATCGATGCTACATGCGCCATGGCTGTTCTTCGGGGTTCAGATGTATTTTGCATGGGTGTTATGGCAGCAAGCCCAAAGCCATTGGAGGGCCAACTTGTTCGACTCTGGGTTGTGCCTGAGGGAGTTAGGCCACCTAATCGTGGCAGCGTTCTGCGCGAATCTCCTTCAAAATGGCCAGCTGTTTTGGTTGCTGGTGGCCGTCTCCTAGTTCCAAGATCAGCCATTTTTGGAGCTGGTTGCAAAGGTGCTGCAGTCGAAGTCCTGTGGCGACGTGGTAGCACCACCCCCTTGGCGCCTATGAATCAAGTGCTTCATGGGTTGCAGGGGAAGATTCTGCTCCAACAGTTACCCAGTTGTGTATGCACACGCGTGCTTCAACCTATGGTAGGCCACAGAGTTCTAGACATGTGCGCTGCGCCTGGAGGAAAGACAACACATATTGCCCAACTGCTCGGCAACTCGGGCCTGGGCTTGACATCAGTGGATCGTTCTCTAGCCAAAGTTCGTCGGATCGAAGCATTGTGTATGGCTCACGGCTTTGGAAACGTCCGCTGCCTTGCAGCGGATTCACGTCACTTGTGTAGTGACTCCACTAAAAGTGAAAGTCAGGGCAACAATCAAATCGATGAGTCAATTTCAGAAGGTCAGAACTCTTCATCTTTATCGCCCTGGCCCCCAGAAGCAGAAACAGCATTCCAACAAGCGCTTGCTCAGCACGGTGCTGACCGATTCCGAAGCAGCAAAAGGATTTGGAAAGCAGTTGTAGCAGCAGTAGGGCGTGGTCCGGTGACTCGCATGCAAGTCAATGAACGACTACGAACAGTCGAAGGACGCCTGGGGGTTCCGCAGCATGATAGTCCTGGTGGTCCACCTTTTCTGGAAAACTCTTTTGACCGTATTTTGCTTGACCCACCTTGTTCAGCAATGGGGCAGCGCCCATTACTTCGATGGGGAAAGAGCCTTGCAGAAATCCAAAGTCATGCTGAGTATCAACGTCAGTTCTTGTGCACTGCAAGCCGACTCCTGATGCCTGGTGGGGAGCTTGTGTACAGCACTTGCACTTTGACTCCCCAGGAGAATGAGGAAAATGTTGCGTGGGCACTGAGCAATCTCCCGTTGAGATTATTGGATGCACGGGAGCATGTGGCAACAGCAACTGAAGTTCTTGCCGGACTTCCAGAATGTGGCCTGAGTCAGCACCAGACTATGCAAGTTCTGAGGTTTGACCCTCGAAATTGGGATGCTGGATTCTTTATCGCGAGATTCGCAAAGGTGAGACAAGACCTGGACAAAATGAAGAGTGTGCAAGAAAAAGTGCGCGGTGTGGAAATGGGACATCAATTTCTGGGTTTTGCAATTGGGTCCGTTTGGTACAGGTATATAATTAGTTTCATGAAATGTGTCTTTTGAAGCGGACTGTCACAAGAGCAAAACCGTGGAGACGCAGGTCATCAAAGCAGCAGAAGATCTGGACCGGGGCAAAGAACCCTGCAGCTTGAAGACGTTTTGAGATTGGATTTGAAGGAATTGAAGGAATGCTGTAATTGGTACATTGCTGCGGTGGCGGCCATGTCATGCACAATCGACGCTGCGATAAGATGAGCGTAAAGCTGGTGGTGAAGGATGCAACGGTTCAAAAAGGATAAATGATAAAGTATTGGGAAATTCACACGTGTACGTACCGTATAGTAGAAGGTATATTATAGATGCACTTTGGTCCGGTCATTCTTTTATATTCTTTTGGTTGGCGCCAATTCAATACGAGCGCTGAAGCTCGGGCCCATCCAAGGCAAGATCAAGGTGCTCAGAGACACACGAGTGCGGACGGAATCGGTTGATGCCTCTCTCATATACAGCCTCCTCACGAAGTACACTGGATATGTGTTCACAGGGCCACTTGGCTCCTGGATGTGCAGCAAAATGTTCAAAATTATAAAAAACCAAAGCTAGCTTGCTAGCAGAAGTTAGCTTTGCTTTGGCAATGAATCGGGGGCAGATGGAATGCATGTGCGGTGATCTATCACGTTGAACTGATTTTGCCCCTGGTGTATCACTTCGAACTATCGCCCCCCGGCGTGAGTTCGAATCCCGCTGTGTGCATCCTGATGACTTATTTGAGAGCTGACGCTCATCGTCGGCTCCGCCGGATTACTTGATCCTCGATGTCATCGCAGGGTGGGCTTGAAAGCTATTGAATGAGGACCTGCGGCTTCAGAAATAGATTCCTTATGCTTGTTTGAGCATATTCATGGAATCATGGAACTGTTTTTTTCTTGAAGCAAGTCGGGAAGGCTTGTTCCCGATAGTTCCTGCGAAGGGTTTTTCCTAAAGAACTGCTGCCAATTTCACCTTTCCACTTCCTGTAAAAGCGCCTCTGTGTAAAGACTTCTCTGTGTAAAAGCTTCTGTGTATAAAAAAAATCTGCGTGTAAAAGCTTCTCTGTGTAAAGACTTCTCTGTGTAAAAACTTTTGTGTGTCAAAGCTTCTGCGTGTGAAAGCTTCTCTGTGTAAAGATTTCTCTGTGTAAAAACTTCTGTGTGTAAATGCGCCTGTGTAAAAGCTTCACTGTGTAAAGGCTGTGTAAAAACTTCTGTGTGTGAAAGCTTCCGTGTGTAAAAGCTCTCCGTGTAAAGACTTCTCTGTCGGAAAGTTTTTGTGTGTAAACGCGCCTGTGTGTTAAAGCTCTCTTCTTTGTGTAACAGCGTCTATGTGTAACAGCTTCTGTGAATAAACGCCCTTGTGTGTAAAAGCTCCTCTGTGTACAGGCTTCTCTGTGCAAAAGCTTCTGTGTGAAAAAGCTTCTGGGTGTAAAAGCTTCTCTGTGTAAAGACTTCTCTGGGTAAAAACTTCTGTGTGTGAAAGCTTCCGTGTGTAAAAGCTCTCTCTGTAGGCCTTCTTTGTGTAAAAGTTTCTGTCTGTAAACGCGCCTGTGTGTTAAAGTAAAGCCCTCCGTGTAAAGACTTCTTTGTGTAACAGCGTCTGTGTGTAACAGCTTCTGTGTGTAAACGCCCTTGTGTGTAAGAGCTCCTCTGTGCAAAGGCTTCTTTGTGTAAACGCTTCTGTGTGCAAACGCGTCTGTGTGTGAAAGCTCTCTGTGTAATCACTCCTGTGTAAAAACTTCTGTGTGTAAGTGTAAAAGCTCTTCTGTGTAAACGCGTTTGTGTGCAAAATCTCCTTAGTGTAAAGACTTCTCTGTGTAAAAGCTTCGTGCGTCGGCGTAAAAGCTCCTCTGTGTAAAAACTTCTCTCTGTGTAAAAGCTTCTGCGTGTAAAAGCCAGTCTGTATAAAGACTTCTCAGTGTAAAAGCCTCTGTGTGTAAAAGCTTCTGTGTCTAAGAGCCGCTCTGTGTAAAAACTTCTCTGTGTAAAAGCCCCTGTGTGTGTGTGTAAAAGCTGCTGCGCGTAAAAGCTGCTGCGCGTAAAAGCTTCTGTGTGTAAACGCGTCAGTGTAAAAGCTACTCACCAGCAGCATTCATCATCATATTTCCTTGTGTGCTATCTTCCCGTCTCCTCCCTCCAGCTTTCTTTCGGGCCACACTGTCGCCTAGTCTCAATCTGTAACGTTGTTTCTGGTTGAAGAATGCTAAGAATGTGAATGAAACAGCGTCTGTGTGTAACAGGTTCTGTGTGTAGACGCCCTTGTGTGTAAAAGCTCCTCTGTGTAAAGGCTTCTCAGAGGCTTCTCTGTTTAAAAACTTCTGTGTGAAAAAATATGCGTGTAAAAGCTTCTCTGTGTAAAGACATCTCTGTGCAAAAACTTCTGTGTGTGTGAAAGCTTCCGTGTGTAAAAACTCTCTGTGTAAAGACTTCTTTGCGTAAAAGTTTCTGTCTGTAAACGCGCCTGTGTGTTAAAGCTCTCTGTGTAAAGACTTCTTTGCGTAACAGCGTCTGTGTCTAACAGCTTCTGTGTGTAAACGCCCTTGTGTGTAAAAGCTCCTGTGTAAAGGCTTCTCTGTGTAAACCCTTGTGCAGACGCGTCCGTGTGTAAAAGCTCCCTGTGTAATCACTTCTCTGTGTAAAAGCTTCTGTGTGCGAAAGCTCCCCTGTGTAAACGCGTTTGTGTGCAAAATCTCCTTATATAGTTTAGAGACTTCTCTGTGTAAATGCTTCTGTGCGTAAAAGCTCCTCTGTGTAAAGATTTCTCACTGTGTAAAAGCTTCTGCGTGTAAAAGCCAGTCTGTATAAAGACTTCTCTGTGTAAAAGCTTCTGTGCGTAAAAGCTTCTGTGTGTAAACGCGTCTGTGTAAAGCTCCTCACCAGCAGCATTCATCATCATATTTTCTTGTGTCCTATCTTCCCGTCTCCTCCCTCCAGCTTTCTTTCGGGCCACACTGTCGTCTAGTTTCAATCTGTAACGTCGTTTCTCGTTGAAGAATGCCAAGAACATGTGAAAGCATCGCTCGCTTAAAAATTGAACATAAACAGCGCACAAAGTGCCGTAATTTACAGCATTTTGCGCTGTCAGTTGGCAAGAACCCGCGTAAATACCACAGTTTTAGTCCCCGAAAGTGGATAAAACACTGTTATTTGCAGGGTTTCACTCGGGTCACGATCTTCGATTTTTGAAAAACGCGTAAATACCAGTGTTTTGCATTCATCAGGGCAAAACATCGGTTTACAGGGGTTTGGTACTGGTATAAGCCAAAAATTGCGTAAATACCAGCGTTTCAGTGTCCAAAAGTGGCCAAAACACAGCTATTTACAGTGTTTCGTGCCTTTACAACGTTCTTGCGTAAATCTGCATATAAATGCCAGAAAATGCTGGTCTTGCTTGCTGGTCTTGCTTGCGGGTGTTGCTTGCTGGTCCTGCTGCCTGGTTTGCTTGCTGGTCTTGCTCCTGCACTGTGTCCAGTACTCCTGCGGCCCCAAAAATCGAACCACTCCCAGCGGCAAACCCCCATGCCAGTGGGATGGATAAGCTCCAAAATTGCGCCTCAAAACTGCTTAACGTAACCTCGGAAACCGGTATATCAATAAAAGCCAGAAAGTGCTGGTCTTTCTTGCTGGTCTTGCTTGCTGTTTCTGCTGCCTGGTTTGCTTGCTGAAAATCGAACCACCCCCAGCGGCAAATCCACATGCCAGTAAGGGCACGGGGAAGCTCCAAAATTGCACCTAAAAACTGCCTAACGTAACCTCTGGCATGTGCCTATAAAAGCAGTAATAAAAACAAGAAAAAAGTGGATTTGCTTGCTGGTCCTGCTGGCTGGTCTTGCCTGCTGTTTCTGCTGGCTGGTTTGCTTGCTGGTCTTGTTCCTGTACTGTGTCCAGTATCGCTCCGGCTCCAGGATCGAAACGTCCCCTGCTGTCGGCTGGGGTGGGCCGATTTATTTTCTTGAAAGAGCTACAGTTGTCGTGGTCGTCGTTGTTGGTTGGTGGTTGGTGGTTGGTGGTTGGTGGTTGGTGGTTGGTGGTTGTTGGTTGGTGGTTGGTGGTTGGTGGTTGGTGGTTGGTGGTTGGTGGTTGGTGGTTGGTGGTTGGTGGTTGGTGGTTGGTGGTTGGTGGTTGGTGGTTG
>Ga0126342_10007799_pt1 | contig 19151 bp, 23 predicted proteins | sample Cyp1metagenome_FD_92528 | JGI IMG/M metagenome (GOLD analysis project Ga0126342, IMG submission 92528) | Coral microbial communities from Lord Howe Island, Old Settlement Bay, Australia - Cyphastrea 1 metagenome | ecosystem: Host-associated > Invertebrates > Cnidaria > Coral ... | reverse complement strand
TTTTTTCAATTTTTCTAAGTTATAAAAATGTGCTAAAATTGTTGATATTTTCTTCACTTCATAACTTTTCATAACTTCTTGTATAACTTTAGTTATAACCAGTTATAACATGAACTTGGCACCGAAGTGGTGGTGTTCACATGCCCAGACTGCCCTTTTCGGTGTGACTCACTTCCAAACTTGAGAAGGCATTGTATTCATTGTCATGGGAAGCCCATCCTTGGAACCACATTGAGCAATGCTGCCTCACACGCCGTCAATGGATTACCGCAGTGCGATCATTGCATGACCACCTTCACTACTTGGCGCAGATTTCAAATTCAGCTTGAACGCCCCTGTTGCCAGGTTCAGCCTCCGGCCCATGGAGAGTCTTCGAGAAGGACTCCTGCCCCAGAGCACACCAATGCCTAGGAGCCACGATTGACCCGAGCTCACCCTATGGACATAGGCCGTTAGAGGTGATACGCCATAAGGCTTGGCAGGAACTGCAGGAGTTACAATCTGCGTGCCGAGACATGCGTCACCATTGCATCCTCTACAATGTTTATCACCAACGACCGCAGGAACTGAATGCGCATATGCGCACATGCCATGCCTCGCTGGTGGACCATGTTTTTTTCCAAAGCAGCCCAGATCACCAAGGCTCAAGCTAGTTTGTCTCCATGTAGATTTTGCCAACGAGAGTTCAAGACGACACATATGTGTCCAGTGCTCACCCAGTCAGCGCTTCTTCTTGTGAGTCTCTACGACCCAGGCGATGCCAGACACCAGCAGATGGTGCTCACCTGTGAGATCTGTCAAGAAGAATTTGAGGATGACAGTGCCCTTCATCGTCATCTATTTGCTGTTCATCGGCTGGCATATGAGGACCGGAGACCTGAGAGAGACATGATGGGCGGTGATCCAGTCCAGTAATTCCAGGATAAACCTGCAGTGCGGCAGCACATCACACAGGGGAAGTGCCACATGTTCGACCCACACAGGCCACCGTTTGTGCAACCTGTTGCCCCCAATTGGCTGGAGCTGATCCAAAGTGGAGATTCTGCAAGTTTTGCTCAGCAATCTGTTCCCAGAATGCGGCTCACACTGACTTGCCAGTTGTGTAATCTTGGACACACACGGCAAGGAGATTTGGCTCTGCACTTGCAGACGGTCCACGCTGACCAGTGGCTGCGTGCCATGCCCAACACCCAGCTCCTAGTGAAATACTGCTTGAGTCGTTACGGTTGCATTTGCAATCCTGCAGTGACATCACGCAGCTTGTCGCACATATGCCCGGCCTATAGGCAAATCCCAATACTGCATTTGCGCACGGAAGTGCCTGTCTGTGTGCCCTGGACCATTGACACGGAGCTGATACGCATCAAACTCAGACACTGGTGGAAGCATCCGGCCTGTGACAACTTGCTCCAATGCCTAGCATCGTGATTTTGACAAGTTGATTCATAGCACTGCGTTTCACATGATGTTCAGCACCCACTGCCTGCTCTGCGCAGGAAGCCCTCACCCAGCTTCACTGTCGGTTCACTTGCATTGTGACCATGCCTCAGAATGCAAGCCTGTATTGGATCTGATGCCACAGCTATTGCAATGCTTTCAGGCTTGTGCGGGCTGTGATTACCAATGCACGTTTTGCCCCACTGTTTACAACTTGCCTGCAACCGGCCAAGAAGATTCAGAACAAGTGGAAACAAGAGCACTGCTGGCTCAAATCCATTTGCAACATCATTGTCCTGTAGTGCTTCAAACCGGCATTCTGCTGTTTTATGGATGCAACGGCTCCTCCAACCATCACCCCGGCGGAGAGCAAGGAACTGCTGGCCACTCTGAGCGGCATGGCGCCGCTCCTCCTAGGACGAAGCGCAGAAGGAAGGGAGGCAAAGAAGGCCAGGAGGGAGACGACTGCTCCAAAGGAAAACCTTAAGTCGGAGATCGATCAGGTGGTGCGACTTCTGGCGCAAATGGTCCTCAAGTTGGATCAGGAGAACCAAGCTCTGAGAAGACAAGGCTGCTACATCTCCTTCAAGCAGAACGACGACAAGGCTTTGCTGCCTCACGTTGTGGAGAAGGCCAGGCAATCAGATGTCTCAGTCAGATCAAGCAATGAAGGATGTAGTGACCTATGTCCCGCTATGGGCAGTGTTGATGCAAACGATGGCCCAGACGCTCCAGACGCGACTGGTGAAATTCAGTCAATGTCAGCAGACAGACCCGGTCTTTCAGGTGGCGCTGCGACACAGACTGGTTCACCAGAACGGGGCATTCCCATTCCACCGTTGGGATGTGCAGCAGAAGAAACTACTGGAAACGGATCAGCCGGCAATCTCAATGGACAGAATGCTCAAGTACATTGCACAGTTGGTGGAAGTGGTGCAAGAGGTGGAGGCGACAGTCAAATTCCATTCACTGAAGAGTCACGAGACCGCAGCGGTGCCATGGCTTTTGCAGATCAGCATTCGCAACGACGAGTTCTCGACCCTGCTCAATACCCTGATGAACAACAAGGTTTGGAACTTGATTGGAGTCTCGATGAAACCCCATTGTCTCCACCAAAGCAGCCAGGCAGCTCAACTACAGGAGCTCATGTGCAAGGGCCATGCCAAAGGATCTCGCAAATGCAGGAAAGCCTGACTGGGCCGTACCCTGACCGAACCAATTTTTGCTTGGCCTTGAGTAGCCTACAATTGGCCAATGACAGCAATCATTGCTACATCAACGCGGCATTCATGGCTCTGATGCGGGCGATGGCAAACCGCTTTGACTTTGAGCTTTGTCACTTGGGGACCTATGCATCTCAGATCTCCTCTTTTATTTTGACGGCGCCTGCTAGACCACAGACACTGGCTGGCTAGTGGATGGAAGGCCTTTTGAAGGATTGGGGACACCCAGATGCACAAGGGGATCCTGTTGAGTTCCACTCTTTTCTGATTAGGGGTTTGAACTTGACTGGCTTTGACATGAGCTGGGAACAAAGGGTTCAATTGGGGCAAGAGGTCACACGCAATGACCAAAATAGCGCGCACCAGCCACTGATCATGCAAATTGATGAGGAGCTGTGCAATGACTCCCACTTGACATTGAATCAACTGATTCGAACCTGGATGAACCAACTCGGTATACAAACGGCCATGCTCCATGACACCACTCTCATTTGCCTGCACATTGACCGCTACGGTGATGGAACTGTGGCCAAGTGTGACACCCCAATTGGAGTGCATGGAAGTGTGTCTATCCCCTTCTACGTTGGCTCAGGTCTGGATGTCTCTTGGAGGGGCTATCAAGTTATTTCCATGGTTTCACACCAAGGTCAAGATGAAGCTGGACACTGCCGCAGCTTGCTCAAGACGTGGCCTGACACGCAATCGACACAAGGCCCAGTCTTGCACTTGCTCACAGATGACAATGGCCCTAGCCCGTCGTATTTGGCAAGAGCCACCCTGGTTTGCAAGCAATGTTTGCAAGCAATTTTTGCAAGCAATGTTTGGTTGGATTTATTGCGTCTTCCACCTATGCAATCCACAGGGGTTGGACAACAGCCCCGAAGTGAGATGGATGGACAGATTCTTCCTCTGAAGTGCTGCAGCTGTTGGCAGTGGATCAGGAGGAAAATCCTCCAGCTACACCTGCCGTCACATGATCCTACAAGCCCTCCCTCCAATGGAGTGTAGCCGAGCACTCAGTTTTGTGCTGACTGTGTACTTCAGAGATCATTTTGGTAGAAGCTATGCATGTTGTTTTGCATTTTTTTCCGCATAAGCCCTCACATCCAGTGAGTGTCCCCAGCAGAAAAAAAAGAGAACACAAAAAACAAAAGCACGGAATGGTTTCACCCTCAGCTCGTTCCAGTAGTAGGCAGCCCATGCATCCGAGCCGAAGCCAACCTCCTTTGAATGCACCTGCAGGAGCTGGACTTTTGTGGGGTGCCTGAATCATCTTGCTTTTATGCTGCTGTTACGGAACTGCAATGCACAGGCCATCCGACTGCCAGCACAGTCCCAGGCAGCTGGCAACCCGTTTCAACATAATTCCTTTGACTGCATCCGACCTAATTATTAGCTTTTGTGCATAGCATGCTTGATAGGACGTTTCTCCAAGCCCCAACCTGTGTTGGGCCAACATTACCACAATGTTGAGGCGCGCGCACAACTTTCTGAAAAGGAGCGGGGGAAAAAAACACACAGACAGACAGACACAGACAGACACAGACAGACACAGACAGACACAGACAGACACAGACAGACACAGACAGACACAGACAGACAGACAGAGAACAGACAGCCAGCCAGGCAGGTAGGCAGGCAGGCAGACAGACAGACAGACATACACAACCATCTGTTTTCGCCATACACCAGTCACAGATCATCCCTTTCCATGATGGTCTGCGCGGGCACACACACACATACGGACATACAAGATATACAAGCAACTCTCTCACACGAATGTCTTTCATACGTACCTTTCACCATCTCATGTCTCTTTCCTGCCTTTCCCATTCCGTCTTCATCTTTCTTTTGTTACTTACTGGAAGAAGTTGACATGTGATGACATGTGGGGTTATCCGGTTCTTCATTATATTTGAATGTTTCGATGGCCCCAAACTTTCCGCCATGCATTGTTTCCCTGAGCGCTCGAGGAAAAACATGTTTTGAGCTGCGCATAGGGAGGCGGTGAATCCAAATCTCTGTAGCAGCCAGGAGATCAGCAAGGTGAATGAGACAGCCCTCCAAGACAAGAGAGAGTTGCCTGGTATGGGATGGTGGGGGCGGATGACCATCCCATGCTGCTTGCTGCTGTTCTTTGTTTCATCCTACCTGGTATGATCTGCACACGACGTCTTTTTCATATTTGGTATTATTTGGTTGAAATAGGTTGACACCAGCAAGCAGCATTAATTATCAAAGGAAGTTTAGTTAGGAAACTTCCGAGTTACGAACAATTGTCATGGCTAGCTTTCTCACCGTGATGGCAACCACATCATCACCGCAATCATCATGGCAACCACATCATCATGTAAGTAATAGTTGGGAAGCGTGCGAGATCGGGAATGCGTGAATTCAGGCTTGAAAAATCTTGAAAACATTCTCGGGCGCGAAACCTTCTATTATTTCCGGTAAAGTGGCTGCTGGTCGCCGAAGGAGGGTCTCGGTTTCCGGGGTTTTGCGGCTCGATTGGGGAAAGTGGCCGGCAGAATTTGCACAGGACTGTAGCGAGAGCTCGATTTCACGGGTCCGGTGAGGTCGACAAAATGCGCACAGGAATAGTGAGAGCTCGATTTCACTCACATAAGAAGCGTAAAAAAATTGTCGGGCTTGGAGAACTTTTGGACGATGGACAACATGTCACGAGACTGTATCGAGAGCTCAATTTCCACTTGATGAACATGCAAAAACTGTCGGGTTCGGAGCATTTTTGGAAGATGAGGTCGGGAAAAGGCGCAGGATGTTAAAAAACTTTCGGGTTTGGAGCACTTTTGGAAGATGAGGTCGGCAAAAGGTGCACAAGACTGTAGCGAGAGCCCGGTTTCAAATGTCAACCACATCATCGTAATGTCACCATGATGCCAACCACATCATCATGCGAACTCATCATCACGTAGTTGCAAGCGCAACAGGTCGGGAATGCGTGAATTCAGGTTTGAAAAGTCTCTCGTAAAAAAAACGAGGGGCGCGGATCACTTTTGGTTCATGCATTCATTCATGCATTCATTCATTCATGCATTCATTCATTCATTCCTTCATTCATTCATGCATCCATTCATTCATCCTTCCATTCATTGTCATTCAGTCATTCATGCATTCATTCATTCATTCATTCATGGATTCATTCATTCATTCATTCATTCCTTCCTTCCTTCCTTCCTGCATTCATTCATTCGTTCATTCATTCATTCATTCATTCATGTCAATTACTTTGTTTTAATTCTTTCATTCCAGCTCATTGATTTCAATTCCTTTGTGTTTCAATTAATTTATTTCAGTTCACTCAGTTTGTGCATTTCATTTCATTTCAGTTCACTTCTTTCCAATTCACCAAGAATTCCTATAAGCAAACTGGTTCCTATAGCCATGTCCTATTTTGCCGGGCACTACCTGGTAATGATTGTCTTTGTTCGGCCATAAAAATAGAGTTTGCAGCGGTGTTGCGTCATTTGTGTGAAGCCAATGTGCAAAGCTGGCTCTGATGGTTACTGTACAAATTCCGCGAAGTGGATGTGTTGTGAAGTCAGATTATGCCAAGGTCAGAGGAGGGTGGCACGTGCTGCTACAGTGGCGAGAACAGCAAGGAGCCTGGGAGGCTTTAGTTCTTTTGTTTTTTTTCAACATGGGATTTTCTTGAAACGGAGGACTCCCAAAACCATGGGCTTCAATATACTAAAATGACCTAATAAAAATGGTCCGATTTGGGGGTACCAACATTTTAGGAAACCTCCACATCCCGGGTTGGTTTTTTGATTTTGCGAAATAAGTAATGTTTGGCGATATGAGTGGCCTCGCTTGCCGTCAGTGGCCTCTCGTGAGCCCTGGATGAGGATCGAGGGGGCATACCAAAGCCTTCTGAGATGGAATTCAGCATGGGACAATGGGTTTGGTAGATGCTAGGGGAAAAAACAACTAGTGAACATAACATGACCATTCTCGCTGGTCCTTACATCTCACGGGTGTTGACAATGTCATTAGAGAGTATTAGAGAGCCCTGGGTTACTCCGAACTGGGCCACTCCTAAGAGTTGCTACCTTTTCAAAAAAAAAAATCCCAAAAAAACTAAAAACACACCTTCCAAAAAATGAACCCAACAATTTTAAAAAGAAACTCGAAACTTAAAAACAAGTCCAACAAAATAACATATTGATTCTTTAAAACATATATATACATTTAAAAAACAAAATGAAAAGAACAATCCCAAGAAATCAAACAAGTTCTCAAAAAACAATCAAACATAAAACGATATATCCAAACAAAACAAAAACAATATATCCAAACAAATCAAAAAAACAAGTCCAAAACACAAAAACATAACACAAACAGTCAGAGGAAAAAAACAATCAAGGGTTCTTGTATACAAAACATTTAAACAAAAAAACAAGTGAAACACAAAATCCAATACAGTCACACAAAAATCAAAAATAGAAAACAATATTGAAATTACCAAAATGTTCTTAAGTATATACTTCTTTGAAAGCCCTAAAAAGGATGAATGAACAATACATATTTGAAATGACATATAACATTTTGGAATGACATGGAATTATTTGGCATTAAAATGAATGAAAAGGAATGTTCTAGGAGCGTCCGTATAAGGAATGTCCCCCCCCATAGAAAAGACAATGATCAATAGAAATCAATTGAACACGATTGCGGCGGCACCAGTGCCCAGCACTGTCTCTCCAGTCAGGAATTCAACTTCCAAGGCAAGATTGACACCCCTTTTTCTACCCTCGAGAAACTTGACCCAGCAAGAAGCACATTCATTTTTCCGGACACTTCAAATGTTGATTTTTGAAAAACATACTTGTAAGTATATATATATGTACATAACATGACATTTCCCCATTTACCATAACTTATCTAAGCTATCATCATCCCAGAATTGGTATACCCTTTGCTCACCCAGCTGCTCCTGCGCAGGACCTGTGTGGCACCTGCTACCCCATGTCCATTGCACCCTACACGAGCCGCCCGCAGCCGTACCATTGGGGAATATGGGGTATAGCCCCAGTCGCACGGGCCACTGCTCAAAGAATCGTTATTGTAGATTTAAATCGGGGTTCACAAAGCATTGAAACGATTTCACACATCATTGCAATAACCAGCTGTTACCCGTTTCAATGATAACAGTTATAATTACTCTTATTTCTCGCCCGTTTGTAAAGCATGGTTGTCACTTTTTCTTTTCATCGATCACAATCGTTTTCAATTAATAAATATAAATACATATGTATGTATGTATGTATGTATGCATGCATGCATGTATGTATGTATGTATGTATGTGTATTTATTTCTATATGTATTTATTTCTATATGTATACATGTTTGTGCACATGTTTATTTGTTTTTAAAACTATATATTGATACTTATACATATAAAATACATACTATGCATATATATATATATGTATATGTATTTATGTATATATATATATATATGTATATATATATGTATGTATATATATATATGTATATATATATATCTATATGTGCAGCGTGAAAGTCTAGTTTCATGATCAGACATCCATATCCACGCCATGTCAACTGAAGCAAATACTCCCAAGAATGTGTTTTTTAACTTCAATGAGTTATACCTTCTCAAGCACTTTAAGTTAATAAAAACACCGTTGTGGAGCCCAACATCATCAAATATTGGCCGTTGGCCCCCAACGCAAGGCAAATGCTCCAAGAAGGACAACTGCATGGGCTGCGGTGGCACCTGGTGTCAGAGCAAGTGTGTCATCGGCGCTGCTGACCCCTTTCGCAAGTGCCAGACGGCCTACCCCACGGGCGTGTCCAAGGACCCAGCCTCCTGGTACAGACTTGGATTCTGCGAATATCAAATAAACATCACAACATAAAATGTAACTAAACATTGGTTAGTCTTGGCTTTGCTACCGCAATTATACATAACATACCAATATAGCATAGCTGGTTTTTTAGACATACACTACACTAATTCAACTATACATAATAATAGTTCATAACCATAGCTGGTATAAACATATTATTTAATCTTTATGTATATATTTATTTTTTTGAATATCTATTTAAAAATCATTGCTTGATAACCGCTATACATAACTATAAATTATAGGTTCCATGTATGTGTTTTTCTTTTTTTTGTGTGTGGCTGTGTCTCAAGATGGAGGTGAGATGCCCCAAATGTTGTCATAGCCGCCATGGCCAATTTGATCATAACAAGACATGGATCATCATGTGGAATACCATCAGCCTGAGGGATTTGAATGGGTTGTCATGTGGAATACAATGGGATTTAACCATCAACCTGAGGGGTTTGAATGGGATTTGATGGAAGTACCTTCTAGTAATTTCATATATAGATGAATTATCCTTCAAGAGGTAGACTTTAGATGACTGTAGCAAACTCCAATCATCAAATAGTGGTAGAATGCTGCTTTTGTTTTTCTATCCTTTTGGGGTTTCTACTTTGTGGTGTTTAAAATGTTTTTCATGATTCTTTGCAGATGGATGTGTTCAATTGGTGCGGGTGGAAACATACCAGAACTTAGTGCAGTACAGCAACAGAACGGCTTTGTACCGGTAATGAAAAATAGACAGCGGACGAATTATCAATGACAACTAAACAGATAAAAAGCTAATGAAGATCCAAAAGACCCAAAAGATAGGCAACTAATTTGAAGGGTTGGATGACTTTGAGAACCTGATTTCACCTGATTTCTCTGAAGCGGAAATTGTTGTGGGGGTGCGCAAGTTAAAATCGAATAAGACCACCTGCCCTTCCAGGGTTGGTGCTGACCACCTAACCTTTCTCGAGTTGCCCTGTGGTGTGCATGTGCTGCCCGTCATGTTGAATTTCATTTTTCGTGCGCCTGAACTAGCCAATACTGAGTTGGCCTCTGGCTGGGTCTTCCTGGTCCCCAAGAAAGCACGTGTGGACGATGCTGCTCACTTCCGCCCCATTGTGTGTGGTGAAGTTTTTCCTCAAACTTGCCGCCCGCTTGGCCACTGCTAGACTGGTTGCCACATGGTGTGTGCCTTCCTCCTGTTTTGGCCCTGTCCCTGGGCATGGTCTTCGAAAAGCATTGTTTGTACATCCTTCGGCATTCTACACAAACCAGTGCGCTCTTTGCGGGTGATACCTTGTTTGTTCAACCTGACCTTTCCCAAGCATTCGATTCCTTGCAACGCAACGCTCTCCTGAAGTTCTTTGTTCAAAACTGGTCTGGCTTGTCTGCCAAAAGTGTATCCCTTCTTCGGTGGGGTCTGCTCCAGTCACACTTGCGCTTTGAGATCTTTGATACTGTTTGGTGGTGCTTCCAGAAGCGGGGCACACAACAAGGTAAAACTCATAGCCCTACCCTCTTCAGTCGGGTAGTTGCTGCTCGTTTTGATACTCTTGCCCGTGAGTGGTGCGCCAGAGGCGAGCTTCCGGCTTCCACCGCTGGTCCGTTTTCGCTTTGGGGGATCTGGTTCATGGACGACGCCATCCTGTTCCCCACATCACTGTGTGGGGTTCTTTTCGCTTTACACCCGCCGCTGCTTCCGCGTCCGCCCGCCCTTCCGCGACACACACCACCACTCATGACACAGCATCACATCCAACTCCTCACACAGCACACACCAACTCATCACGCAGCACTCATCTCACACCACACATGGTGCGCGCGTGAGCGCCGCTGGGCCGCGGCTGGCTTGCGTGTGGCAGGCGCAGTATACACAGAGCCTTCTGGAGGAGCTGGTGCGCGCGTGGGCGCCGCTGGGCTGCGGCTGGCTTTGGTGTGGCAAGCGCAGTACACGGAGCCTTCTGGAAAAGCTGGTGCGCGCGTGGGCGCCGCTGGGCCGCTGGCTTTCCTGGGGTAGACGCAGTTTAGAGAGCTTTCTGGAGGAGCTGGTGCACGCGTGGGCGGTGCTGGGCCGCGGCTGGCTATCGTGTGGGTGGCGCAGTACACAGAGCGTGGGCGCCGCTGGGCCGCGGCTGGCTTTCGTGTGGCAGGCGCGGTACACAGTTCCTTCTGGAGGAGCTGCTCCGTTCTGGAGGAGCTCATGGCTTTCGTGTGGTAGACGCAGTTTAGAGAGCCTTAATGCCTGGAGGAACTGGTGACGCACGGGTGGGCACCGCTGGGCCGCGGCTGGCTATCGTGTGGCAGGCGCAGTGCACAGAGCCTTCTGGAGGAGCTGGTGCGCGCGTGGGGGCCGCTGGGCCGCGGCTGGCTGTCGTGTGGCAGGAGCAGTACACAGAGCCTCATACTTGAGGAGCTCTGGGCCGGCTCTCACACCATCTTTGGCACACCGCTTTGTCACCACTTTGTCACACACCATCTTTCACACACAACTTTGTCACACCCCCTCTTTCACACACAACTTTCACACACTATCTGTCACACACAACTTTGTCACACACGATCTTTGACACACCACTTTGTCACACATCATCTTTCACACACCACTTTGCCAAACACCATCTGTCACGCACCATCTTTGTCACACACACACACCATCTTTCACACACCGCTTTTTCACACACCATCTTTCACACACCATCTTTCACACACCATCTTTCACACACCACTTTGTCAAACACCACTTTGTCACACACCGTCTTTCACACACAACTTTGTCACACACCATCTTTCTTTCACACGCCACTTTGTCACACACCATCTTTGGCAGACCATCTTTTACACCATCTTTGACACACCATCTTTCACACCACTTTGCCACACACCATCTTTCACACACCACTTTGTCACACACCATCTTTCACACACACCATCTTTCACACACAGCTTTGTCACACACCACCTTTCACACACAATCTTTCACACACCACTTTGTCAAACACCATCTTTCACACACCATCTTTCACACAACATCTTTGACACACACCATCTTTCACACACCATCTTTCACACACCATCTTTCATACACCACTTTGTCAAACACCATCTTTCACACACCATCTTTGACTCTTTGACACACCATCTTTCACACACCGTCACAGACCATCTTTCACACACCATCTTTCACACACCACTTTGTCACACACCACTTTGTCACACACCATCTCACACACCACTTTGTCACACACCACTTTGTCACACACCATCTTTCACACACACACAACTTTGTCACACACCATCTTTCTTTCACACGCCACTTTGTCACACACCATCTTTCACACACCACTTTGTCACACACCACTTTGTCACACACCATCTTTCACACAACTTTTTCACACACCATCTTTCACACACCACTTTGTCAAACACAATCTTTCACACACCATCTTTGACACAACATCTTTGACACACAGTCACAGACCATCTTTCACACACCATTTTTCACACACTTTTTTGTCACACACCACTTTGTCGCTCACCATCTTTCACCAAATCATCTTTCACACACACAACTTTGTCACACACCATCTTTCCTCCACCTCCTTTGTCTTTCTTTCCTTCCCCGTCCCCGCTGCCACATTTCTTGCTAATTATTGGAAGAAGTTGACTTGTGGGGCTTTCCGGTCCTTTTTTTATGTTTCGCACCGCCGCTCAATTGGCGCGATGCATTCCTGGTGTCGTCCAGCTCCTTGCTTCCATGGGCCTTCGCATGAACTTTGCAAAGTCTTGCGTTGTTTCCCGTTTGCTTTCTCGGGTGCATGGTGCTTTGGCTTCCTTTCCAGTTGTGTCTGAGTCTTCATCCACTTACTTGTGCCTCCCCTTCCACATTGCGGAAACTGATGCTCACCTCTCCTCTGCCCTCTGCAGCCGGGCCACTGCAGCCTCCTTCACCAACAGGCCTCACTTGTCGGTTTGTGTCGCGTGGCCAGCGTTTACGCATGTTTGCTTCCTTGAAGTGGTCTTAGTGTGTCTTGCCAGTCACCCAGTGCAACCTCCAGCGCTTGCGCGTTCACCACTGCACTCTTCTGACGTGGCTCTTGGGTGGCCGGGCTCATATCTCCTGGTTTTCGGTGGAATGCATTGGGGCTCTTTGGCATGTGGGCACAAGCATGTGCAGAACTCTGGGATTGTTTGCTCGCCAGTAGGCGGTGGGTTTGACATGTTCTCCGCATGGCGCCCATGAGTTTGGTCCGTCAAGTTTTGCTTTCCTAGCGCAGCACAGATACCATACGACTGGGTTTTCGCCGTTACAGAGCTTGGCCCTGGGCCCGATAATAATGGTCATAGAGCCGTGCTGCGGTATTTGGCCCATAAAGGCATTTCAGCAGACGAAGCTCACAACCGCACTCAATGGCACAACTGAACGTGATTAGCTCCGCCACCATGGCGTGTGTGCCCAACATGCACAGTTGAACGTTTTTGCTGCCCCCAATGACCTTTACCTTTGGGAGGAGACGGTGTGTTCAGGGAACATTCCGTGCTGAAGCTGGATCGCACAAGCTGCTGGCGAGTGCACCAGCGTCAACCGGGGCCTGACTTTGTCACCACCACTGGGTGGATCAAGTCTACGACCTTCCACATCCGGGTTCTGCTTTTTGCATCCAGTGGTGGAGGCGACCAAGCATCAGATGTTTTAAGTCAGCTACCATTTTGCTTTGAATCTTTATATCGCGCCAATGTTGTTGTGGAACTTTCCGCGTTGCCCTCAAAGCTGGTTGATATGGCTGGGCCACCTGATCGCCTTCAGCCTCGCTGAACTGAACCAGATGGCGATGGAGAGAGAGAGAGAGAGAGAGAGAGAGTGAGAGAGAGAGACAACTAATATCAACTAATGAATTATATGTCATGTGGTAACAAAAAACAATGCGTTACTTCTCTGTTTGGCGGGCTGCCGTGGCGCAACTCAGGCGTGCAGCAAAGATAAGGCCGGATGCCACTTGGTTTCAGATCATGATCAAGGGACCATGTGTTGTTCCCAGCTCAGAGGATTTTGCGTAATTTAGCGTGGCAACTTGCAAATATGGAGTTGGCATAGTTTAACCAACAGAAAGGGTGATTTAAGCACATATATATATGTATATGTATTCAATCAGATTTAATCTTTTCCTCATTTTATCTAACAGTTAATCTAACAAAATGGATGTTTACGTAGAAAAAGTCTTTTCTGGTTTTTGATTTCAATAACTGCAATACATGCTGGATATATTTGCAATTGAATGTGTTCGAAACATCATATCCGGAGGTGCCCACATACCTCTCAAGGTCTCAGGATTGAAGTCGTTTGGGTAGTGTTACTTTCACCCCCATTTTCAAGGTTCATATAGTTCATTTGCTCATTCCTTTTGGTTCTGCAATGAAAAACTTTGTTTCCAACTCTATACCCAACTTGTAGCCAAGATGTGGCATCTGAGGCACCGGTTGTAATGGTGAATGGTGCCGTGCAGGCTACAACTCGCAGCTTGGCTTTGCAGGGAAAGTCGAAATCGGAAGCCATCGGTTTTCCTATGAATATGGATGTTTCCATTAATTTTTTCCTTAAACCAAACCATTGATTTATTTTAAGCTGATACCTATCAAAGTTTACTTGAGAGATTTTTCAGCTACAACTTAAGGTCATAAACAAGGAGGTGTCAGCCCAGGATCAAAAAAAAACTCTGGCTTCTTTGTTTGGGGGTACTTTGAGTATCAGTATCAGTTTGAAAATGATTTTATTTAGTAGTGAGTTTGGCGCTTTGAGGGGTACCCACTAATTAACTGGGTTGATTAATTTGGGGTTGGCACAAATATGCATGAATTACCGTTTCGCTTTAGTATGCACAACCCAACTTGCATTCACAATGCCTGCAGGCCGTACATCAATGATGTCGGACTTCAAAAATGGTAAATTATCAACCTATGGGGGCTATAAAGAGATCATCCCAACTAGTGTTATACACATTAAAAATCGCTAAAACATAATTCCAGGAGGGCCCATGATTGTCCACTTGAGAACGTGCCCCATCGGAATCGGATCCGAGTTGGCATCACAGGCCCCACCTTTGTGTGGGCCACCTTGCAAGGTAGAATTGCGGTGATGTAGCCGTTGAAGCTTTCAGTCTGCAGATGTTTGTTGAATCAGTCAAATGGGCCCTACATGGCTCTACTTGTTTCCGCCTGAAATCAGCTTGCCATCATGTTGTTCTACATTGGCCCAAACGTTAATGACTGATGGTTTTGTTTTTTGCCAGGCATAAACAAGTTGGAAATTAATACGTCAGGCAAATACCATTCGTTTAAGCATCTTGTTCCTTTCCTTGACCCTGCTAGTGGTCCCCCCACTCTTATTTCCCAAACAGTTTTTCTTATGCATCCCAACTAGCAATTAGCAAGAAAGCACGATTAGATAACATATTATTCAACTAGATGTGATGGAAGTGGGATAGTTATCAAACCCAATACGTGATTTGGGATTGTGTCAACCAAGTGTCAACTGTAACTATAGCTATAACTGATGTGATAGCCCCAGTTAACCATCACAAGCGGATGTACGTGGTGGTTCACGCCAGTTAGTGATTGGGTTTTAACACCAGGTATTTCAGTAGGGTAAGTAGGGTTAGTTCTGTTATATCTTTGGTGAACTAACCTACTTTCAAACAAGGGTGTATTTGCATTAAACACATTTTTGACATATATATTTACTCACACACATATATGTATATATATATATGTATATATGTATACATGCACAATGATTGTAGTATACCTTTCGGCTAGCTGGGTATTTGAATGACAGCCTTTTTGGATGGGATCCATGTGAAAGATTACCGCTGGGATAATCCGAGAACTTTTCTGGGTACCCTAAGAAGTACTCGCAACTAAAATGTCATAGTTCTTGGTAAATTATAACGACCTAATTGCGACCTCACTGGAATCATGGTTAATAAGCGGAATCATCCCCAAATGGGTCCCCAAATGGATCCCCAAACGGGTCCCCAAATGGCCTGAATCCAGGTTAGTGAAATATTATAATTTACCCACTCATTTTTAAATATCTAGTGCTATCCTTAATAGGTACTAATAATCTTGGTATTCAGCAACTACTTGTCATGACAATAGTAATAATGATACTACTAGTCAATTTAGTTCATAGATTAGCTGACTGATGGCCAGTACCAGTATTACTAGCGTCTAATTGGTTAGTAGAAACCCCTACTACTACCGCCACCATTACCACCACCACGACGACGACGACTACTACTACTATTACTACTACTACTACTACTACCACTACTACTACTACTACTACTACTACTACTACCTGATAGTAATATAACTGTAATAGTGGTACCACAAAACAAAACTAGCTTCGACCGAGGCCTCCATGGCCATGACTCATTGCCGGAAGCTTTATATGAAATACGTATCCCATGCAAAGTGCTTGCCCCCGAGGTATTAAGCAAACTTAGAACCCCACGAAATAGTCCACTATGTCTACGATAAACCCTAGTGCCCTAGTCCCTAGTTATTAGGGTCATCATGTTCACCAACTTCGCCAGCGAACTGGCAGCACCACCGTATAGTAAATCATCAGTGGAGCATAGTTTGATTGGTGGAATATGGCTCAATTCTCCAATATATATAGTGTGCCCCCACTAGTTAAATCCCATTAATTATCCCAAATGACCTTGTAGTATAATCTTTAAAACATGATATCCCACTTGGGGCCGGACCCCAGGCACTTTGTGATGGGAGAGAACTCGCATGGCCGCGAAGTGCCCGAGTACGTGGCCGGAGAGGACCTAATGGCGCACAGTGGGGTCATGATGATCCAATGCATTTTTCCTATAAGACATAAGATCACGAAAGATGGGTATGGGACAAATCTAAGACCCAGGGGACCACAGATTTTAGTCTATTGAATTAGTATTAACCATCTAATTATTGGGGTGCCGAATTTTGGCCCATACCCATATAAATGGCAACCCCAAAGAAGAAAAGTAAAATGTTATTAGCCCCGTCAAAATTAACTTATCTATTTTTTGGTGGCTGATGTGATATCACAATAATGTAAGCATTTATCCAATGAGCCTACTGATCACATTGCTTTGACACCTAACCATGAATATCCATTGCAGGAGTGAGTCATCCAGTTCATGACATGACCATACATGGATCGCTGACCTGAGGGCGGGCATTTCAGAGCCAAAACAGAAGCTGCGCGTGGCCATAGTTGGCCTTTGAGTCTAAGTGTTTCCATAATTCAGTTGTTGCTCCTTTTGCTACCTTGATGGTAGCGGAGCTCCTACCTGGAGCATCCGACTAGATCCATGGCGAATTTCTCATCCTTTAGTCAGAGAGGAAGACCCTTTTGTGCAACTGCAACAATCTCTGGTTAGGGCTAGGGAAGATGTTCTGGAGCTTTTGCAACGCCTGAACCTAGCATGAACCGTCCTCCATGCACTCCTTCTCAGAGTCCATTGGGGGCAAGGCATTCAGGTGTACCAGATGATTCAGCACGACGAACATGGGCGCCTCGACCCCAGGAGTCGAAGGAACCGGAAACTCGTGATTTCTTTGAGGATGAATTGCGCGGTTACAGGTTGTTGAAGTCTGCAAGATTGACAACTAGTGAGCGACAGAACATATTGACACAGACAAACAACTCCGCGGGGTTCTTGCAGATCAGACGAGCACTGCGCACTTTGTTTTCTGAAGACGATGATTCTGGAAAAGGCGGTCTTCGTAAAGGCCGACTCTACTGGAATGAGTATGAAGCTCATGGCGAAGATGAGGATGAGTCCTGGATGTGGGAAGCTGACGATCCAGGGACCTGGGCTTGGGATGACAGTCAGTACAACTATTGGCAATCACGGACCGATGATTCATGGTATCAGCAACAAGACAGCTATGTAGATGAAGGTGCATGGGATGAAGAGCTGTTGAATGAGACTGCCAATGCCGATGACAATTCTGATCCCGCGGAGCAGCAATTTAGAGAAGCCTATGCACTTGCTGGTGAAGCCAACAAGACGTTAGCAGAAGCCAGGGATGCAGTCAGGAAAGTGAGACAAGCCAGAGGGTGTTTTGCCCCAGAGTCAATGTCAGGCAAAGGGATCTCAGGTTCACCTTCGTCCTCACCTCACCGTGGCTCATCAGGTGGTTTTCCAAAGGGGAGTCATTTGGCAAGAGCAAGAAGGGGTTAGGGACCATGTTTCATTTGTGGCATGCATGGTCACACGTACAATTCATGTCCAGACAGATTTTCCAAAGGAAAAGGCAAGATTGGACATAGCAAGGGATCCTACGGCTCTGGCAAGAAAGGAAAGTCCAAGGGCAAGGGCATGGGCAAGTCTACGCATTTTTACGATATCAGTGCTTTGTTTGTCCCTGGTGAAATTTATCTGACTGGCATGGTGAACGATACATGTGTGGTGATCGACACTGGAGCATCCGAGAATGCAGACTTGTGCAACAAGGTGGATTTCAATATCACGTTGATTTGGAAGATCGTCCGGTATTTCGTTTTGGAAATGGTCAGCAATCACGTGCAGTTAGTCGAGTTGACCTGACAAGCACAGCTTTGGGTACTCTTTCATTCTATGTTTTGGACGGAGAAGCAAGCAACACTCCACCTTCGTTGTGCGGCAGGTCACTGCGTTCAATTGGGGCAATCATGGCATACGATCAGAATCTCTTCATCTACAACGACAAGGCATCGGGTTCTCAATGGATGGCGGTCAAGATGCAGCCTTTGCCATCAGCACATGTTTCAGTTGATTTGAAGGGTGATTTGACAGCAATGGATGGAAAATGGGAAGATGTTTTTCATGCTAGTACTACGGTAGTTCATGCTGATGATGAAGGGCCTCATTTTGGAAAGCCATCTGTCATGATGATGTCAAAACAGCTGACTCAGTCTCACATCCGACAGTCCTTGGCCCAGAAGATTTTTCATTTGCGTCAACGTATCCGTGATGGAAGCACGTCGACAGCCATGTGCCCAGGACGACCCCAGACTGGTGGGTGCAACAAGAATCACGATCTGAAGAGTCGCACAAACCAGTATGCGACATGGCAGGCATGCGTCAAATGTGGCCTCAGAATGAGCTATCAGGTGAAGGGATCCGGCAATGGAGAGCATCGCCACATGGGTCCACATCCCAATCAAGTGATGGTGGCCATGGAACAGCTCCGAACCCATCACACTGCCGAGAATATCACCGAGAAGATGGTGAATGGAAAGTTGATGGAGCTGAAGGGCATTCAGCTACAGCAGGGCTTGTCCAATTCCATGGCGATCAATATGAGCCTTCGGGAGTATCGCTGCGACCAGGGATCCAACGGCTACACCATGCCGAAAGGTCAGACAGACCTGTTGATGGAGGCGGCAGAGAAGCACCTTCGGGAGAAAGGGCTAGATGGCTTGGATCCGGAGGAGTTCAAGGAACGTGTGATGAACTACTGGGAGGTACCCCCCTAGTTACATTAGTTATAAGTCGCGCAACTTAACTTATAACATAGGTTAAGTAGCTTATAAGTTGGAGTAACTTACTTATCTTCTGTTGGAACTTACATCTTAGA
>Ga0126342_10007798_pt1 | contig 19152 bp, 20 predicted proteins | sample Cyp1metagenome_FD_92528 | JGI IMG/M metagenome (GOLD analysis project Ga0126342, IMG submission 92528) | Coral microbial communities from Lord Howe Island, Old Settlement Bay, Australia - Cyphastrea 1 metagenome | ecosystem: Host-associated > Invertebrates > Cnidaria > Coral ... | reverse complement strand
CTTTGACTACCTCTTTGTTTGACTAACTCTTTCCCTCACTAACTCTTTCTTTGACTAACTCTTTCCCTGACATTCTAAAAGTCCGTAACACGGAAGTTTCTCCCCCTAAACTTCCTTTGATTATAAATATACTTGTTATCATTATCTTTAACAGTAGGGACAATCATCATTCTCATCATAACCACTGACTGCACAAAAACATCGTTGGAAAGAACGGCAAGAAAAACTTGGTTGGGCAGGCTAAATTTATTTGTTTATTTGTTTCTGTTTTGGTGGGAGAGTAATATGTCCTGTCCTGCTAAAATGGCATCTTTTTTTCAGCATGTCTAGACATGCATCCGCATTGGAGTTACCATTCCCAGTGCGATGAGGGAGGGCTGCCGTATCGATAACATGTGCCATTGGAAATCGAGAAAACCAAAATCCAGCAGTTTATCATCATCTTCCATATTTAGATGGCCATTCCATGGGACGTACCCCATTCACAGTCAACAAATCATCCATTTTCAATCCTGGCCCTGCACTTTCTCCAGCAAGCTGAGTTTAGCAAGCCCTGGCCCGTCATGCCACAACGGTGCTTGATTCGGGCTAGACACAGTGTTTACCCATGGCCGGAATCCCTATCTGAAAACACTGATAGAAACACAATGAACTCCGGCGATGAAACCCTATCTAAACCCCATGTTTTCTAGCAGAATCGAACTCAAAACACTACTGTAAGTACTGTAGAATGTAATCTTTCACCCCATGATTTTCATTCATTTCACCCAAAGAGTCCCCATTGCGGGTTGAAACACCGAAAACACAGCATCTGGGAGAGGTCCTTGTGACTTTGAGCCAAAGTGGAACGGCTGAACTGGCGACGCCACCTGTGAAACCGGGATGGTTTGTGGGTGAACTCAGTGAATTCTTCGCCTTGATCGACTCATGAAGCGAAGGTGAAAACGAGTGACGCTCCGGCGAGCATCGAGCAAGTCATGAATCATCACCAGAGTTCCCTGAAACCAACTGCTGTTGAAGAGACACAGAAAATTTGAAAATACAAAGCTTTGGGGTTTCCAACCATTTCCCGAAAGTTCTGCAAAACACCCTTGATTTTTTCTTGTAGTTCATGCAGGTGCACTGAAGCACGGTGCCAATTGGATAGTCTTTTTCCCAGGTCAACGGACCCGGGAGCTCAGTATTCCTTCAGCCCTAAGGGGATTCTGGATAGACTCTCAAATCCCCATTAAATCACCATTAAAGTCAATTAAATCACCATTAAATCACCATTAAACCACAAGTAAGCACCATTAAATACACATTTTTGGTTGGTTGTGTTGGATATGGCTTTGTCTGAAAATGGGTACCCCCAATTCCGATGATTTTATGTTTCTCACGATCCCCATTTTGAAAATGGTGATTTGGAGGGTACAATCCCATTGACACACCAATACGGAGGTTTCCATGGTCGTGGGGGTACCCCTAGTTCTCATCCAGCTATTAGATTGGGATTTTCCATAAAAAATCAACCAACCAATCCCCATTGGGGTACCCCCAATTTAGGAAATCTCCATATATTCCCAGTTGTTAGTCGGTGATGCCGGTGCCCTGATTCATCCAAAGATCCACTTTTCGGTGCGCCCAGGCACTGAAAAGCAGCGTGGTTTGCTGAATGAATTCTCTCGTTCCTCGTTGACTAAAAACGTCGCGGTTGGGCTGCCAACAGGGGGAATCATTCTTAAATGGTTTCAGGTTGATGAATTAGGAGCATTTATCAGGAAATGTTGGAGATTTCTGGATGAAGTGCTATTGGTGAATGGTTGCTTTTTGGTGCTTTTTTTTGGCGTTATCTTGGAGCCATTTTTGATCGAAGAAGAGTTCAGGTCCATTGGATCTCCCATCAAAATGCTGTGTCAAAGCCGATTGGATCACTCCCTATCTTTTAAGGGTTCGAAAAAGGCCCATCGGAAAATGGCACATTTAAGGGCATAGTTCATGAGGTTTACCATGGTGTATACCAGTTTGCCACATGAAAAAAACAACATGTTTGGCAAACATGTTAGTCAATTAGACATCGTCATCCCAGGTAGGATAACAAATTAGAAAACAACACATTTCAATCCATCAATCAACCCACAAGAAACACCTTTCTTTTTATATTCATGGCTCTTATGATCTCCCACAGGCAACTGTAGAAACTCACAGTTGGACCTCATAAAACGCTCACATTTCGAATATCTCACCTATTTAGATTTACTTAGATACTTTTGTTGGTAGGTAAACCCACCTTTAATCCAATTCTTGATAAGCAGCCTATTTTGGTGAGCCCGGCCCTGAATTCTCTCGAAGTCCTCGAGGTCGTGACCAACACTTCACGGAGGTGGGGTTTCAAATGACTTGGTAAGACATGGATGTGGGTCAAAATGGAAGACCTAGGGGACCACAGATGTGAATGTCTAGTTTAGTATTAACCATCCAATTATTGGGGTACCTAATTTTGACCCATACCCACATGTGTTTGAATATGTTTTTCATTCAAGGACCTCATGTTTTTTTCCACAAAAATGAATGGAATTTTTTCAGAGGATCGCCGGGATAGCTCCATGGTATTTTTGCTTCGTTCGAGCATTGGGGAAGTGTGTCCTGGTTGGAAGGACCTCGTCGGATTGAGGCGAGTCAGAGGTTGTTTCTCCCGATCCCACGTTTAGATACTGTACATTAAGGTCTCATATCCATTGAAGTGGAAAGGATTTCAGTTCCGTGGTTGAGTCCATGTTATGGCGGATCTCTTGGAAACTCCAGGAGAGAAACAGGTGAGAATTCTTGGAAACTCTTCGCCCAGTTTTAAGAGCATCCCTTTGTCATTTACATGGCTGGTTCACGCACTAGTGGAAAGTGACACCAGAACAGAGGTGTGTTTTTTTGGGTACATCGGACGGTGTTTGTCCAGTATTATATGTCGTCTTCGGTTTTGTTGAGTATATTTCTCATCATTAACCATAGATAATACCGGTATATACCCATCATTGATCATTAACGGATATGTTTCAATCATGAATCGTTAACCATTGAGCAATTGCCAGGCCAGACCCATCTTGTTTGTTGAGGGTTAGACGGGCCTTAGCATCAAAAACAAAGGCAACTAAAGACACAGAAAGGAGCTGCAAGCTAATGCAAGTTAGATGTGGAGAGGATCACGTTGGCGATGTGGGGTAGTTGTACTGTGCACCATGGTTTTTCATCAAAGTTGTTTGGAAACAATCTTTCTCAGCAGTTTGGTAAATAGTTGAGCCTGATTCAACCGAGAACGGAAAAAAACTTGACAAAATGCCTTGCAAGATCTGCTTCGGTGAAGGATGGCTGAGGATGGTTAAGGCTGGTTTTAGGTCCAGAATTTGGAATACGAAGTAGGCATTGCAAGAGCTGATAACATCACTTTTTGATCGCTCTCCTCCGGGGCCAGAATCAGGGCATGACATTGGCTGACTGCATTCGAAAGTTGGACTATGTAGCCATATCCCATATTGGCGATGGTCATCAATCCATTAACAGGGGTTCATACAGCCATATACAGCCATATGCAGCCATAAAAAGGAACTCCTAATAGTGGAATGACATGGACTGACCATAAACCACCAATCAATACCAAATCCCAAGCAACTTGACAGTCACGACCATGGCACATCAAGCAACGCACCTTCGCCAGGAATATCAGAAGAACAAACCCCTGTGCTTCAGCGAAGCTTGGACGAAGCGATGCGGTGAGTCAAGGCCATAGTGCCATAGTCACCATAATCCATATGTCACCATCTCATTCACCAGGCGACATCAATTTCACCAATTTCAATAGGTAAACCATCTATAAATGGTTCATTTTCACCATTTCATGGGTCAAAAACTTTTTTTGGTTTCTGAAAACGACCACTTTTCCATATATAGATATGTTAAGTCATCAGAGGATATATATATATACACATTATAGATATGTATATACACATTATATATATATACATTATATATTATACATAGATAGATAGATAGATAGATAGATAGATAGATAGATAGAGATAGATAGATAGATAGATAGAGATAGATAGAGATAGATAGAGATAGATAGAGATAGAGAGAGATAGAGATGGAGATAGATATAGATATATAGATATATAGATATATAGATATATAGATATATAGATATATAGATATATAGATATATAGATATATAGATATATAGATATATAGATATTTAGATATTTAGATATATACATATATAGATATAGATATATTGATATATTGATATATTGATATATAGATATAGAGATATAGAGATATAGAGATATAGAGATATAGAGATATAGAGATATAGAGATAGAGAGATAGAGATAGAGAGATAGAGATAGAGATAGAGATAGAGATAGATAGATAGATAGATAGAGATATAGATATAGATATTTGAGATATAGTTTTTTTTAGCTAATGAGTGTATCCCTAAATCTGGGATGCTTGGATGGTGACGTGCTGTTTCTTTTTTGTGCTGTTTTGGTGCTCCAAGGCCAAAACGTACCAGCGAACTCATCCGAAGAAGATGAGTTTGGGACACAAGGAGTGGCTCGTGGCAAGCTCGTCCAGTCGGGTCCAGTTCGGTCCAGGTATCACGCCATGGGGCATTCTTAGGGAGTCCCGGTGGGTGTGTGATAATTATAAGGTGGTATGACTTCAATGGTGGTATGACCATTATAAGGTATAAGGTGGGTATGTGAATGGAAGATAATTAATGGTGGTATGACTTTATCCTCTTTCAGCCATGCATAAGCTGAAAAAAACCAGCCCTATTCTGGGCGATTTCGACCAATCTGAATGGGGGTGATGTAGGTCCTACGAGTACTGGGATTCCGTCATCCGATGAAGTGATGATGCCCCGTTAGGAATCGCTAACTTGGGATTAACATAGCGATTCAATATGCTGCAATAACTAGGGTTTATGAATGTTTATGGTAGATATATCAAGCTATTGGCAGGTGCAAAACCAACATAGCTGGGGGCACCTGGTGTCCAAACCACCACCCCGAAACCACGAAATACCACGTGGATCCACGGTGATTTGTCAAGTTTTCAGTAGCTGGAATGCCACTGAGAAAAAGGTCGCCGACCAGGGGTGTTTTGTCCTCAACTGGTTGATGGGGATGATGGGATATACTGTAATATGAGATAGCAATGATGTAATATGATATAATACAATATAATACAATATAATACAATATAATACAATACAATATAATACAATATAATACAATACAATATAATATAATATAATACAATATAATACAATACAATATAATATAATATAATACAATATAATATAATACACTATAATATGATATGATGTGATATATGATATGATATGATATGATATGATATGATATGATATGGGATATAGTATGATATGAGAGCAATGATCTCCAATTAGGTTTCTTTTGTTTTTTTGACGATGTGGGACCTACTGGCCACCTCGAGCCGTGGATTTTGCGGCTTCCCCAGAATGCGAGGAGCAACATCCGGAATCCTCAGGAGAGTTTGACCCACCATAGTAGTGATCCACAATTAACCTAGATGTAAAATGATTAAAAATGAGTCATTGGGATTCTCTAGAATATGTATGATTATATAATATTATATATATACACATATAATATTATATATATATATACAGTTGTACACATATTTGGGCTATTCACAGATATATTAAGCAGCCTGGAAGAACTTAAACCAGACCAAGCTGAGTTATCCAGAATCCTATCCTCTGCATCCCGGCAGAAGTTTGATTCCTCCATTCCGAACGATTGTCTTGGCTCAGTATGACTGAAGTTGACAACTCCGGATGAAGCAGGAAGAGATCCACGGAAAATCATGTGGCTTATCATGCAATGATTTTTGTTGGGATCCAATTAGGTGGAACAAATCTGTTGACATATGAAAACAATTGACAACAACTTTGGAATTGTTGGACAAAAATCGCACCATGCTTAGCTACCATACTGAAACAATGCACAATATCTCAATACAGATATGATAGGATATGATAGGATATTGTTTTTATTATTATCATCATTTTATAATAATAATTATTGTAATTATATATAAATATATGTATATACAGCACATATATTTATACAAAAATCACCGCCGCTGAACGGCAGCGCCTTTCGCCATGGGTTGCTGTGCGTCGACGTCGGCGGACGCAGGGCCGGGACCATCGCGGTTGTTGCGGCTGTCCGTGGGCAGCCAGAGTATCGAGGAGGAGAACGGCGACCGGCGGGTTTCAACCGCCGTGGAAAACGGTGGAAAGCCTGGAGAGGTTTGGAATTTCCCAAAAGTGACGAAGGATTTTGCAAAAACCCTGATTTCAGAAATGGGAACTAAGTAAGAAACAATGATTTAAGGAGCAAATCTGGTGTTTTTTTGCTGAATGTATCTGCTGGTTCGAGGGTACAGTCTCGACCATGCCCTTCCACAAGATAGTTCCCATGCCCATATTAATTGTAAATGGGGCATGCATCTAGTTCTTGGTTGCAGGTTTGATGGACAAACAAGATGGGCATAACTAGCAACAGACTGGGTAAATCCACAGACATTTGGGGTTTTAGTAACTTCTATGTTGGTGTTCTGAATCCATGACAACAAAGCTGGCTGAAATACCTAATCGATCAAGATCGGGGGAATGACTACCTCAGAATACTGTTATTACATCATCTTACGTCATTAGCTAGAATGGGTATACGAACGCGGGCCGCGCCCAGAACCGTTTTGAACCATTCCGCATTTTGCCAAAACATGGCTAGTACGAATCATCCCCAATTTTATTGTTATCATTTGTTATCATTACTATATTATTGGTAAGCATAGTATAGCAGAGTTATAGTTACAACACTAAACCACAATGTGTCATCAATGATGGCAATGCTCTCATATCACTACTATCATTACTTGGACATTGCCTCCACCCAACAAGGGTGCGACCTCACAGGGACGATGGTTAGTAAGAGGAATCATCCCCAAATGGCCATTCAGATTGGTGTTTAACATGTGTTTAACATCATTTATTCATCTATCATACATATTCATACATATGTATAATATACTGATATACATCTCTTGCCTTAATTACCAGATTATCCAACAATTTACCATAAGATTACCAGTACTGGCTGATGGTTTGACATCTTTCCGATTCTGCTAGCAGAGTTTTTTTCATGGGATGATGATCCCCCATTGATCTCAATGAACAAATCCCATGCCTAGATGCCATAGACGATTTCTCCCCAACTTTTTCCCATTTTTTCCCCTTGAAATCGGGGGGCTTTTTCCCATGGATCCCATGGCTCCCATGGATCCCATGGATCCCCATCGGACACGACGCGCAGGACCCCACGAGTCGGGAGGAGGAACAGAACCGCGCGTCCTTTCGCTCCTGGACCGATCGCTCGGCCCAGCAGCCCGACCGATCACTGCACCAATACTGGGCTCCTTGGTGAAGCGGATCGGTGCTACCACAGATTGGAATGTCTATCTTTAGTATTAGTATGAAGCTTTTATGTTTTTTTTTTTTTTTTGGGGGTACCTCAATTTGGACCCATATCCAGATGTTTTCAAACTGGTGCATAAATGTTTAGTTTGCTAGAACTTAGAAGTCCATCGTTAAAAACAAACAACCGACATTTGAGTGATAGGTGGTGAGGTTTGCCAACTTTTTTTTTGGTTGGTTCGTTCATCATGGCATAAATGTTTATAAGCTAGTTCGATATATCTACCATAAAAATCATAAAACCCTAGCTATTGGAGTTATAAACCAGCCATATTCTAGGTTTTCTTTCGTCTTTTTAGAGTTAGATGGGTTTACAGCACCCACAAGAGGTAAATTTCAAAGATCTTGGCTGCAAAGCCTACGTTTGACCGTGCCGGAAGTCAACTGAAGTTCAGAGGGGGTGGGGGATTTGATCCCTTGCGAAGATTAGATTCCCCTAGTAGAAAGTGTCCCTGTTAAACTTATGGATGTCTCAGTCGGATATCAGGATTGTTTGAAAGCAGCAGGCTACAGTCCTTACTTGTGTCGCTAGAGAGTAGCGTTTTTGGAGGGTGTAGATCATGTTTGAGTTAGATAGTAGGGGAAAGATCTTGTGGGTTTTGGTCGAACGTGGGGTTTGGCACCAACATCTTTTGTCAGGGGATCAAGAGATCACCGAGTCCTATTTACCACAGAACCACTGAAAGTAAACTTGTAACATTTAAAAGGGGATGAACAGAGTGCGAAGTCCTAAATGGCACCCCCGCATGCCTTAAAGGGATAGGTTCACCTCATTGCAACAGGGTTTCAGGGAGAGAGAGTTCTTTCTTGGTCTGGGTGGGGAAGGGCGTTTTTCCCCACCTGCCAGTTTCTAGATTCTATTAGAGTTATATACTTCCTCCTTCCGTCCCTCCTCTCCTTCCTTCCAACCGCGAACTCCAGATCTCAGTGGGCACTGAGGGGCCTCAACTGCGAACTCCAGATCTCAGTGCCCGTGTCGGAAAGAACATGAGAATAGATGCCAGATAGAATGCCACAAAAAGAATGCCAGATAGAATGCCAGAACAGAATATCAGAGTAGAATGCCAGACAGAATGCCTTAATAGAATGTCAAATATAGAATGCCAGATAGAATGCCTTAATAGAATGTCAAATATAGAATGCCAGAATAGATGCCAGAAAGAATGTCAGAATAGATGTTAGGTAGAATGTCAGAAAGAATGGAAAGGATGCCAGGTGGGATATCAGAATAGATGCAAGATATAATGCCAGGACGGACCGTCAGAGTAGAATGAATGCCAGAATAGAATGTCAGACAATATATGCCGTATATACTTCTAGATGAGATGTCAGAAACCATGACAAAAATGTCACGGTGGGGATCACTCGCAGTAAAGTATTTTTTTCGGGTGATGATGATTAGGATTCTAAACAACAAAAAGGGAACATGAACCCAAACACAAGGATTTCGACAAGGATGGAGCGGAAATGGGTGACATTATCTTAAAAAGGCATAAAAATCATAAGACATCATAAATATTTTCCAAGTAAGGTATGAATGGGAGATATCAAGGGATTTTTGCTATCCATTTTATTTCTGGTCATTCCAGTCCAGAACCAGTGGAGAAGGGAGTCATTGGGAAGTCATTTAGTTCAGTGTTTACGGTTTCTGTCCAAGGTTTTGGTTCAGAAAAACCAGTTGTGCCCATAGGGCTGGAATTTTCCTGGTGCCCAAGATCTGCAAGGGGCCAGGGGCCCTGAAAAACTTGACCATCGCCTCGGTGGTCATTTTTAGGGTTGAAATCGGTGCAACCAACTGATTCCGTGCAGACATTTCAAATCACCAAGGATTTGGTTCCCTTGACTAGGACCATTTTCCGAACGCGTTTCTAGACATGTTTTGGGCCATGCCCAAAATCCAAAACTGAACATCTGCCAAATTGGGGGATTCCCCCAATGATTTGATCTGGATTGGTTCAAATTCCTGTAATTTTTCATGTTCAACTCCTGTCATCGTATCGTTAGAACATAGAAAACAACAAAGATCGAAAAAACAATTCCAAAATGTTACAGATGATCTTTCCTTCATAAAATCCAACCATCCACAGTATTTTCGAACACTATTTGGGGTTGGTAAAATCACAGAGTGAATTACAAAGGGGAAAGCACAAAATACGTTCGACTTCTTTGCAATTCCAAGATGATTCATTTTTTTCTATTTTTTTTTGGGTTGATACCATCACAAAACTGGCTGGTGTTTATCAACTATGTTGAATGAATTCACCCAAATTTGGGGACGATCATCCCAAAAAATACATTACATTTCATATGTGTATTTTCCATATTTTTTTTCCAATCCTACATCCCAAATGATATTTCCTCATAACAAAAATCCCAGGTGGCTCGGCCATTTCAGTCGTTTTCCTCTTGTTGGGAGACTCAATGGATTGGTTTTTCTGGGAAAAAATACAGGAAAACTCCATCGAAAAAATGGGAAAATCTATGGTTTCCGGTTAAGATTTTCTCAACAAAACCCATCCATTTTGTCGAGCACGTCCGGGCAGCGTTTTGTCGACAGGTCATGACGTTGGACACCTTCCTGGGTGAAGTCGGTCGTCGGCCCTCGCTCTTCCAAACCATCGTGGATCTGCGTCGCAGGCGACGGGGCTGGTAAGAAACCAACAGGGGGACTCTCTATTTGGGTATGGATCAATACCTATAAATACCATTTTTAGTGGGATGAACATCCATTTACCAGCTATTTTGATGTTCACCAGGGGTACAAGGTTTTGACACACTGCCATTTGACCAGCAAAGTCATGGTGATTTTTTTAATGGGATTTTCCATGGGAATTTTGTTGGCGAATGTTAGCTAACTTGGTCAACTATGGTTGATGGTTGAGACATCTAATGATGGTTACTGGGGGTTATAAACCAATAAACATAGCTGGGGGCACCACCTTGCAGATCCAAGACAAAAGTACAAGTTTTGACGCTTTCTCTAATATTTTGAGGTGTCTTAAACAAAAACACATGATAAACCATGGTAGCCCCCACCCCATGGATGGTTTGATATCAAAGGAGAAAACATACCCCTCTATGTAAATGTATGTACATAATATATATATATATAATGACATATATAATTATCATATCCCGATTATCCATCTTATCCAGGACTTTCCCAACGAATTGTCCCTTTCTGCGGGATGTCAGGACAGCGCGCTGGTCCCGGCGCTTCAGTCCGCGCAGCTCCATGCAGAGTCGCAGCTCGATACCTGGCGATCGCAGCTCCGTGCAGAGCCGGGACCGGCGCGCCTACTTGGCACCGCAGGCACCGGGAGGACCGGGAGGAAGTGGCAAACTGTGGAGGTTTCCTAAGTCATGGCAAGCCAAGATCATCCGAAATGATTGGGAAAACCAAGGATAGCAATATTTTATATACGAAAACTCCAGATGTGGTGCTCCTTCAGAAACTATTTCTGGGGTATGTGGGTTGCTGGAAGATTCTGATATCCTTTGGAATAATTTTCAGGGGGTTCGTGCCAGGGAGGCTCTGAGACTCAGGGGATGAGGATTGGAGATTGGGGTTGGGAAAATTCCAGAGATCTTGCTACATTTTGAGCATTTTCTTTTCGGTATGCTTGATGCTTCAACCGTCAGATACCCTCTGGTAATTTAACATAGCTATTGAAAATCGCCATTTATAGTGGATTTACCCATTGAAAATGGTGATTTTCCATAGTTATGTTAGTTTACCAGAGGGTAATAGATATCCTTTTCCTACGGGTTGGTCACATAATAGGAGAATTACCCCATTCGCAACCATTTGAATGTAAATGATAATAAATGGTATGCCAGACCGGCCCCTCTACGGGATATTATCATCATAATTGAGAAAACTGGTTCACACGTGGCTCTACTAGCCAGAATGATTTTTTCGAGCGCATCCATGAACTGAGAATACCCATTAACGGAGCACTACGAGGGATTATCCAATAATTCATTGACATTGCTCAATTGTGGATGGGTGTATGTGGCAAACCCAAGAAGCCAATCGTCCCCAAAATCACCAGAAATTGCTTGGAGATTTTGGAAGTGATGTTGGGACATGATGATGGCATGTTTAATTCTTATGCAGAGCAAATCTGGAAGTATTCAACCAAATTAGGGGTATAACACCACCAACCAACAGAGTCTGGTTTAATATTGATTAATGGATATGAATGGTACACATGGGAATATACAAATTCAGAAGGGTTGTGAGGAATGGGGTAAACAAAATAAGGCATCAACTAAAAGCTATTTAAGGTATCAAACAAAATCATGCGCTGGTGCAGTGTTTGGGCCCTTTTATGCCCTTTTCAATACGTGTGGTACTTGAATCTCCGGGTCCTCCAGTCCCCTGGTCCGTTGGTCCTCTGGTCCCCTGGTCCTCTGTTCCCTTGGTCCTTCCGTCCTTTGGTGACTCTAGTGCCTTAAAACACTTTTAAGATAAGCCTCAATTCAACCAACCGTAAAAAAAACTAAATCAACCCCAAATAACCCCTAAACCAACCCCCAAGCCAAAGTAAGTCTTGAACGAACCCTAAACCAACCCTCAACCAACCCTAAACTAAACCTAAACCAACCCTAAATGAAGCTTGCATAAACCCTAAACAAAACCTAAACCAACCTTAAAGAAGTTGTAAACGAAACCAACATCAACTTTAAACCAATCTCAAATAATCCCTAAACCAACCCCAAACAAACCCTAAACACCACTAAAGAAACCATAAGCCAACCCTAAATACTAAGCCACCCCCAAAGAAACCCCAAAGAAACACTGAACCAACCCTAAATAACACCCAAACCAAACACGAACCAATCCTAAATACATACTGAACAAACCCTAAACAAACCCTAAAACCAACCCTAAACAAACCCTACATAACCGTCAAACAAACCACAAACCAACTCTAAATATACCCTAAACAAACCCTAAATAAGCTCTAAACCATCCATAAATAAACCAAAGACCAACCCTCAATAGATCGTAAACGAAACTTAAGCCACAAAGTCTTAAACGAAACCAACATAAACCCAAAACCAACCGTACATAAACCCTAAATAAACACCTAGTAGACCATAGGCCAACCCTAAACTAACCCTAAACCAACCCTAAACCAACCCTAAATAGCCCTAGCAATTAGATTCTAAACCAACTTTAAGTAGACCCCAAACCAAGCCTCAATCAACCCTAAACCAACCATAAACAAACTCTAAACCAACAAAAGTTGCAAGCAACCATCGAAAATAAGAGGTTCGAACTCCAAAGTGTTGCAGAGGCTGTCGAAACGGCAGCGTCGAGCTCCAAATGTTCACAAAATGTCAAAAAAAACTGCGAATGCACGATTTCCAGGTCCAATGTCCTGCAAAAACTTTACGAGCGAGAGGCTCCACTTCCAAAACAATGCAACTACCTCAGAAATGCTCAGTCTTGTCTCCAAACTGTTGCAAGGGCCACAGAGAACAAGGGATTGCAGGGGAATATTTTTTTTGACGCCTTAGACATTTTTTTGATCCCCACGGGAATATTTTTTTGGGTGCCTTAAATAACTAACTAACTAACTAAATAAATATATATATATACATATGACATACACACACATATATATATATATATGTATGTATGTATGTATGTATGCATGCATGCATGCATGCATGGATGTATGTATGTATGTATGTATGTATGTATTTGACCTCTCACCCATCCCGGTTGTGATGGGTAGTCATTTTCGCTTATTATGATCCGAAGGGGAAGGAGTGGGGAAACATCTAGATATTTTGTGCTTTTCTAAACGATTTATTCTTTGGGGGGATCGGGGTTGGGAGATTGTTTTCAGGACCGTTGAGAACGATATGTTTGGGCTCGATTGACATGTTTGGGCTCGATTGTTTGATTTGTTTGCGGGATGGGAATTTCGCAAGAAAATGGACCTCCTTTTTGGGAGGTGATTCTGAGTGTTTCTCTAGAGATTTTGGAATAGCGAAAGAACACCAAAGAATGCATTATTATGGCATACTATGGCTGTACGTTCCATTCCATCCCCATAAAATATAGGATTTCAGTTCAGTCCCATCTCAGTTCTGGCTAGTTCTGGCTATAGTCATAACTTACCCCCCCATGAAAATCTTTGGTGCGTGGAGGATCATCGCACTTCGTGGCAATCCTGCTGAATATCAGTGACCTAGTATCTTAATCACCTAGACAGCCTAGACTTATCTCCCATAATTGGGTTATACCAGTTATACCATAACCCTACTTGGTGGCTCATCCCACTTAGTAAGTAGGTTATAACCCCAATTATAAGTGGATTAACCCTACAAAAATCCTATTTATAACTGGGATTATAACCCACTTACGAGCCGTGGGTAGTTCGCCACCAAGTACGAACCCAGTTGGGAGTCGGATGTCCCATCACAGGTCTCCCGCCGCAGCCATGCGGAGAGCCAGCGACTGGGCCGTTTCACGAGGGAAACGACAGTGGGAGATTAACTCATGGGGATATCATGGGGCTTAGAATGGGAACAAACCAACTTCATATTGATGATAAGGTGGTGCCCTGTGGTGCCCTCCAGTTTTAGGTTGCTTTACAACCCCCTCAAACACATTTATATAAAAACTATCGACAAATCTACCATCAACCCCATGTAGTTCTTGTAGTTACTGTATTAGATTTCTAGCTCGGAGCACGTCCCAGTGTGGGCCACAGCAAAGTTTGTGCAGCGGGGGTTCCGAAAAAAGGGACTGCCATGATCTATATGTGAAGCCGTGAAGCCATCCTAAAACCAAATGAAAATAGGAAATGGGATACCCCAAAGTGTGTGTAAAATGTTGGTGGTTTGGAGCATGAATTTTATTTTCCATTTCATATATGAGATGTCATCCTTCCCATTGACTTTCATATTTTTCAGAGGGGTTGAAACCACCAACCAGTAAAATGTTGGGTATTCATCTCAGAAACTCAGACACCAGTCACGCTCTACAGAAAAACCTCATTCTCATGGCTCGAATCAACGTCGCAACACATGCTGAGAGAGTTGCCTTGGTTGTGGCTCCTGGCCGTTCATCCCTTTCACTTTGTTGTTGGCAAAGGCGGAAAACGAACCAGGACGGCATACAGCCACTGCCTTCTGCACAGACAAAACAACAAAGGGTCGAGTTCTCCCAAGGCCGAGTTCGGGTTGCAATCTGAGCAACCCGTTGTGCCATAAACCTACCATAACTGGGGATGGTTTATACAACCTATTTCGAGGTGATTCAAAATGGTGATGACTTGGGGATGGTTTGTGCCATTGGGTTTCCAACATGATATAGAGAACTATGGGGCACCACCTTTTTCAAAAAACAATGGTTTTTGGCAGCTGGAACTTCAGTGGGTATCTGGGTGTCACCAATGGACAGTGAAGGTCTTGCTGCTAACCCATTGATTGAACTTCAGTTTTCGAAAAAAGGGGGGTCCAGGAGTCCAATTTCTTTGAGTAACTTATCACTATTTTGGGGGTGGGGAATCACTACTTGGATCCTTTCCGCCTAACGCTCCTCCCAATTCCCCATTCCCGCTGGCCGCCGGTGCCATGGGGGGGATGAGCCTTTTCTAATGGCACCTGTAATAGGCACCTTTTTCAGTGGCTGATATTTGTGGAATATCATTGTATATATATACACACTTTATATGGGTGTATCATATAATGATAGCCATGCTGTTACAATGGGTGTATCATGGGTTGTGGATCATAGTAACTATCCTGGATTTCTGTTTATGAAATTGCTAGGATCGCAACCATTTTTTTCCACGACCCCCATTCTGGCTACATACCTCGGGAACATCTTAAATGATTCAATACTTATCAATACTTCAACATCCTGAAATGCAGAAAATCACTCCCTGGTCGATTTTGACGATTTTGACATGCTTTGATTTTTGGGGTGCTACCAGATTACCAGGAGATCACATCACTTTGAGTTGGGCATCATTGTTGGAATGCACCGGGTCTGAAAATCGCACCCAAAACGACACTTTTTTTTTATGTCGACAAGTATAATTACCCGGCCTGGTAAACAAACATAGCAATTGAACATGGCCATTTATAGTGGATTTACCCATTGAAAATGGTGATTTCCATGGCTATGTTAAAGAACCAGAGGGTAACACATGTGGGAAATGATGATTCACCCGGTGTCAGGATATCCTTGCCTTGGACAAAGCGTACTACAGTTCTGTCGAATTTGGGTTCTGACATCGCGTTGCGATATATCAAGCGATAAAGGCCTTTTGGTAAACTCTTCATTGACCGTCGAAATGGGGTCAACATGTTTCACCAAATTTCACGAAAAATCAAGGCAATTCTGGCTCATGATCAATAATAACATGGAAAGTCATTGGGTACTTACTACTGGGTCCGCTTGTACACTAGAAACCACACCCACTCTGGAAAACCCTCTAAAACCATGGATAATACGCAACAAAACCCATGGGTTTGCAAAGATGACAGTAGTCTCTACATGAAGATGGGTTGACCATGTTGCCACCAAACATGGATGGTGAAGAACAATGAAGGACCAATGTTTGGTGCCGCTATTTGGGCCGCCTTTTGACCCTAGAAACCAGAATAGGAACCCAATGAAGAAGTCAACTTTACCATTGTTTTTGAAACAATAATCAGCATTCTCTAAGATACCTCATAGCAATGTTATACAGCCAATCATAGAATCTTAGGCATATATATATATAAGTATTATACAACCAATTAATATTCACCACATATGTTTTTTTTTCTAGGTTTCATACCAAGGATAGGAATGCTGTATTGAAACGTTTTTTTCATTCTCCTGAGGTCAGCGATGGTAGGGTCTGACATTGGAAGAAGGATTGTGCCTCGGTGGTGTCTGTCGCAGATATAAACCCTTTTTTCGGAGGTGAAAAAAGATGTTAAAGATTGAACATAGTGGCCATATTACATATTCTTTTAGAATCTGAAAGAATGTTTGTTGGGTAACATCTCAGAGGTGGTTGATTCGTTCTGTTCTATGATTTCCACCATTGAAACACGAACAAAACGATTGGAACCACGACGAACATCATGGAAAGAGTAGTAGTTGGGACCATGGGCGTCGTTTCAGTATGCGAAAAAAACGTGCAGCTGCAGGGGTTACATCCCAACTAATTGAGGTTTAAAATACAGCCATTTGTAATCTCAACTGCATCCCCAAGTATACATAACTGAAGAAAAAAGAGGGAATGACTGATAAATAGACACATTTGGTTTTGAGCCAACATGTTTGTTTTTAAATCAAACCAGCAAGCATAAGGATTTACCAAGCTCTTTCTAGGATTCAATCAGTCATAGTTCTGAGGGAACCGACTGTAGGATTCATGCTTGTTAAACTAGGAATCATGGGGAACGACTTGACTAACTTGAGCTGGAGCTACAATTTTGACTGAACATATCAGCCAACGAAATCTACAAAATCATAGGCAGAACCACCAAAAATACCGTTTATCCACCCCAGAAGAGAGTGGACAAGGATGACACGGCTGCCGTGAGAATAAACGGGTTTCCCACTGCACCAATTGGTGCAGAAAAGGGTGTAGATTGCGACATTCCTAAGGGACAACCATTTTCCGTGTTCCATGTTGGATCTATGTGGTGTGGCTTCCTCTGAAAAAGTTTTTTGCTTTTTCTATATGCAAACGTTCCAACAATCCATTTGGATGTTTGAAAACCAGTGTTCACAGCAGTTTCCTCAAATTGCACAGTTTCCATTTTCACTCATATATATATATAATCATATAAATTAAATAAATATACATTTTATATATGTAGAGACTATACGTATATATACATATATATATATATATATTTGATGTGTTCATTTATACAAGGCACATATGTGCACTTGCATGCAACCCTAATATCCGTTGCTTTGGATGGAAGACAACTCCATGGGTCAAACACTCAATGCTTGTCTGGTTCCAGGTACATATGTTGGAAACAAATGATATATCATATATCCATGTACCAGTACACATTTAGTCCTTGAATGTATGTATACATAGATATGTGTACATGTATAGTAGCCACCCAAAAATAGAAACATAATGTATCACTGTTTTTGCCCGCAGCACGTGCGCTACGCCCCACAGATATTCCACTACATATATTTTCACAGGTTTGTTTCAGGGTTTATCTAGGGTTTCTTCAGGGTTAATTTATGTTTTCTCTAGGTTTTTTTCTGTTTATTTAATGGTTTATGGAAAAAGTGACGAACAATAGTTTTTTGGGACAGCAGATTCACTGCAGAGGGTCATCAACGACGTCTTTGGGTTCGCAAACCCAGCCATCTTGTTATTAGATTGCCAAATGCTAGAAAGCCACAACGTACTGTACTGTAAACGTCACCAAAAATGAGGGTTCCGACAATCATCCCGAAAGACTTTGGGGCATAGCGGCATACCACAAGTGCTGGCCGTATTTTTGTAGGATTTCAATTTTATTCAATTTCCTCTTTCTTGGTTACTATATATATATATATAATAATATATATATATATAATATTACATAAATACAAATACATTTATCCCTATTAAACAGACATTAACATATGTTCCTTGCACACCTGAGACCAGGTCCTTTTTTTTCGCTTCTGAGGAATCCCTCAATGTGTCACAAGCCACCAACAGAAGCTCGGATGGAATCTCAAGGGGAAAATGATGATTCGCCACAAAAAACAGAGTGATGATTATGATAGTGATGAGGATGATGGTGATGATGGTCATGGTGTCATGGTGATGGTGATGATCATGATGATGGTGATGATGAAAATGACGATAGTGATGATCATGATGATGGTGATGATGAAAATGACGATAGTGATGATGATGAAGAAGAAGAAGAAGATGATGATGATGATGATGATGTGCTCTGTTTTCAGAGCCATGTTTTGGAATTTGGGAATTTGTGACTTTGCTGGAGTCATCCTAATCCAGATCCTGCTGGAAATCCTTTTGGTTTTGAACGACGGGAGCAAAACGAATCAGATTAGCCCATAGTGGGGGATGGTCATCAATATCAATTCATGCTCCTCCGTTGATCACATTCATTTCATGCAACTTGACCATGGCAAAATATGGCCATAAAAAAATATCTATCCTATCCTATCCTATCCTATCCTATCCTGTCCTATCCTATCTATCTTATCTATCTTATCTATCTTATCTATCTATCTATCTGTCTGTCTGTCTATCTATCAATCTATCTATCAATCTATCTATCTTATCTTATCTTATCTAATCTAATCTAATCTAATCTAATCTAATCTAATCTATCTATCTATCTTTTTATCTATCTATCTTTTTATCTATCTATCTATCTATCTACCTACCTATCTACCTACCTATCTATCTATCTCTCTGTCTGTCTGTCTATCTATCTATCTATCTATTTATCTATCTATCTATCTATCTGATCTATCTGATCTATCTGATCTATCTGATCTATCTGATCTATCTGATCTATCTGATCTATCTGATCTATCTGATCTATCTGATCTATCTGATCTATCTGAT
>Ga0126342_10007797_pt1 | contig 19155 bp, 17 predicted proteins | sample Cyp1metagenome_FD_92528 | JGI IMG/M metagenome (GOLD analysis project Ga0126342, IMG submission 92528) | Coral microbial communities from Lord Howe Island, Old Settlement Bay, Australia - Cyphastrea 1 metagenome | ecosystem: Host-associated > Invertebrates > Cnidaria > Coral ... | reverse complement strand
ACGGGGGTGGGAGAATTAAACCCTTATTGAAGATCTTCAATGAATGTAAAGTTTAACGGGGGTGGGAGAATTAAACCCTTATTGAAGATCTTCAATGAATGTAAAGTTTAACGGGGGTGGGAGAATTAAACCCTTATTGAAGATCTTAAAATTGAACGGGGGTGGGACTTTAATATTCCCTAATACCTTTGTTGATCTTCCGAATTGAATGTAAAGTTAAACGGGGGTGGGATTTTAATATTCCCTAATACCTTTGTTGATCTTCCCAATGGAATGCAGAGTTGCAACAACATTTGATTGGGAATGGGGACCCTCTACGCTTGCGCGTGTATATACATATCATCTGACATTTAGAATCAATAGAATGTTTGATGTGTTGGTTGTGTATATGGACCCAGGTACACTGGGCCTGGATCAGTGAAGGAGCACCGAGAGCGGCATGGCTATCCAAGGTCCGGGGATGAAAATGGGAGGTACCCCAAAACATTGGGAAAAATTGGGAAAATGATGATACCACATCAAATTTGGGGATACCATGAGGTACCCTAGGTTCAGACTGTTGTCTGAAAATGCAGTGCAAGTGTTTTTGATGTATCATCTTAAAATATGGCAATTTCAGCGGGAAAACGACGATCAACCAAGACACATACTGTAATTGACGGGGTCCCATTGTGGTCAGAGAAACCCAGTAATATTGTCCAGCTAGTTGGTGTTCACCTGGCTTGGGTTTTGGGGTGTTCATAGTTGGTGGCATTGAAATTGAAAGGCTGGGATTTCCAAATGCTCACCTTGTAAGTGTTCCTCATGGAACTTGAGCACAGAATGACATCAGATATTGATGGTTTCAAAAAATGTTCAAAATGTTTCAGATATGTTATTCTCCATATTATCCCAATCGGGCACTTTCGGGCACCCCAGTTAATGAATGATGATTATAGAGGGGTTATACAGTTTACATCAGTTTATACTATCTTATACAACCCTTTCTATTCATGGCGGATGGAAATGTTGAAAATCAATGAAAACCCAGCAGATTCTCGGCAGGCACGACCCTCGTGGCCCGCCGCGGCCGGTGGCACGTCCCCTGGAGAGCACCCAACCGGTGCCTCCCGGGGAAGGGTCCCAGGCGCCCCGCACGCCGGGCGGCGCCCGCACGCCGGGGCGGCCGCGGACACCGGAGACGCCACCACCGGAACCCATGGAACAGCCGGAGTTCCGAGACCTGACGAAATATAGGAGTTCTGTTTGATTTTTTTCAGTTATCAGGTTAGATTGTTTGTTTGTAAGTTAATTGGGTTGTTAATTAGTCAGTTTGTTTGATACTATTCATGGATAAGTCAAGACTTTGTGGAAATCTTGACACTGGAAAAGACCCCTTTGGAAGGTGCTTCAGCCTCAGTGGAGCTGAGGCCCAGCCTTCGCAAAATTACAGCAACACAGATGCCGCCACCTGTTTCGCAGGCATGGTGGTGTTTTGTGGACTTCCTATGGCACAGAGGAAGTTCAGTGCTCTGAAATGCTCAGAATATCTCAGAATCAATATTTTGAAAGGGAACATAGGGAGACACCTCTCATGGTCGGCCAGGCAGCAGTCAGACAAGGCTCTGACCAGTCCACAACAGCGCAAGGGCACCCGGTCGAATTGAGATATGGGGCCGTAGCATGCTGGAGCATCATATTTGGTGGTTCATCCTTCTTCCTAAAATGTCCTAATATAAACATATATATATACATACATACATAATAAACAGATTATATATATATAGTACATATGTTTGATCCGGCAAGTTGAACTACACTATATTAGGATTTCGCCAAGAAAAGTGGTGGCCACCGTCCTGCGGCCCTTGGGATCAAATGCGCCACCCACTGAACCTAAGCCTTGGGATTCATTGTGAGTGTAACTGCAGCAAGGGGTTGATATGGGGTCAAATGTGCAACCCTTTCTCGACTTGAGATTCACTCTTCTTTTCCTTCGCTCCTGTTCCAAAATACAATTGCTTAGTTTCCGAATGCAACTGCCCATTTGAGTTTCTACATTACAAGTTTCCAAATACAACTGGCAAGGTTCCGAACATGAATACATGTTTCCGAGTAGAGCTCCCGGTTTCCGAATACAGCCGCCTAGTTTCCGAAGACAGCCATGACCTTTACATTGAAATGGCCACGACGTTGTTGTTGAAAGTTGTGGACGTCGGCCGCTCTCTGTTTGATGCAGTCTGAGGGACTGAGGGAGTCTTCGGGCACCACTTTTGCAGAAATGATCATGGCAATTCCAGAGTAGCAAAAGGGATTCTTTCACACCTGCAACCCGCGCCCAAGGTCATCCGCTCGTTCCTCGGACGTGCCGGAGGCGATTCCCCGCAAGAATTTGAGTAAACTAGGTGCGGATCTTGAGGACCCAGTAGACTCAGTAGACCGAATTCGCGCAGGTGGAGACGAAGCAAAAAGGCAATAAGGCTCGCTATGGTTGGGCGGGGGAACTTGTGCAGGTAAAAGCGGTTGACCCCCAGTGGACCCCCAGCATGCCCGGGGGCCATGAAGGACATTCAAACAGCTAGATGGATTTCAATGTGTTTGAGAAAAATTGCAGGTGTCTTCCTTAAGAGGAGGATTTGAAAGCACTGTAACCGTAACCTCTTTTGCAACATAATGCAACATACTGCAACCAAGCTTCCGTCCAGAGGTAGACTGGAAGCTGACTGAGGCGAGCTATCTGGAGGGAAGTTGGGGCGCAAAAACCAAGACACGTTGGTCATGAAAACTATGAGACTATGAATCTTGCCTGATGCAGCGTGTACATCTACATTCCAAGAAAGAACTTCCATTTGTGGGTCTGTGGCAGGAAGTATCCAGTGGGAGCGATTCTTCTCAGGAGCCACTCTGAGATCATGTTTCACATGTGCCATGGTCGAATGTTGGATCATTACACCCATAAGAGGGGGTAGTCTCATTCCTTTTAATGGGAATTCATAGTGGTAATTATAGCCTCATATGCCATGAATTAACATGAATTAACCATGAATTAACATGAATTAACCATATTTGACCTGGCACATTGTCTTGTTCCATTTTTGAAATGCCTTGGGATGCACCTGGTTGATCCTGAAAAAAAGAGCCTTGACATGTTCTGCAGGATGCCGAAGACGTGCCCAAGCAGGTCGGAAGTCTGCAAGGTTAATGGCAAGACTTTCTTTAAGTGTGACTGGAGAGATTGGTGATGGTTAGTGATATTTTTGGCTAGTGATTAATCATCACCAACAGTCACTAACCGTAACCTACAGGTTTGCGATGATTGACATGGGGGAATATCAAGCCGAGCTCATTCACTTCGCTATCCAGTCGGCCCAGGCGTCGAAAGGGGCATCGCCCAAAAAGGCCCGCGGAACGCTGTCACGTTGCCTGCATTTTCAAGATGTGTTCAACCACGATATGATGATATGAGATGATATGGGCCTTTTTTGGGTGTTTCTCAAAACTGGTACCCCACGGTACCCCAAATCCTATTGGTTTCCCATTAAAATGATCAAGTTTGGATGATTTGGGGGTGCCTCAGGATGCCTCGAGTGTGGACCCTCAGAAACGGTGCAAAAACTCGTTGTTTCGCCCCAGATGCTGGCCAATCATGGGTAAACAATCTAAAAGGATCTAGGAGGTAGAATGTAAGGGCATTGCTTTGCGGATCTTTGCGGGGTACTCTGTGTACTGCTATGATATCAATGATATCATAGTGTCAATCCTGGATTTGCAAAGTTTGCTTTATCATGGAGCTCACCTTGAGGACACAATATGACACAACAATATTTATATGTATTTGACACACACTCACATGAATCCAAAAATGGGGATGGGTCAAAACCCTGGTACCTTTTGTTCACCCCCAAGTCATAGCTGGGATTTATGGATGTTCATCCCACTAAACATGGTATCTATAGGTATTGACCCATACCCAAATGGGACTCGATGGCCAGGGATGCCCAGTGGTTTTAGGGGGCAAACTCTGTGAGACGATGTCTCTGGGAGTTTAAGATGCACCACATTTCGATCGAATCCCCAAAAGGAATCAAAAGGAATCAAAAGGAATCAAAATGGTTGAAATGATTTTGAACACATAGATGTATATTGATGTATATTGATGTATATTGTAGATTGTCGTAGATTGTATGGTAAGTGAGTAAGTGACTGTTTTGGGGGGTGTTTTGGGCATTGAGGCTGCGTGCAGACACCAGTGCGGCTCCAAGAGCTCTGATGACTGCTACACCGTGCAGACGAGTTTGGGTAGTGATTAGCCATATAAGCCATTACAAGCCGATATTCTTAGTAAAGTTATGAGTCATAAACCAGCCATATGGATTGAGGATGTTTATACATGTTTATACCATTTTACGTCCATTGTATACCATCTACAGTATTTATGGTAAAATGGTGGATGGTAGATCGTGGATGATGGATCTTATTGCTTTACATGATACCAAGAAATTATGTAATAAACTCCAAGATTATTTACCTCTTGAGGCTCATAATTAGCCATGGAAAATCAGGGCATAGCCCATTGATATCCAATATCCATTAGGGGCTGATGACTCCAATGCTGTGCCCTACGATACGTTTTTCCGCCAGGCACCACCAAAGGCCTCTTCGCAACGGTCTCAGCCGTTGATGCCGTTGTCGCTTGAAACATGTTGAAGATTGTTGAAGCCATTGTGTCGAGGTTTGAGCGGCCTGCAAACATCTTGGGCATAGGCCAGACCGGAGTCATTCACCGGTTGAAATTTCCAGTCCGAAGCACAAAATTCTGGGTCTTCATGGACCACATGGGTTTGTTTGGGACACTGCTGGGGCTTCACTACCGATGCGACGAGCTTCACTTATGATACATGAAGCATAATGTTGTCTAATTGTCTAAGTAGCATCCTGGGCGGAAAGGTATGCTTCAGGAGCTACGACAACCTCGCAGTCGCCAGTGAAAGCCTGGCTCATGGGATCTCACATTGAATGCTTTGTGGCTCAGGACATCCATCCTTTTGACATCCTTTTGATAACCGGAGTATACCGGAGTTATTTACACTAGTGGCCAGCGATGATCCCCTCATATCCCATCCCTGGAATCGCCGCCATGCCCGCCATGCGTCCTTTGTGGCCAGCGATGCTGATGGTTTTTCCACTCGGAGAATCGCTGGGAAAGTGTCAACAGCTGAAGTGTGTGGCAGTCTATCGGGAAAGCGATCCCTGTCAATGCTTTCCTGGCTGCGAGACCTATGGCAATTGCACCCCGGCGAAGTCCAGGAATCTCCAGGATCCCCAAAGCCTGGCAGGTCTACAATCATTCATTCTCACCAAGGCGAAGCTTTTGATCCAGAAGGATCTGATGATATCTGATGTATTGAATGTATTGATATGCATTGTTAATTGATGTTTATTACATAGCAATTCAATGCAATTCAAGACATGCTTCTATTGTAAGAACCTGCTTTGTTCTAGATGATTGTTCGTTGTGTGCCACTTTGTCATTCCGTCAGAATTGTTCAGATCATTCGGCCAAAGCCCTCCAAGATTCCAATTCCACTCAAAACCAGGTTGTTCGGACTTCAAAGCTGTGTGCATGAGTCTCGATTTGCTTCAGAAGATTGTTTTTGTGGTTGAAATTTGAGAGAACTGCTTTGCTTCTAGCCTCACAAATCAAAGGTTGAACCGAGTCTACAGATGTTTTGTGATATTTCCAGATCTTTGTGTTCTACATTGGGGGTCTAAAGAGTCTAATGTTTTCGATTGTTTTGTGTGATTTTGTTATGTATTCTTGAGACGTCCGTGTGCCAGGAATTCCAAAGAAGAGTTCCGTCCAGCTAATCCTATGGAGGTCCCAACAGAGGCGCCGACCACGCCAAAGCCGCACGCCTTTGCAGCGCCGGTGCATCACTTTGCAGCACCGGCGGCGGAGAAAGTGGCCAACGTGTCTCGGTTTCAGTGCGATTTGTGTTGTTCATCTTGTGCTGTTCCCTCAACTGCTAATTTATTTGAACACTTTTTCTTCCAGAGTATATACTTAGTTGTTTAGTACTTGGACACCTTTTCTTCCGGGGAGTTCGAACATGTGTGAGCTTTGAATTCTGAGAGAAATACTGCGACTGCATGTGACTGCCACAGGTCGTGACGGGAAACTGCGCGAAATTTGGATGTGGTGGACCATACAATCCAGGACACTCCTGCCAGTGCAACGCTGCGTGCCTGAATCATGGCAACTTAGCCTTTTTCTGTTGGTGGAGTGGTCTTTAAGCTTTTGAAGCCCATCAAATTTGAGTTTGTCCCAAAAATGAGGGGTACCCACATTTGTTTCATTGAAATGGAAAAAATGGAAACTGGAGACACGTCATTACTCATTGGAATCAAGGGGTTGCCGCATGTTCAGACAAAATAATATTGCTGATGCAGGAGCGCTCCTGTCGTAAGCGTGGATTGTGCGCAACATGGTGTGCCATGAGGTTTTGGATAACGGCCACAAGCAAACTCATAATGGTACCATCCGAATCAATCCCAACGATCCCTGAATTGGTTGCAGTTAAATTTACAGAAACCCCCATGTTTGGAGGGAAAGACATGGAAACACAATACAAGCATGTCACAAGTATGGCTTCATATGACTTCCTATGTTATCTATGTTTCCTCAATCAACCCATTGAAATCATCATCATATTTGAAGGTGTTCTATCTGGTCTATCCCAATGATGTTGGTAGGTTAAGTTGAATCACCTATTATGTGCAGATCAATGATCTCGTAAACCAATCATCTCAATATATGTGCACTAATATGTACGCATGCATTATTGTCTAATTATATACAATTATATATATAATTATATATATAATATGCGCCCATATACATTATATCCCAAATATAGGGGAGAAGTCAAGTAGGAAAAACCATGTAAAACCAATCATCCCAAGGCAGTTGTTGCAACGACTTTGCGAGCCACTGCAGATCGACGGCAGCTGAAAGCCATGCGCAGAGCTCGCCCAGGGCGTCCTGTGCGCACTATGGCTGCGGTTCCTTTCAGAAGACACAAAGTTGTCACTGCGACTTGGCTCGGTTTACCAGGTTTGTTTCCCATGAAATATATGAAATATGCCGTTTTCCTGTCACAGATGCCGTTGTCCTGTAAATCACAGGTAATCAAAGCAGTATTTTTTTGGTGGTTCTTGAAAGGGGAGACCTCAAAATTACTCCATTTGAAATTAAGAAAGTTATTGTTTTTTTGTGCTGAACACAAATAATAGAAACTAGCGCCGATCCTATTGGAGTCGATTTATTGTTGATAATTATTGAGTGTTCTACCTATAACTACCCTAGTACATCCTAGTACTGGGCTGGCGTTTGTTGCCACCCCCAAATGGTTGGTGACTGGGATGGTTTATTAATTATTATATACTTGGTTTTACCACATGACGTGTTTTTCCTTTACAGTACCTGTTGATTGTCGACATGTTTTTGAACCTTCAGTAAAACAACCTCGGCAATGGACATTTGGTTGGGCATCGAGTATCCCGCTGCATATGCCAGATTTGTCATGTATTATTTCTACATTTCTACATTTCTGTAGTCTATCTCATTCCAAAGAGCTTTCGAATGAGTGTGTTCCCTCCTTTCAGGCATGGGACTCTCCTGGTTAATACTCTTGAGCAGTGATCCAATTTTTTGTTGGTCAACTAACTGGTATTTTGGAGTTATCCCGCCCTCAACCGACGAACAGTTGCAAAAGAACTGTTGGCTGATGATTCTGGAGGGTTATACTCATACTGGAAGACCCTTCCTGCGGGTGCAAGTCAAATTGGCATACCCAATATACGGAGATTATCAATGACTATCATTATCCGTGAACTGGGAGTCTCCATTCACTAACCATCAGCAAGCGGTTTTTGAACAGGTTTTACTTCCACTCGGTTCCACTTATCAATGCGGTACTCCAAAAAATCATGGCTGATCTTCGTCCAAGTCCCATGTTGCTGTTCTGAGCGAAGGTAACAAGCAGTGCACTGTTTTTGGCTCCTGCTGTCATGACTATGCGGAAAAATGCGCCAAGCATGCCACCTGCAAAGCCTATGGCTGCGGGACATATCGCCGATTTCATGCTTGCCAATGACGCATGGTGGGAATGATGAGGGAATGAAGGGAATTGGGGTCGATGTAGGCAAGCTTTCGATCAACATATATTTATAATTATTTATACGTATATATATATACATTATGTATACAATATATGAACGTTTTTTAGGTAAGTCAGTTTGAATCAAAAAGATTTGGTGAATACAGAAACGATGTGCAAAAGATGCTCAGAAGCTCTGCCAGGAACCATTCTATCGGTCTCGCTCCTATAAAGCCGAGCAGCATTGGCTGAAGTCACACCATTTTTCCATGAAAGGTGTCAAAAAGATTGGTGCCTTCAACTGTTGGTGTGTTTCAGCCATGGGAATATCCACATGATAATCTTTATAGTAGAGATTATCCATTTTGTTCCTACCTGGATCCTACCTGAAAGGGCCGGGCATTTCTGTCACCGGGGAATCTGTGGAGTTTTCGGCTCAGGTAATGCCGATTGCAGTCTCCATGGAAATTGTTGCCAAGATTTTCACGAAGAGTGCAAGGGAAGCCCTGGAAAAGCGGCCCATCACTATGGCCACTACGGTTCTGGCACCTCTTGCGCCATCATTGGCTGTGGAAAATTCATTGCTGGGCAGCCCTGCTGCTTGGCAAACAGCTTGGCTGTTTGGAAGGTGTTCCCATCGTTTTCCACCCCCTGCCCTTGATAGTAATTTGCACAGGGAGATACAGCGAGCAGCTACTGTAGACATCCAATTGCATTCCTTGAGAAAACTGGTTCTGATTTGATGAATTTGATGTTCAATTGGGTATCTCAAAACCCAGGCACTGCCGAACAAATCCTCTCTCCCTATTACTGTACTAAAACGGCTCCCCTCAAATGGTAAACACGGTGATCTATTTTTATTACTAGGGGGTATTTTGTATCAGGGCGCCCCTAATATTGCAATGAAAGCCTTAATAATAAAGATTTAACAAAAACTTGATTTCAAATTTGATTAAATCCCTTATTGAAATCTATAGAAAATATTGCCAAAAACTGGATTAATTTCGAGACTTTCCCCTCATATTCCAATGAAAACCTTTATAGTAGAAATAAAAAACTTGATTTCAATTTTGATTAAATCCCTTATTAAAATTTATATAATTATATCTATATAAAGTATTGTCAAAAAGTGGATTTCGAGGCGTTCCCCCAATATTCCAATGACACCTTAATTGATAATAAAGATAAAAATAAAACTTGGGAGATGGGACTCTAATTAAAAAAACCTCCAGGTGCCAATCTATTTTTATTAATAGGGGGTTGAACCCATTGTTTCACTATTTGATTCTCCTATTGATTCTCAATTACCATAATTAACAATCCAGTTGTGCCCAACCAAAAAAACGGAAGTGCCAAACCAATCCCATATTCTTCTATTTGGGAGTTGTAGTAATAGGAAGAAGGGATTAGCGACCATCCCGAAATTGAGAAGAATAGCCTATAATGGGATACATATGGGATATTCAGAAACCATCAGTCACCCATTTCAAGCGTTAGAAGCGATTTTGTTTTCGGGCCACCCTATTGGTGTCAGGCCAGTGCAATGCCGGATGCCATCACCATTCCAACTGTTGCCCTGACTACGATGCCACCTGTGGCTTACCCGCTGGGCCCTTGGGAAGATGTAGTGTCTTTGGCTGCATCGAGTACCGAGCGGCCAATGACTGCCAGTGCAACAAGGACGGAGAGTGAAGCACTGGGAGGTGGGTGTTCGACCTTGTTTTCCAAGAAGTGGATAAAGGGAAGCTTTGAAGAAAAGCCCTTCGCTTGCTAGAAGAAATTATAGGAATGATATGAAATGATGGTTTCCCATAAATGTTCCCACAAACCAACCCAATGCGGTGTTCGTCCATGTTTGTGCAACTCCCTGCTGAAGTCACGCCCCCAGGACTGCCTCAAGCACAACACTTGCTGTCCAGACTATGTGGCTGTTTGCCAAGCACGTGATTTAGATGTGTGATGCCGGGACCCAAGGTCCTTGAAGTCCTGGAACAAAGCAATGTTGCTTTGAGCATACCGCCCGTTTCGTTAATAGGGGGGGGTATGCTACCTCCATAATGTAGTGGGGATTATCACAATTCCATACAATTCCTGGTTCAAGGTTCAGATGGGTACGGTAGACGGTAGCAGTCTCAAAACCTACATAGCTCAGATGTTCTGTAGAAGGACTGGCTAATTATGCTAATTATATACTAAGCAGAAATCAACATGCCAGGGCTCGGAACACATTACTCAGTACTCGTAGGAAGGGCATGGAAGGGCTGCAGTTTGCCGACTCTGTGGCTCATCAAACTCCAAGATGAAGTCTCACTACAGGTGCTTTGCACCAGTGGATTTTGTATCAAAATCGAGCGCTCCCAATCATCCAAAGCTGATTTGTTAATTTTTCCCAACTGGATTCGTCGTGATTTCCCGATTTTGATGCAAACTCGCCGTGCTTGGCAAAGTTAGCTTTGAAAACCAAGCCAGCAAAAGCTGCAGCAGATAGATGCCGATTGCTTGCACTTCAATGTGATACAATGCTGTTTCTACTCTGAAGTTGGGGGTGCGGTTAAACATCAGCATCCCAATTATTCTTGACTTCCACTGTCCTCCAGCACCGTGGAACAGGCAGAGCTGTCGGCAGCTTTAATGGTGAGGAATGGAGCAAGCAGGCGCATGGCAACGCAGGAAGAGCCCAAAATCCTCCTGGGCTGATGGTTGAACTCCCGCGGATTGGGGTAGCACTCCCGCGGATTTATTGAAATCCCTGTTTACCTTTCCCCACGAGAATTTGCAGGATTTTGATGCAAGGGTTGAACTGCCACTGCTTGGGCGTTACCAATGATCATCCATGACCTCACGGTCCCGGAAGGGTTGCAGTGATGACAAAGGACGCCCACTTGACTTGTCTTCTGTTTAGGTCAAGAAATCAACAGTATGTCTGTGATTGTTTGTGGATGCGGTTGTGGAATAGTAGCGTGACCTCAGACCTCAGCACGTCAGCTTCCTTCGTCCCTGTCTGAGAATGTCTGAGAGTATGTCGTGCATGTTTAAGGTAATTATATGTAATTATCATATATTATGTATATATATATCATATCAATTCATATCATCATTAATTGTCACTGTTTCTAGATTGTCCCAACAAAGGTTTCCTCTCATTTGCAACAGATGGCCCTTTGAGTTCCAGCAACAGCAACAGCCACGACTCCGGACCGCGACCGCAGCATCCTGACGACAACGACCGCTACATCACCTTCGTTGAGGGTGACTCAATTGCTCGATTACCACACCCTCAGGAGCCCTTGTGGAATTTACGTGGAATCCATTGGGATCCATTGGGATCCATTGGGATCCACTGGATCCATAAAGACTAATATAAAGACCTTAAAGATCTACGAAGCATTCCCACCAGCCAAATCTAACCAACAATTTGGGCAGATTTAGGCATATTGGACTGGAAGTATGGTAAATATTGGTAAATCATCCCAAGAGGTATACACAGTGAGCGTTTTCGGAGTCGAGACCTTCAGAGATTTTCACAGCGGGCTCGATCCTACGAGGTCCATATTCTACTGTTACTGTCTCCTCTCAACCCATCAATAACCCATCCACACTGGTCCCTGATTCCACCTCCCCTAGCTTTTGTTATCTAAACCCTTGGCCTCAAGTACTTTGGGTCCTCAGAGTTCTTGCAACTTTTGAAGGTGACACTGATGTAGCAACTCACCATTTGCATCCATTTGCTCTCATTCCCTACGAATTTCTGCGGAGCACTGCAGGATGAGAGTGAGCAGTCCAAGGAGGCACTGTTGACGGATATTGTAAATGGCTCCGTCAAAGATTTGGGTTAGCCCCCAATCGACTGGTTTCTTTCATCCTGTTCCCATCAATATTTTGTTCTACTTGGTCATTTTGGGGTGTACCCCATGTTCAGACAAACCCAAATAATTCCCAATAGATAAATAATGATCAATAAACGTCTTGCATATTGTTATATCATTATATAGAACTATATAAAAAGATATATATATATATATAGAATAATGATAGCTATTGATAGATCTTGATAGATGTTGATAGATGGTGCGAGATGGTCACTTGGATGCGCGCAGGAGAGCCTGCGCTGGGCTTTCGGACTGAAGAAAGGCCGGGATGCGCCAGGCCGGGCCACGGGCCACGGGAGATCATGCGTTTTTGCCAGGCACCGATGTGTCAGCACCTCAGAGGGGAACGCAGGAACAAAGTGGGTTGGGCATGGTTGGACATCATAAAACTGTATGAAATATGGGTGTAATATGCATCAACATGCTACAATTACATTTTGGGGCTTGGCAATTCCAAAATTTGCCGCCAAAAAACTGCAGGGGTTCACCCTGGACTGAGGCAAGGCTGGTATCCTCAGAACTTTGTGGATTTGAAGTCCAAAGAATAAGTTATGCAGGCTGCGATGGCCCGCAATGCAGTGCGTTCGCTGTTCAACAACATGTTTTGCGATCGCTGGTGCCCCATGGAGCAGATCCAAAGCAGCTTCAAGCAAGTGGCCTGAAGGAGCACTGCTCAGTCATTCTCTCTGAAACTAAATGAAACTGAAACTACGTATACATATTAATTATATGTATTATATAATGCAAGACTATATGATGTCTTATACATATTATAATTACACACATGCATAGCTGCAGAATTCTAGAAGCTAACATGAGTTCTCCTTGTGGTCACCAGTGATAAAGTTGTTGAAGCGAGGCAGCAGGCTGGGGGACAGCCAAGACATGGCTTTCTTTCATGCATGCACTCCTGGGCCGAACAAGGTGTGGCATATCAAAATGCAGCAGTAAGGTGAACATGCCAAGATATGCCCTCTGGTAATTTAACACCATGGAAAAGCATCATATTACATAAGTGGGTAAATCAATGTAAATCATCTATACATGGGCCATTTTCCATAGCTATGTGAAAGTACCGGATGGTATTTGATGATGCGCTGATTCTGAGATTAAACTAACTGACTATCCCATCCGCAACTTGACCGTCCTGTTCATTGTCGGGGAGGATGTTAACATGACCCAGATCAATTTCATTCAATGAGCATCTCCATAGCATCTCCATAAGAGCGAGTGTTTTTGCCTTGTCTCGGTATTCTGCTGTGCCTGTTGCCATTGCTGGACCGCTGGTAGTCGGACACCCGTGCAGATAAGTCCCCTGACCAAGACTGTTCCCAACCGAGCTGGTGGGAAATGGTTGAACGTAAATCAGCACAACACCAAAAATTGGTTTGGTCTACTGTAGCAATTTTTCCACATGAAACGTCATGACAAGGAAGGAAGGTGTCAGGCTCCCGGATTTGCTTGGATGCAAGATTTCTTTGGATATGGACTTTACAACTGACTGTCATATGTTTTAGATCGCCGGTTGGCCAAACTGCGTTGAAACCGGGGAAGTATTCATGTTCGTGCAAGTGCTATTTCAAGAAGGGCAGATGGCATGAGACATTATGAGATGAGAAATGCATGGGTCCGGAAGTGAAATCTGAACGTCAGAGGTCTTAGCAAAACCACTGCTTAGAGTGCAGCAGCGATGCTGACACGAGATGTGTTTATTGCACATAGTCTAGTAGCAGGGCTTTGAGCCTTTAAAGTATCCACAACCACCGGCAGAATAAACCAAATGCCTTCACACTTTCTCCCTCTGTCACCTGCAAAGCATGCCAGATGGAAACGGATATCCCATGGCTTTAGCAATTTCATTTCTGGCTACCCAGCGGGTAGATTTCACAAGCTAAATATACCACCGGCAAGTTGAATCCAGTGCCTTCTTTTTATGGCCTACATTCAACAGTTATTATTGGGGGATTCAGGCGCTACACGTTGGTTCCTTCCACAGCCCCCCGCAATGGATGCCAAGACAACATGCGTCATGAACAGAATACGAATTGAAATGTACTTCAAAATCGCCTAAACATGTTCTTTGAACTGTGCATCAACAATCAATGGCAATGAAATTGTCATTTTTTCCCCATGGTTTTCCTTCCCTCATCCTTGATTATTTTGTGCCATTTTGTTCCTTTGCTCCAAGCTCCTGCAATTCACAGTCTCCTCGTTGCCAATTTAGCCGCACTCCGAAAAAAGATGGGGAACAGCTGAGCTTGGGAGGGCTGAAAGGCTATGACTTGAGATCTTTTTGGAAAATTTAGAGGAAACCCATGGAAACCCCCATATGTCATAGGAAGAACCATGGTTTCCTGTGGATTTTCCCCTAAACCAATCCATTTGTGTGTAGGAAGGATATGTTTTGGATCGCTATCTTTTGCTTTTTGAGGATATGGTAGTATCATGTAGTATCAACAAAATTTCTTCAGATGGGAAATGTTGCTGCCGCCTTGGTCCATGTTCTGCTCGTTGCAGCTTGAAGCAGGTTTTTGCAGTATGGAGGGACTAGACAGATCGCACTTGAAAGGAAAAAGTCCACCCTCAAGACACTTCTTCACAAATGGCTTTTGAAGGTCAACAAGACTCATCCTTTGCACACTTCAGAACTTAAAACACCAGAGTTTCCATCATAAAATTGGGCGGATTCCGATATCCTGCAGAGAGACTGACTGAAGATTGCATTTGAAAATCATACGGGGGACAATGGACCCATTCACTGCACGAGGCCAGTGGCTTTTGAAACAGAGCTCCAGTCTACCGGTTTGTCTCAGAACAACGGGGTCAAATTGCCATTTGGATCCATTTGGGTATTTTTATGTATTTTTGAGGTCATTTTCAGACCTACCCATATGTTTTCCTGACTCTGACAAGCAATGTTGGCATAGGAAGATCGATTGGTGCAAGAAATCTGGGCAGGAACCTGGATCTATTTAGGAATTCTATGGAATTCTGGTTTTCAAAAGTGATCCGTTCAAACCATATGAAATGGTCCCTTAGAAAAACGCTGCTTTGGATGCGGATCGATCATTTAGGGGGGTGCCTTATTTGGGGATATTTATAGCATTGGGGCCTGGGAATATTCCTTGAACGTGTTTTAAGCCCGGAATTTTCAGGTGCATTTGCCAGAGGCTGGGTTGGTCGATTTGATCCTTTGCGGCTGATGAAATCCGCTACTGTAGAGTTTCGAAGATACAAAACATTCATGAAGCTATCCTAGGCATCCATTTTGAAGCCCTTTTTTTATCTTTTTTTGACACTTGATTAAATATAAATCGGCTGGTTAAATCGCCATGTCTGTTAAGTGCCACTTGATATTTGGGAGCGCCATGCCCAGCGTGTTCAGGTGGGCAGAGTGCCCGTTCGCCACACAGCGCGCGGAGTGGAGCGCTGTCTGTTCGCGCGCAGAAAGAGAGCGAAGAGCATGGTCCTTAGAGTCTGTCCCAGTTGCCATTGATGATATGGAAAATTGTGAGAAAACCATGGAAAACCTCCCAAGTTTGGGACATTTCACAGTTGTCATTAATTGTCATTGATGATATGGAAATTATGGACAAGGAAAACCATGGAAAACCTCCCAATGGTTGGGACATTGGATTTTTGATGACCCATAAGTTGGTCTCAGAATGATGGGACAACCACGTAACCACACCATTGTTTGTTGGTTTATGTAAATTATGATTCTCCCATGTTTTAGTTGCAATTTTAGGGTATGCCGGTATGCCCCATTACTCAGACACATTTATGCGGGTAACACTTCCATGCAACCGGCGGTGGTGGTGGTGGTGCGGATGGTGGTGATGCGGATGGTGGTGATGCGGGTGGTGGTGATGCGGATGGTGCTGCTGGTGCTGCTGGTGCTGCTGCTGCTGCTGGTGGTGGTGATCGTGGTGGTGGTGATCGTGATCGTGATCGTGATCCTCATCCTCATCCTCATCATCATCAACAACAACAGCAACGATATAACATGATATAACATCATTGTCATAGCCAGCATGATCAGTATCTTAATCATAATCATAAGCATGATCCTACATAATCATAACCGCAATCATAATCAGAATGATCATCGTGATCATCAAGACTATAATCAAAAATGATATCGATGATCAGGATAATCGTGATGATGACATTTTGATGATCAGGATCAGAATGACAATGGCGATGAGGAGGGTGAGAATGCTGATCTTGATGATGAAGAGGATGTAGGAGAAGGATGAGGAGGACGAGAAAGTTAGCGATGACTATGATGAGATGGATGGCGGATCTGGCGGATGCTGGATGTTCGATAAGGAATACCAGAGGTTAGACTACTTAGATGACCATCACAGCTGATACAGTAGGTGATACCTGATGAATCGGTTGAGGTGCGGGAAGCCAAGGAGGAGGAGATACGCGCTCGAGTTTCGGGAGCACAGAAGGCGTCAGCCGAGTTTTTCGTGGAGCCTTGGGTGTTCCCCGCCCTTGGATCCCTTGGTGGTGACATCTTTAGAGTGGCAGGCCGAAGTGGAGCAAGTTCAGGTGCCAGATGCAGAGGCAACCGGTCACGCCTGGATGCCTGGGGGGATACCGGGAGACCTCTATGATCCTCTATGGTTGTTTTGACAGGGAAAATGGTGACTAAGGCCAAAATGTATCAACATGTTGGGATACCTTGTTTCCCGACAAACACATTTCTGTTGTTTATCATGTGCTATTGGATGCAATTGTTACTGAATGACAGAATGATATCGAATGCTACTGTTACTCATACTGTACTCTGCACCTATATTATCTTCCTGCATCTCCAGGCAGACATTGACGCTGGCACGTCTCTGTTAGCTTGACTGCCTTGATGCAGGCCATGCGGAAAAGAAAGGAGATGGTCCTGAAAAATGTTCCATCATGGTGAAAGGCATGAAATGTGTGAAATGTTGATGATCAGTGATGGAATTTGTTGGAAACTGAATGAAAATGATGGATATTCTGCAATGAGAAGCCACTGACAACTTGTCATCTCCTGCATCCTGCATCTCTTTATGTATCACGAGGTGTGTCCTCAGCAAGCCCGAGAAAAGATCTGCAGTTTCCCATGAAAAAACCTCTGGTGGCAGAGTTGATGCGAGGTGTTTGACGTTGGGCAAAGCCTTCACATGCCTTCACCATTACGGTATCCTGTGCCATCCAATACCATCCAATACCATCCAATACCCAATACCACTAGATGGATTTTAGCCAGACACTGTCGTTTTTTTGTTGGGTAGATGAATGACCCGCTAAAACTTCAACTTGTAGGGAATCAACAAGCCACTTCCCAGTACCATCGGATTGCCTGTATGGTTCAATGGCGCCATTACCAGCACCAGCAGCTGGTCGGAAGATCCCGATGTCAAAAGGACCAAAGACTGAGACACATCTCACCAACACATATCGGAATCCCTTGATCCATCACATTTTCAGCACATGTTCATCACATTCTCGTCACATTCAACGTCGACACTTTTGTCTTGCAGTTCTCGTCGAAGAGCTGTTGGGTTTCCATTTGGACACTATGGAGGGCTGCCAAGCGGGTGCCAACAGAAGGGTTTCTTTGAAGAGTGGCTTGCCATCAAGGGCTTTTCTCAGAAGAATAGTAGATCGTTTGCAGCTTCCTGGAATGTCTCTCAAGGTCCTAGGTTGATTTTGTTTGTGTTGAAGGTTAGAAAAGACAGGCTCTTGCGCAGGATTCAAGAAGGTTTCACCACGATATGGCAATCCCACAATGCAGGTTCAACATGGTTGAAGATCAAAAGATGCTATGACTGCCTTGATGTGATGATGATGTCATAGTCCTTTCCGAAGCGATGTGTTTCCTGAGAAGTGCCACACGCCCCAAAAACATTGAGATATTGAGATGCTGCTTGCTTTCATGTTCCAAATCTTCAGCTGTTGGCCAATTACGTCAGGGACGCCACAGACACTCCACAGACCCCAAAATCCTTCCACGGATTTCGGCCTGAATCGGACATGTCAAGGCATAGAACTGTACTATTGTGTGTGTGTGTGTTTGTGGTGAAGGATACGGTAGCCAATGTGGTATCCATGCAGAGATGTTCACAAGTGGGTTGTTTTCTAGCGTGGAACATCCACGGATTTCCAGGGCGGGAGTTTCAACGCCGCGCTTCAAGGTGACGTGACTTGCAGCACACGGGCCCAATCAAAAGAGAGTGGTGATGAAGAGATGCTTCCCGGATTGTTCGTTCAGAGGGAGAGGAGCCAACCGCTGCGCAGCTTGATGGTATTTGATGGTCCTAGATGGCTGGATACCACATCTCAGATGATGCACAGAGCATGAGATTTCATTGTTATGGTGTGTGAAAGTTCAATTGCCAGGTGTAGTCAGTAGTGGAGATGTACTACTTTCTCTTTTGGTGAATTTGGTGAGTCATTAGCTAGCCTGATCCAAAAGTTAATCCTTAATGATTACCCGGTTTACGGATTAGCGGTTTACGGATTAGCCCGCGGACCGGGGCACAGGTTCCACATTAACTATTTCAAATTAAATGCTTTGGGGTCTTCTTTCGTTCAAACAGCATTTACTTTTCGGGCGCAGCAAATCCAAACCCCCGCGAAGCAGAAGTCAGGCTGAGAGTGCTTCGGTGGGGTTTGGCGGTGGACATGCAAGAGCAAACCCCCAGGAAGCAGAAATCAGGCCGAAAGTGCTTCGGCGGGGTTTGGCGGTGGACATGCCAGGGCAAACCCCCGGGAAGCAGAAATCAAGCCGAAAGTGCTTCGGCGGGGTTTGGCGGTGGACATGCCAGAGCAAACCCCCGGGAAGCAGAAATCAGGCTCAAAGTGCTTCGGCGGGATTTGGCGGTGGACATGCCACAGCAAACCCCCGGGAAGCAGAAATCAGGCCGAAAGCGCATGTCCACCCGGGGGGTTGATTACCAAAATTGGCTCTGGCATGTCCACCGCCAAACCCCGCCGAAGCACTTTCGGCTTGATTTCTGCTTCCCGAGGGTTTGCTCTGGCATGTCCACCGCCAAACCCCGCCGAAGCACTTTCGGCCTCATTTCTGCTTCCCGGGCATGTCCACCGCCAAACCCCGCCGAAGCACTTTCGGCCTGATTTCTGCTTCCCGGGGGTTT
>Ga0126342_10007796_pt1 | contig 19155 bp, 15 predicted proteins | sample Cyp1metagenome_FD_92528 | JGI IMG/M metagenome (GOLD analysis project Ga0126342, IMG submission 92528) | Coral microbial communities from Lord Howe Island, Old Settlement Bay, Australia - Cyphastrea 1 metagenome | ecosystem: Host-associated > Invertebrates > Cnidaria > Coral ... | reverse complement strand
GCCAGAAGATATGCCAGATCATATGCCAGAAGATATGCCAGATAGAATGCCAAATAGAATGTCAGAAGATATGTCAGATAGAATGCCAGAAGATTTGCCAGTAAGAAAATGTATAAATGTCATTGTATAAATGTCATGGTGGGGATCACACGAAGTAAAGTAATTTTACCGGAAGTAGTTTCATCAAGAATGCCATTACGTAAGCTGTGTCCTCAGCACAAAGCCCCAAAGAAGCCTCAGCAAAGGTTCAAAGCAGGGGGATTTTAGATGGAAACTGTTCGGAAAAATAGAACTGATTTGGATGTACCGAACTGGATTCTGGCAACCTATCCGACCTATCTGCATTGGGGGGGTCCGGGGGCTATTTGGGAATGCCAAGTAAAATTCATATGGCACCAAGACCTTGCTTGCCGGGTTGCCAAGATATTGGAGTCGACTCAAACATGAAATAGACTCCTGCGCTGCAAAGCGCTGAAGCTTCGATGTGTTTGCTGCCATCTCAAATCCACACTGAAGCAGATGACAAAAAATAGCAAAAATATGCAAGACCTTTCCCAGCCCCTTGGATTTCTTCTCCCTCCCCAATAGCGATCTTCCGCATCATCGATCATCAACCCCCCAAGCTTCGGCCTGTCTACAAGTTGCAGTTGCCGGGCCGCTCTCCTGCAAACGCCACAGTGAAGGAATGTCAACACTTGAAAGAATACAGACCGGGGCTCTTGGATTCGAGGGGAAGGGATTGCAATCCTCAAAATAGTTTGACAATCCATGATTCCAAGATTCCCCTCGTTGTCCAATTTACAACGGGTAGGGCCTGATCCAGAAAGTTGCTTCGAGGCTACCCGCCCTCTTTTCACAACCGGGGCAGTCATGCTGCAGTTAGGGCTCAGGGCTTCATGTCCTCGAAACAGGGCACTGGTTCACCAGAAAATTGGTGGCCATAGAAATTATCTTACAAAAAGGGCCAGTTTTGGTAGCCTCAAAAAAGGTAGCTAAGATGCGGACGCTGTTGATCTTTCGAATCTGAGTCCATTGGAGTCCGCCCGGCCCCAGGGCCCCAGGATGGTGACAGAACCGGCATCTGACTATGGTAGGGCTTTAAATACTTCTCCTCTGCAGACCTGGAAGACCTGGACAGGGCCAAATCTCAGCTGTCTCAGCTGATAGCTGATGCAAAAAACCAGCAACATGAACCACTGTTAGGACCATCGTATCATATACCTGGGATGGTCCATGATGGTCCTAACAGTCCTAAAATATCTTAGAATTCTTCAATGCATTTGAAATTTGAGAACAGCAACCAAACTTGCACGCCTCAATTCACGGTGCCTCATCTGCTATGCACCTCATCTATTGTCTTTTGGCCAAACTGAGGCATCTGAGGGTAGATATCTGGATGTCAGTCTTCAATCATCTTTCGACTTCGTTGAGGCCATCGAAGGTTATCTCAGAATTCTTCGAAGCTTTCCGGGGTACCCTCAGGCCTGCGACTCGCAAAGCGCGAGCAGGTTTTACCACATTAGGAGTCTGGTGGCTTGGCAAATAATCGATGGAAAGTACTGTATGTAAGGCAATATGAATATGGCTGACTAGCACCAAGGTGCAGCATAAACATCCATAAACATGTCCTTGCAAAGCAACTTTGTGAACGATTGAAAAGCCCGTGTTCCAATTGATTAGCCTTGTAGTATGTATACAATGCTTGGCATCTATCACACACCGCCTCCCACGGTCTGTCCTGCCGAAGCGGCTGACATCGTCAAAGGTGAGCCGAAGATGATGAGCTTCCGGCCTCATCGGCCTCATCGGCCTCCCCTTCCGCTGGATCCATTTGATCCGTTTGATTAGTGAGGCTCTTTGCCAGATTTACTGGGTCCTTCTGCTCCTTGTCCATGGTTTGGAGGGTTTCCCCACACAGCGGGCAGCTTGAACGACACTCCGCCAGCCACTTGCTGATGCAAATTGAATGAAAGCTGTGCCTGGCACGCGGCACAAGGCCACAGAGGGAGCTGGGACATGGGACTAAGGGGATGTACCTCAACTCGGCCTCCCAGGACTGTCCAAGAAGGTAAGTATCCAAGGATATCCAAGGTAAGTATCCGAACCCCTGTGATCTCACAATCACATACAATCACCCCATCAAAGCAGCAAATTCAAGTTGCTCTGTCAAAAACATCACTAGAATAGCATACAGTGCCAGGACAGAGCTTGCAAGTTACACATAAAAATTGAGGCTCATACCAATTTCACTCGCCACAGCTGGTCCAGGGTGCAAAACATCCAGTGTTGCTCACATCTACACACCATGGGAACTTGAATCCAGGTGATTTCGGAACCAAGATGAACCAAGTTTGCTGCGCTACTACAGGAAAGCAAGGCAAAATTAAACATTGAAGATCATTGAAGATCAATGAAGATCATTGAAGTCATGGCAGCAGTTCATTGAAATTCCTTTCTGCACAAACAGCGCAACCCTTCTTTTTGCCCAAGGCATGGCACCAAAAACCCCCCAATGGACCGCTTCAGCTGATTTGCAGGACGAATTCAGAGCCCCGCGGTGGCCAAAAAGCCCCATATTGCGAATTATTGCGATGATTTCTAAGTTTCATGGCACCAAATGATCTCTAGAAGTTTCATGTCTGGCTGTTGTGGGTTTTAGCGGAATCCTACCATCTCCTACCCGGCGAACAAACTGTGTTCTGTGGATTTGGGCTCCCGAAAAATCCCAACATCCCAACATCTGTAGCCCCGGAACGAAAATCCAAAATTAGAATATCTCTTCTGCAGTGTAACAGAAACTTTCTTCCCCAATCTTCCCCAACCAATTAATGGATATGGATAGATATGGAAGTATGATGAAATACGTAGCAATACGTAGCAAATTCCTGCATATCTGCGGGGGCAAGGTTCAACACGCCCAGCACACATCTGAAATGGGCAGCATTACAAATGGAAACTGGCCGCAAAGTGGAATACAAAGGAAGTGGACAACCTTTCGCTCTCCCCTCAACAAATGTGGTTAACTAATAGATGTTAGTAGATGTTAGAAGAATGTCCCTCCAAGCGTGGATAAAAGGGTCCCAAACGATATGCCATTCATCCCTTTGCCTGGGTTTTCTTTTCCACTTCGCAATGCCCCAGTAGTGTTTCTCAAAGGCATTCTTTCGCCACACAAGGTGCGGAAAAAATTGTCTTCTATATAATAGGTCCCCTCAATACACCATTGCTACATTGTTGTCTCACACAAATTCGAAACATAACATTCCCCACGAAAGAAATGCCAAAATATTAAAGATTGAAACCTATCCTAGGTAAAGTCTCTTGTAGGGAACATCATCCAACAAAATATACCTTTCCGCCGTGAGAAACAGACTGCTTCAAGCGACGTACATGGCAATTTCAATAATATGCTTTTAGAAGCAGTTGGATTGGGTCTTGACTTTTTCCCATGAATTCTCAATCTGCCCGTGATTCTGCCAGGACAGTTGGTTGCTAGCCATTCTCAACGCAACATCTGCTGGTCCTATGAGAGCGAGAACCCGCTGGAAATCCATGGGAACCACCGAACTTGGATGTGCAAAAAATGTAACTGAATCCGAATAGTCTCCAATCAATGATCAACCTGAACAATCACATGGAGTCAAAGCAAACAGCAATTGAATCCCTGGCTGTTGATGAACAAAAATACCCGCACCTTGCCGCACACCGAGAAAAAGCAAGTATAGGCTGTATCAACTTGGCTAAGTACACCTCGGTGTGTGACCGTGCGTGCCTTTGTGCAGCAACAGCACTCAGCATCGTCCGTTTTCTTGGGGGGAACCCCCAGAAGCTACAGCTACTTCAAATGGATTCACCAAACAAGCACCTTGAACTGTTAGACAATGCTATCCCGGAAACCCAAACCAACCCCCAAGACTGGCCGGGCAAGACCGGCAAGGCAAGACCGCCGCCACGTCGGACTCTTCAAAAAGCATCAGGCAGACCGAGCAGCTCTGGCGTAGCGGAGCAAAATCACAAGGACTACAGACACAACATCCATAGGATCCATAGGAACACGTTGCTGAAAAAACACCATCGAACTTGGGGAAAATGGACCAAATATGACCAAATCATGGTTGAAGCACGACAATTCTGACAAAATCTCGGCAAGCTCATCGCACCTCCCCGAGCAGGTCCTTTCCTGAGGCCTGGCGCAGATGGCATCACCATTCACTCAGCTCAGCAGTGACCTCCAGCTACACCAAGTTGAATACTTTGACAGGGTCAATCTGTGGTGAATCTACCTTCAGAACTTCGTCATGGATTCATGTTGGATTTGGAAATGCTGTGATGCCTCTATCCCTCCTGCACATCCGTAGCTCATGTTGGCGCCCAGAACCCCAGGCATGAGATAGAACTCAGGTCTTCAGGTTGGAGTAGAGCAGGCGTTCAGCCCCCAGAATAGAGCCAGGATGGGAGTTCCAAGCAATACATGCCGCTGCCGATAATGAGACGGGCCGCAAGCCTTCTCCAAACTGTCAATGCTGGAGGCACTGGCGGTTGGCCTCCAAGGTATCAAGTACAGAGAAGTGCTGCTGTCTTCCAGAAAAGAATCTAGAACATTATGTTCTGTTCAAGAAGTGGAATGAAAGATTGTGATTATATAAATGGGACACATGTCTGATCTCATTGACCAATAGACTGAAAGAGGGAAATATGCGTAAGACGTATGTCTGATCTCATTGACCCACGGCCAAACCCACCACTTGAACCCCCGGCCACTATGCAGCCCCAAACCCACCCACATTTAGCCAGTTTCTTCGCTTGGCCTGGACACAGTGTCGTCCAACCGAAGAAGGATCTCATAGTCTTCCGGCGTGATATCTCGGAAGAGCAAATCAGACACCTCGCAAAGCCACGATCTAAGCCAGGCAAAAGAAATAAGGGAAACCCATGGCAATCCTGTCCCCAAGTCCAACTACGGTAACTACAGTATCATCTTCCAGGCTACAAGTCTCAGTGGCACATCCCACGCCCCATGCACTGCCAATTTTCAGCCTCTGCACTGGAGAGTCCGCATGCCAGTCGGGAGCCGTGATCTTGAAAACCTCCGCAGGTAAGGCATGCGCCAGCCATCTGCCCAGCTAGTGTAAGTTGATGAGCATCTATTCTCTGTTCAGTTCTGGCGCAACCAATGCCTTTCAGCAACCAAGAATGCCAACAACAACCACAACAACAACAACAACAACAACAAAAACAACAAACAACAAACAACAAACAACAAGCAACAAACAACAAACAACAAACAACAACCAACAACCAACAACCAACAACCAACAACAACAACAACAAACAACAAACAACAAACAACAAACAACAAACAACAAACAACAAACAACAAACAACCAACAACCAACAACCAACAACCAACAACCAACAACCAACAACCAACAACAACAACAACAACAAACAACAACAAACAACAACATGAACATGAAAGTCAAATCCCACATACTCAATATGTAGGAGAATGAGGTCGATGGAGTGTGGGATTGCACAATCATCCTTTCTCTGATCTAGCACCTGAATTTCGCCCGAAGTTGCGACTGTAGCCTCAGGGGCAACGGGAAAGGATGAGAAATCCACGCATCCATCTCTGTCAATAGGATCTGGGAAACTCCATCGTAAGACTGTAAGACGCAAGAATGCAAATGTGAGTGTGGGTGTGTCAATATAAAATGGTAATAATAGGATATACAGGATATACACAGCCCGCTAATACTGCTGGCAGGGGGGAAAAAACATATTAATGCCAAGAAAGATTGTCTGGGGTGTCGACCGTATTGCCACGTTACATCTATACAGTCAGCATGTGGGTTACTCTTGGCCTGAATACTAATAACCCAAGATAGAGGTCTGCCACCATTTCCCTGCCATTTCCCAATCTTCTGAGCCCATGTACTGCGGTTTCGTCGCGGTGAGAAGCCCTAAGCGAGTGGACACAGAGACAAAACTTCCACTGCAAGGGTCCCACTTCCTCCTGCTGCTCGTCGACCCCAAAACGGTCCCCGTTTTTAATCATATCAAATCGATTCAAATCGTATTTTTCAGATCTCTGTGTAATTCGGGTTCCTAAAAAACACTAGCACCAGCTGTAGATTTCCAATCAGCCAGCTGAGGCCACCGACCCAACCGCCGAACCAGCCAGGCCCTGGCGACTTCAGCGATATTTCGTCCATCGTTCTGAATTAAACGTGGGCATACCATTGCTTCGTTGATTTCACTGTTGATGTCCAACATTCACGGTCCCTCACTCATGCGTATGGCGTTTTCACAAATTGCTGTCAGGCATTTGAACGTTCACAGCCAAGGCCTTCGCAGTCCCATCTTCGCATAGAATAAGGCCTGCACAAGGGCGTTGCTGTAATAGGTAACAGTTTGAGAACTAAAACAGCGTCACAACTGTCTGCAGCTTACTTGGACATTCAGAAATCAGACACCCCAAGACTGCCCCAAGAGTCATGAGTCACTTCGAAACACCACAATCTTTGTAAATTTCGTTCCTCACACTTCCAAGGCGCTCCACCTTCGCCAAGGGCCGTAGCCGCTGAAGCTGTCAGCCTTGTTCAACAAAACTTGCTGAAGGACTTGACCCCTTGGAATGCCCACCAGACCCACCAAGATCCCAACCTGCACCAAGTGATGAGACCGCATTGAAGGTCCTGGTATTGGTTGGGACCAGTGGATGCTGTCAGTTTTTGGTTCGTTTGGCACACCGGCACGTCGTTCACCCCTACACTTTGACACAGCGCCTGACCACGCTGACACAACCCGAGGCGACCTTGGTGCAACTGTTAGAGAGGCCATTAGAAAGGATTGCTTTAGTTGCTCATCATATCCAGCACACGGTGTCGACCCATGTCCAGCGATTGTATCCTCTCATTGTGACTGGATTCTTGCAGAGCAAACATCTTCATACCTTCCCCTTTGATAAGTTTGTTTGGGCGCAACACTCCACAGGGGTCAAACCCTTCACCGGACCAGCCAGTTTAGAGAATATGGATTGCTATGCCAAGATAAAATCATACAAAAAATATTCCAATATTCCAATCTGGGCTGCGACCCGCTTTCCCTGGTGTCATTTTCTCGACTTCTCAGCAGCCCTGCATTGCCATGGGAGCCGCCCGCTGCCATCTCCAAGCCCTCGAAGTGTTCCTTCTGGGTGGTGATCATGAGCGCTTCTTATATCTTGCTTGTACTTGTGTTTGTGTGTGTAGGTTTGTAAGCAAATAAAGAAGTGCACATCATCATGAGGAGAATGAGTGTCTAAGTCTGGCAAACCTACCCATGCGCGAATGCCTGCGAGTGCAGTCTTCATGTATCATTTCATCGCTTCCACGCCTATCATGGAAACAATCTTCATTATCGCCGCTGTCGTCGCTGTCCTCAAAGGTACCCAAGCCACCATTCCCTCTCCGAGGCAGGCAAGGTACAGCCTGCAGGATCCAATCTCAAGCAATAAGTCTTAAAAACAAAGACCTGCAGTAAACATCCTGCCCTCCGCACTACACCCACTACAACTCTCAAAGGGAACTGGAGCCATCATCTTTAGCAGCACTGATTCATGGCCTGCTCTGTGTTCCCCATTGAAGCTGTCTCCTGTCGCAGGGGCATCTGGAAAATGAGGCGGCAAAGGGCCACAGATGGCCACAGCTGCGTCCTTCCAGGATCCCAGTGGAGGGAAAAGCGCCGACATCCTTGAAGGTCGTTTCCTGGTGTCTTCGGAAATTGCTGATGCACCGCTGCAGATTGGCCAGCTTCAATCATATATCACCCAGAGTCAGTATGGATGGCCAATGGCCAACAAATACTGCTGATCCATGCTGATCCGCTATGTTCCAGATGGCTGTTCACGCTGTGCCCCTGAGCAATCCACGAATCACATGATGACCAACCACGAGATACCTGAGGGCGCCATTGTACACCAGCAAAGCCACTGGGGAGATGCCCTGTGGAACAATCATTTGAGCGTATGACTGGAAGTCTGGAAGTGATGACTGGAAGTACAAGCGGTGGCAAGATCAGAAAGGCTGAACAATACCCCTCCTCTTGCAATCTGTTGATCATTCGTTCACTGTTGACGCCAAAACAATTGCAAACTAACCAATCACATGACAAGTGCTTTCAAGTTGTGTGAGATGGTTAAGTAGTCTGAATCGACGTATAGCCCAACGGGCTGTGGGCAAATGCGCCCCACCCCTTTCAAATAAACAGCGTCTCAGGTGCAGACCTCTCACTTGGGCAATCCATATTCATCCAAGCACCCTGAATGACCTGCAGGAAGTACCGAGGCTGCCAGGCTCTGCCGCGACATCTGCCGTGAATGAGGAGACTCAGGACATCTCAGGACTGTAGTACTTTATTATACTTTATTCACGCTCGTCTCTTCTGCAAAACACCCCTCCCGAAGCTGATCAAAGATTTTTTTGCTCATGCTACCGGCCCATCAACAACAAGCCAATCTAGGTCAATAAAGAGATTCTGTGATCTGCGGATAGTGATCTGAATGCATCAGCAGTCTCTTCTGGTCCACACGACTGAGCAAGGAAGCCGGCCCTATCGCCAGACTGGATAAACCCGCCAAATAAACACTACATAGACTACATAGGGTAAAAACATGTAAAAACTTGCACATTCTGCATGGAAATCTGGCTGGAAATCCCCACTCAGTTGAAGTCATAATCCACCTTGCCTTCATCAGGCGGGCTCGCTCCATGTCTTGGGCTCCAAAAGATAGCGCCTGGAAGGCGTGGAAAACACTAGAAATAATTGCAATGTGGATAATGTGGGTCCCCTGCGCAGCTGCCTGCTAATTGGCAGCCAGCAGAACAGCTGAAGTGCTTAACATTTTGCTGGATCAAAGATGATCAAAGCATGGCTGGGTCTTTGCCAAGCTGTTTTGGAAGCAGCATGCTACAAGCTCTACCAGACCTGTCACTAGTGAGATTGTGTGGCTGATGAGTTGATAAGCTGGTTTCATTGCCCAAACATGTCTGGCCCAAACGAAACACTTCGTGCCTCATGCGTGTTGACCCTGCATGGTGGGCCACGCCAACTCATGACCGCCAAAGCCTTCACAGGAAAGGAACAAGTGTGAATGGCTTGCTGGAAGAAAATGAAGAAGCTGGGTTGTCACATGTTGTCACTCTTCATGGAAGAAAATCTGCGCTCGGAGCATGAGACAGAAAGGAATTGTTCCATCCCAAGCCCGGCCTCGGGAACCATGGTCAATCCTTTCCTTGCAGCATTGCATCGCAGGTTAGCCGGGAAGAATGGCTTGCAATATATTGGCAGCAAGAATTCAACTCACCCGAGCGGCTGCTGTAGCTGGAAAAGGGCGCAACTAGGTGAGAAGCGTTCAAGAATTGTCGGAATCCACACGCTTCTACAATATTCAGGCCTGAAAACCAGCCACTCCCTATTCCAAGCAGAATAATCAGCAACGGGAATCATTATATCTAATATACATATATACGTATATATATATAATGCTTTGAAAAGCAGCCCAGCAGCCTTGAAAGTTGAAGGAAGTCAGGGGCACAATGGGCACAAGACCAATTGTTGGCCTCCGGCAGTCGCAGTCGCAATGTCCCTTCTCGCGAGGCCCACAACAAAATTGAGAACATTAGGGAACCATCCTTCCATGCTTTGGCAAAACCTCCAACCCATGATGTTAGACTTTTTCACGGACAAACTGAGAAGCAAGAGCGACGCCACACTCCAGCCTGCGGCCGTGAGAAGAGGATCGCAGGTTGCAGAGTTGCTCAACGCTGTAAGCCAGGATCAATCGAACAAAGGAAAGTGAGTCAACTGTGCCAGTTCCTAGCAGCAAAAGGACAAATCCTAAGGATTCCCTCACGCTTGCTGGAACTGCCCCTGTGTTGATCTTGCAAGGTCAGTTCTGAGATCAGTTGCAAAGCCTGTCTGCACGTTACTGTCACCAACACATACCAACACAAGACCTGTCAAACCTATTTGGTTTCCCAATGTTTCCCAGTATCAAGTTGCCCCCTGTCATTTCTGGCGACAATGCCGCTCCCATACCACTCCAGGATGGGCCATCAATGGAGAGGGTTTCCAGGGTCGGTCTGCTAAGAGCTGGTGCAGTTTCTCTTCTTGAAACCTCCCAAAATCAAACTGTATTCATGATATTTCATGATTCAGAGGATGCCCACATATATATATAATATATATATATATATATACTATACAAGTATCATACAATTGTTTCATGGCATTCGACTGACCGTTTCACCTTTTCAGATGAGAACTGCACCTGCTGTCATCGAAATTTGTACATTGAGTGAAGAGCCATCACCATCAGCGAATGGCTCAATCAGCCCACAAAAGCAAGCCCAAGTCCCAGCTACTGCCAAGTGCAGCACTAGCGGCTCGCATTGAAGCTTTGCAAATTTTGAAAGGCATATCACGGATCTTTTCTGCCAAGTGGAAGCCGGCTGGAGCCAACTCCAAAAAATCTGCTCAAGACAAACAAACATCTGAAATACAACACAACATGAATATCGAACGCATCAGAGCAAACACCAAGCAGCCTTCCTGTGAAAGGATGTTCACCTCTTCTTGGGCTTGAAACCTGAGAGGTTGACTTCGAGGGTGCCAAGATGCAGGATGGGGCAAGTCATCAATACCTGTACTGGAATCACATAGCGTTCACATCTTTTGCTTTCAACAGGCATTTCTTTGAGTCTAGTGAACAATGGAACAAGAGTTGCATGAAAAATGCTTGCATTCCGAAAATGTCCGCCGTGACATGTGCAGGTAAGAAAAGGGCTTGTTGCAAGGCCCACGGGCCCATTGGTATTTGTTGCTAAGGACGATCTCCAATGAAGGCCACATGCCCATTTCAACAATGGAAAACCAAGCTGAATCAAATTCCCTGATGCCCCACAGACATTGTGAGGACATTGGACCAAAAGTGCCTCAGAGATCCTTTTCACCCCACACAAAGCACTGGAACTCTCTAAAGACCCTCACCCTCCAAGTCATTCCAGGTCTTCCCACCACGGAAGTTGTTGGCGTTCGGATTCACCCGGCGACCGTAGCCAACCTGCCGCAGAGTTCCGCATGTTTCTACCGGCACATCCTGCACCGTTGACCCTGGAAAGGAGTGAACAATGGGTTCGTGGAATATAGAGCCTCTGCTGTCACCTGATATGATGTTGCCTAAAACGTGCCTTGCTCTTGCACTTAAGGTTATTATTATATTGATCATTGATCACATTATATTGATTATAAAACACAAATTTTAATCTCAAGGCAGCTAAGCTATGCTAAACATCCTTTGGTATGCTGGCCAGCTGCTGGCCAGCTGCTGGCCTACCTGAAAGTCTCCAAGTGACCAACCCACCTAGGTCCTAGGTCTCACCCTTGCGACATCTTGCGACATCTTGCGACATCTTGCGACCTGCATCCGAGGCCCTCCACCAGAGGTCATGATGGTCTTTCCTGCCGTAGGTCAGTGACGTTTGCACATGGGTAACGCTGCTCCCCGCGTCACAGATCTTTGATATCATCATGATATATAATGATATAATACTTATATAAATATACTATAATATACTTAAGACTTCATCGAGTGGATTGACTGGACATTAGCTTCGGCCAGGTTTTAAAACTTTTGCTGTCATCAACAATGGCTGGTCATCGCGCCTGTGTTGGTGGTGCTGCGTTGGTACCAGCCCCTCGCCTTGGTTGTCATAAAGGGCGCAGTTGCTTTGGACGCCTCACTGATCCAGAAAGTAGTCTTTCCTGCCTGCTTTGAAGGGTTCTCACCTGACCCATAGAAAGTTACCAGTGTAGAGTAGAGGCCCCACACACGAATCAAGAAACAATCTGAATTCAAGAGCTCACCACTCCCTCCATCCGTTGCCGGGGAAAAGGTAAAAACTTGCTGTTTGCATCCTCAGGTACTGCATTGTCCTGGTTGAATGGATCCCGCAGCTGCCGTTCCTGCCAGCTTCAATGGCAGTGGGAGATGTAAGGAGGGGTTCATGTCAGCATATGTCAGCTGTCTACTGCCGCTGAGTCTTCCATGAATGATAGGCCTTTACGGAATAGACTCTTCATGCAATGTCAGACTATGACTCGATCACACTCCTCTCCATATTACGGCGACATGCTTGGTTTGGATTGCTCATGCACAAAACAAGCGGGCATGAGCAAAAGAATAAGTAGTCATGTTGTTTCTCGCTGCCCAAGTGGATCTCCACACCCATAACAATATAGGTGAATCTGAAAATAGCGTACCGCTGAATCCATGGGTTCATCATCATAATCATCCCCATCAAACATATTGCATGAAACCCATCGTCATCCCCCAGTGGTCCAAACCTTTTCGTGCAGCTTCTCGGCATGTCGCAGCTCACGATCTCGACCACCGATTCGGATCTCATCCTGCCAAGGTAAAGGAGGTCCACGAGAACGGAAATCTGAACGGAAATCCCTGGCATTTCCTGAACAGCCTGGACAAAAGGATACAAGGGGCATAAAAAGTACTCTCTTTTATTCGTCCGTATTCGTCCGTATTGTTTATGCATGATCTCTTATCATCTTTATCCTTTTGTTCATTGATACCTGAAGAACCTCCTGCGCGTGCTGCTGGTCATTCGACAAGAGATGTTCAGGCACAGGAAGTGTTTTGAATAAAATGTGGGAAAATCAGCGACACTTCAACAGAACACCCTTTCCGTGACTGGCACATGCTTCAAAAGTAAAAGGAGCTGCTTAAGGCTTCAATCTAGATGAAATCATATTTTATCATTATCTTGTCTTTTGTGTACTGACTTTTTAATGTGAATGTCGCACTGGTAATAGACAATGGTTCTGGGAATGCGGAGCAATTTCTTCGCCGCAATCGACGTCTAGGAAGCTACCATATTCTGGCTGCTTCAGGCTGCTTCTCATGCATTTCTGCCGCGTTGCGGCAGCTCTACACATGCATTGGCGCATGGCTTGGTGACTCGGCAAATCAGCAGAGGACATGGCTACAGTGGAATTCCAGAGGGGCTGGGAGTGGCGCGGTTGCTTCACAACAGATAGTCCATGACAAATATCTACAAGGTCAAGGTCCTACAAGGTCATCTTTCCAAGATGAAACGGTGTGTTTGCAACAAATATTATTCGTACAGCAACCAAAATGGAGGAAAACATGCTGAGAGCTGATCTGTCTGAGGCCGCCCTGGGCGAAGCTCATTCCCTCGCCCCAGCTTCAGCGACTTCCAGGGTAGCCAACAGCGCCAGGACCTGAAAATGCTCCAAGCTTTGTCGACGGCCCACTGCCAGGTGGATTCACATCGAGGCCAGGACTGGGCAGCCTCGGATATGGACCTGCCAGCGGTTCATGGGTCTGTTGGCTGACCAAAGGCACCAAGGGAAAAGTATGGGTTGATTTAGGTTTTGACCACTACGCAGGGTTGTCCTGCAAAAGAAACATCCAATCAATTCTGTTCTTTTTTTTGCAGAGTGTATGAAAGTGGTGGATCAAGAAAGCCATCTATTTCCAGCCCAGCTACATGTTTTCCGATCCACCAGCACTATGTAACACTATGTCATAAGCATCATAGGATGGTCTTAGATTCTTAGACTGAGCATCTTATGAAAGCGTCCTGGAACCTCGGAACCAGCAGTACCATGCCCGGTATTGGAGTACTGGTTATACCGTTCACGATCAAAGACTCCATCTCAAGAGACCCAATCATTTATCCACCATCATCCACCAGACTCCAAGCAGTGTGGGGGTTTCCTAAGTCATGGGGCTACCAAATCATCTCTTCTTTTGGGGGTGATTTTCCATGAAACCATCCAGCCAATGTGGCTATCCCCGCCTCGTGGCCCCACACTTCGGCCCTTGGCCGAGTTGGCGCGCCGTGCAGCACGGCGTTGGACGCGGAGCTCGGTGCCTGGCTCGCTCCGTGTCTATGGGGGTTGGAAGGATATGTCGTAGAGATATTCCATGATATTCCATGACATACAATGATATGTTGAAAATATGTGAAAGTATGTTTAACATATCATGGAAATATAAAACATCATATAATGTTTCACAAGTAGTACAGGGATAATTTCAGTTACATACCCAATTTAAACAATGGGGATCATGATAAAACCATATAATACCATATATATATAACCAATAACCAATCGGATAATGGAAGACAACTTTCTGGATACTAGAATTGCTGAGACTAAGATTTCCTGTGGGTTCACTCTTGATTGACCATTGACTGACCATGATTCACCATTGTTGACCATACATAATTGTGAAACTGCAACTTTTCAAATTTTGTTGGGGATCGACAAGGGAACTCCCCGTGACATCCCCCTGTCAGTCTGGTGTAATCAAATTGTCCAAACTTCAGTTTTAAAAAAGCCAAGTATGGCAATGATAAGGCCCAACCCCCAACCATACCCATCCCAGTCTGCCGCCTGGTTTTCCAGCCGGTGGTCGGCCCTGCAGCTTGCGGGTTCATTGGCAAAATGTACATGGAATGATAGTGAATAACTATAGTGAACCATATAGAAAGCATATAGAAGCCATATAGAAGTCGACAATTGCCCCGCATTTCATCAAGGTCCACGCTGGCATTGCCTCAGCCCTTTGATTTCACTTTCGAAGTCTGAAAGACGGAAGAGAGAAACCAGGACGAGAGAAACATGTGTTGCAGTGTGAATCAATACATATATAATATATATATACTTAGATTTTGATCATGCTCCCTGGGAAATGAGATGAAACATGCAAGGATGGCAGCAGAGGCAACAATACCTGATGTACTTGACAGAAAACAAAGAAATAATTACAAAATAATTATTACAAATTCCATCAAATTCCACTGTTCTATGTTCTATTCCGTATTGTAAAAGAATAAATATAATCACATGGACTGGTAAGGGTTGAATACTGGATGTCACGTCCGCACGTCCGCGTTTCTGTTCAAAGCCTGAAGGCCACGAGCTTGGAGCACTTGCACCACCTGTCGATGCGAATGACGTTGGTTATTCTGGTTATGATGCTGATGCTTGCTGATGGTAACGAGGATAAGGAAATATAAGTATCATATAAGGATGATAAGGATGATAAGGGTGATAAGGATGATAAGGATGATCAGGATGATCATGATGATCATGATGATCAGGATGGGGATGAGAAGAGAGGATGAAGAGGATAAAAGTGAGGATACGTGTCATGGTGATGATGTTAGTCCAACCTTCTTTGACTGACCACAGGATATCACAGGATTGCCTCTTCTTCCTCTTCTATCTCAGGCAACTCAGGATCTGCCTCATACCGGGAGAAGCTAGGTTGATTCATTGGGTCAAGGCATGTCACGGGTCTTGAGTCGAGGGGGATCCTGGGTTGCTTTCTAAGTTGCACATATTCATTTAAAAAAAAAAAACATAAAAAAACTAAGTCCAACTTGAACCACCAATACAGAAGAAGTAAAAGCTGTTCCGGCACTGCTCGAGGCAGAAAATTATTCCTGTGGAGATTCCACACACATTCCTCAAGACCCCAACGATCGACTCCACTTCCGCTGCAGTGTCAACTGGCACCTTGCTGCGCTCAGGCATTGAATGCCACACACCGCTGCAAAATGACCCAGGTTCCGTGCATTGCACATCAGTTTCTTGCGGCCAGCTACAGTACACTACAGAACCTTTTGCAACACGGCTAATCCAATCATATCTCATCCACCCACCCCACCTATCCCCACCTATCCATCTCATGTCCGACTGCGGGCCTCTTCAACTTCATCAGCTTGGGCTGCGCGGACAGCTGCTTTTGATGGCGACTGGAGGCTCTTCACCTTGAATTAGCATCCCAAGAATTGATGCTGAGTCCAAGAATAGCCTCAAACACCCACAAGCTGGGGTACGCAGAACTAGGGCGGTACATGAGATGTCTGTATGTGCAGTATGAAGGAAAAAAACACTGGCGTTGCTGAATTGTTTGCCGCCCATCTTACCATGCCCAATTTTACCACTGGTACAGAAAAGTCTGACGCCTTCCATGCGCAGTCCCGAATCTGCCTGGCCTCTACGATTTTGGGCGGAGGTGGTACCTGCACCAAAAGACAATGGTTGAAGTACCAAATGGGAAAGATGAGTAGAATGAATCTGCTCGAATAAAATTGTTGTTCAGCTGCTTTTAGCACAAGTCACTTTGCTGTCAAGACCAAAGCTCCTAGGCCAAACAGCAAACTGCACCCTCTCTCTTTCCATGCTGCTGCGAGGATGGTGCCTCTTCCTCTTCCTCCTCCTCCACCCTGTAAGAAATGGTCACCTGCAGCAAGTGCTCCAATCAAGGTATGATAGCAGCCTCTCTTGCAAGGCCATTACACAGGTAAGAAACTGCAGAACTTCAGACCTTGCAGAAGTAGACGAAGAACTCGTTGGTAGTTTCGGCAACCCGCCAGAAACATGTTTGTCAGTAGGGACCATCATCCCACAATATGAAATTAATAGTCGTCTACAGTAGTAACTGCAATAGTAGCAGATAAGATAGATTACAGTGGAACTACCAACATCTAACAGACAAAACATCGATCATCTCTCGTCCATCGGAAGCGTTTCTTCAGGTGCGTGATGCGCAGGACGCGCAGGACGCGTCTCTGCCACTCTCCTTTGGAGAATCGCACAAGGAACCACATTTTAGCTGGTGGCACATTCCAAGAGAAGAATGTCTAGGAACAGACTGTACAAACTAAGGCCGTGCTACTTAACCAGCACCCTTAGATCCACCGACAATGGATAGGTGCGAGGTTCAAGTTCTGCGCAGTGGAATAATTGGTCAACAAAACAAACAGTTTCGAAGTGTATTTCACCCCCAGATTCAGAAACCCAGTAGAGATTCCGCACGCCGCCGCAATGTTTCGCTATGATGACTGGTGCCGCTGCTCAACCAGATCACCATCTGCACCATCTGCATCCAGTTCAAGAGCCCGGTGGAAACGCTTCGCCGCACGAAGAAAACCATCGCCGAAACCAAGGTCTCATCACGTTTGATCCCTTTCCACCGTAGCAGAAGCAGTTGAGAGGAGCATTCACGCCAGGGCATCTAAAAGAGCACTATGAAGATCCGTCCTGTTCAGTTGACTTTCAAAGAGTTTCTTGAAGAGACTGTCGCTGTCATCGAAGAGAGCTCCCTGCAGTTCTTTGTTGAACTTGTCCTGCGCAAGTCTCCACATAACCCTGAGATAGTACAGTTGATCATGCAAAAGTGAATGAAATCTAAATTTCGTCTCAATCTTCCAGTAAAATCTCGAATTCCAGAAAGTGAACAAGTTGAAACTTCCAAGATCCCCAAACTTTTGCCTTGTCATCAATCTTTGCCAAGATTTCTTCCACGTCTTCGGGCCGTGAGGCTTGGCAGTTCTGGACACGGATCTTTTTTAGGGCTAAAGTCTTCTCGCCAGAAACGCTGTTGCGACTGTAGACCTCATCTTATCATGCCACCCATTGAAGCTAATTGCAGAAAAAGAAGGGCAACTGATGGCAACCGCTTGGTTGCAAAATCAGCCGTCCCATTTTTTTCGATTAGTTGGGAGAATTTCCCCGAATAGGGTTGGGGAACTGCCAACCAAAGAGATACTGTGAGGAATTTGGCCTGAACCATCTGAAAAGGTCGTTTTGGAATTATCCTGTCGTAGCCAAAAGCAAAAGCATGTCTTGTAACACACCCTGGTTCGCAGTTCCATTGGTTCATATAGATTCTATTCTATGTCGGTGTACCCCCAAAGATTTGACCCACATTTGATGATTGACCATTGACAAACTATAGTAGGTCTATTATGTTTGAGAATGAAAATTGCAAAAAAAACAATTACACCAATCTGATCCAGGTGTATCCATTTCCTATTGAGTTGTATTATATCAATGTTTATCAACTAATGTAGTAAGCATGTAATATATTCAGTATATATGATTGCATTACAGATAAAATGGCGGATTCTCACCCACTACATATTAAATTTAGCAAAAAAGAAAACTATCGTAGCTGTGATTCTATATAGATAGTATGGAAAAGACACACAAAAAAAAAACAGAAGGGAGGATCATGGGGGGTGAAGGCGTGCACATTGTAGAAACGCGCATGTTTTGCACTGTCTGCTTAAAATCATCCTGTCTGCTGATCTGCTTCCATTCCTGAAGCTTGGATCTATCACAAACTCTCATACAAACAATCCAAATTCTGAAAGAGGGAACAAAACTGGTCCAAAACCATGGAAAAAACACAAAAAAGTTTCACCCCATGTCACCTGTCCAGCTTCCCCTCAGACCCTCTCCATGGGTCGAAACTTGTTGTTTTTTTTTGTTTTTTTGGTTTTCTCGAGGTTTTTTCCACCTTGACCCAAAAATGCACCAAAACCTATGGAAAAACAAAAAAAAAAAACAAAAAAAAAGTTTCACCCCATGTCACCTGTCCAGCTTCCCCTCAGACCGTCTCCATGGGTCGAAACTTTTTGTTTTTTTTTGTTTTTTGGTTTTCTCGAGGTTGTTGCAACTGTGTCAGTCCAAACAATATCAGTTGCTCTTTTTTTGTGTTTTTTGTTTTCCTGTTCCTTGGGTTCCTGGGAGAAATTTTCACCCTGACAAACATCCATTGGCACAGCTTTCACCCCTCCACATTTTATATTGATGTCTTCATTGAGTTGCTGATTTTGGCTACTGAGCCATCAGAGAAAATGTACAGTAAAAACAGCTCGACTCTATCACCCACCTCTTCAGGCACTCCATTGGACTGATGTTTTATTGGTATGCCGAGGTTTTGGTTCCTCATGTTTAGAGGTTTGGCTCGTGTTCTTCAAACCTGGAATCACTAAAAGTGATATCTAACATAAAACATTTATTTTTCAATAATGGTTTGTTTAAGCAACACTTTGTTGTACAAAAAACATTTTTATCTCAAAGTGTTTGCTCCTTCAAAAAGCCAATATTGTATCCCTCACGACCAGATTCATCTAAGAAGAATGCTGTTTTCCTTCGGAAGAAGCAGATACTATTTTGTAGAATGCCACATTATTCTTCTTGGCAACTCTTGCATGCCACAGATACAGCATTTCTTGAAGAAATGTTGGTATTCCTTTAAACATACAT
>Ga0126342_10007795_pt1 | contig 19156 bp, 12 predicted proteins | sample Cyp1metagenome_FD_92528 | JGI IMG/M metagenome (GOLD analysis project Ga0126342, IMG submission 92528) | Coral microbial communities from Lord Howe Island, Old Settlement Bay, Australia - Cyphastrea 1 metagenome | ecosystem: Host-associated > Invertebrates > Cnidaria > Coral ... | reverse complement strand
TGTAATGTATGTAATGTATGTAATGTATGTAATGTATGTAATGTATGTAATGTATGTAATGTATGTAATGTATGTAATGTATGTAATGTATGTTATGTATGTTATGTATGTATGTATGTATGTTACTGTTATGTATGTATGTATGTATGTATGTATGTATGTATGTAATGTATGTAATGTATGTAATGTATGTATGTATGTATGTATGGTAATGTATGTAATTAATGTATGTATGCATGTATGTATGTATGTATGTAGTGTAATGTAATGTAATGTAATGTAATGTAATGTAATGTAATGTATGTACGTATGTATGTAATGTATGTATGTAGGTATGTAATGTAATGTATGTATGTATGTATGTATGTAAGTAATGTATGTAATGCATGTAATGTAATGTATGTAATGTTAAGTATGCATGTATGCATGTATGTATGTATGTATGTATGTATGTATGTTATGTATGTTATGTTTGCTTTGTATGTAATGTATGTAATGTATGTTATGTATGTTATGTATGTGATGTATGTATGTATGTATGTATGTAGTGTAATGTAATGTAATGTAATGTAATGTAATGTAATGTAATGTAATGTAATGTAATGTAATGTATGTAATGTATGCAATGTATGCAATGCATGTAATGTATGTAGTGTATTTAATGTATGTATGTAATGTATGTAATGTATGTTTTGTATGTAATGCATGTAATGTATGTAATGTATGTAATGCAATGTATGTAATGTAATGTAATGCAATGTCATGTCATGTCATGTCATGTAATTTAATGTAATGTAATGTAATGTATGTAAGGTATGTATGAATGAATGTATGTATGTAAATATGTGTTTTTTGCTATACAATAGTTTATTATTTTAATACATACGTTATACATATATATTAGAGTAGTACATGATTCCATCAAAAAGACAGGCTCCCGGTGACTTCCCGGGTGACTTTCCAGGTGAAATTACGTGTGCGTTGGGTTGATGAGGCGCCTCCCAGGCCACTGAGCCAAGGTGTGGAAAGCGGTGAGGGGATTTCAGGTGTATTTTATGGGGCTTAAGCCATAAACATGGTGATTTCACCTGCAGAAATTGTGATTTAGCCAGCAAAAATGGTGATTTAACCAGCAACAATGGTGATTTCACCAGCAAAAATGATGATTTAAGCAACAAAAATGGTGATTTAAGCAGCAGCAATGGTGATTTCACCAGCAAAAATGGTGATGGAACCATGACAAATGGCGTGAAGACATCAGGTGGTGACAAGTCTGGGGATATAATAGGGATAGTACAATGGGATATTAATGTAATGTTGATGGAGAGAGAATAGGATAATATCTGGATGGCACAAACTAACGACCTCACATCGCGACGTCACCACGTAGATGAATGTTAGGATGAGGGTGACTATCTCAAATAGCCAAACTTTTCAGATTAATGAAAGATAGTAAGATATCCAAATGGATCGATATCACTGGATATAGAACAAAACATATTACATTATTACATATTATATACCACCATAAATCCCAGCTCTTTTGGTGTTCACCAGGGTATCGGGGGATTTGACCCATACCCAAAGTACTTGTGGAGTTTTCCGTTTTCATGTGTTTAATCTTTTTTCGATTGCTATGCTTGTTTACAAGAGGGTTTCGCTGCAGTTAAATCGAAGGCCCCAAACGCAGATGAAGTAGTCTTGGAAATACCTTGAATCCGCAGGATCGCGTAGTCTTTCAGTAATGTTTGGGGTCCAGCTTACAAATCCAAGCCAATTTCTCAAGGCAGATTGATTGACATATTTTGTTTTTTTTGTGCCTCATTGGCTGGTAAAACCTTCACCATATACATCCGCCATTTTGGAATAAACCATCCCCACCCGTCATTGCACCCAAACGAGCAATGATGTGCATATGTCATGAGATTTTACTATTGCACATCCAAACTTAGTCACGTGCACATCAAACGCATAATAGATAATATTATATATATGTATAAATACACATATATATATACATATATATATATATGTATATTTATATATATATATATGTATAAATGACTATATATATAAATAAATGAATATATATATATACACATGTATATTCACGTTTAAACAACATATGTTGTGCCAATTTTGGGGTGAATACCTCCCGCTGATTCAACCCCATGGCTGTGGTCGTCAGGTGAGGCTCGCGGTGTGAACCGCGGTGAGGTGAACCGAGAGGGTCGTGGTGAGGGTCCCATCGTTGCCATGATGAAGGAGGTGAAAGACGCTGAGACGGAGAGAATCAGCGCAGCTTCTGTATATGGGTTGCTCCAAGTTTGACGGTACATGTTTGATGGTAAATGGGTCATGGGACGGTGAAAAACTTGAAAAAGACTGGGTACATATAGGATATATAGGTAAATGATAGTCCCTTTTGAGGGGTAAATGGGTCATTTTACCTTTATATCTACCCAATTCACTCGCTCGTACCCAGGGTGTTTGGAGCATGGTTGTAATCATTCCATTGAATAGGATGAAATTATGACAACTACAATGAAATTGGGTCTTTACTGGGAGGAAGTTAACCAAGAAAATGAAGATATACTGGGGTTGAACCCACCAAAATGGGAATTTACAGTCATGTATTTCACAAACAAACATATGGGATGAAATGGTGAGTTGGCCAACAAGATAAGATATGGGGATACCATGGTTGAACATATTAGACCAAGGACCCTCGCAGAATTTGTTATTTAATTGCCTTCCGCAAGCCGCCGGCCATAGAGAGGTGGCCCCAAGGGAGTTGATGTGCATTCTAGGTGGAAGCCCGCGACAGAGAAGAAGAGAAAAGAAGGAGAAGAAGAAGAATAAGAAGAATAAGAATAATAAGAAGAATAAGAAAGGAAGACGAAGACAAAGCCGTAAAACGGAAGCGGCTTGTGTAGCAAGGTTTGCTGTAACAACCTATTGGCCGTATACCAAATTAGTACCGCCCCCAGCAAAGTAGCGCCAGGTACTATGTATGAGCCTCTGGCTTGACAGCAGACCGCTGCATGGAAGGAGACAGGGGAGAGAGATTGCCCCAAGGGATGTTGACGGTTGACGTGCACGCTAGGTGGAAGCCTGAGAGAAGAAGAGACGAAGACAGAGCCGTAGATCAGAAGCAGCTCGAGTAGCAAGTGCGTGCTTGAACAGCCAATGGAACGCATACCAAATGAGTACTGGTCGATCAGTACCGTGTGCGTCCTGTGACGAGTACCTGTAGAGGACGGTAGTGTTGTAGGCAGTGTCATTAGCTACCGGCACTACCACTATACTACTTGGGGAAGAAGGGAGGAAGGAGTAGAGGAGTAGAGGAGTGGAGTAGGCGTCGGAGTAGGCACAGGAGTAGGAGTAGGAGTAGGAGTGGCGGCGGCGGTGGCGGCGGTAGTAGTAGTGGTAGTAGTAGTGGTAGTAGTAGTAGTAGTAGTGGTAGTAGTAGTGGTAGTAGTAGTAGTAGTAGGAGGAGCAGGAGCAAGAATAGAAGAACAACACCTTACAATCAGACACGCCGGCAGGCCGGCTAATTTTCTTTTCATACTACTATACATATAGATATATAGGCCCTCGTCCCCCCATTTTTGGCAGTCGGCAGTTTGACCCCTCCCATACGGCCTTGAAGACTGGTGGCCGAAGTGTTTGATGGAGATCTAACCTCTGGCAATCAAACACGGCAATGGGACATCTCGTACAAATGGAGGTCTTAATGGGAACATGATCTACACATGACGGATTTTTCATTGCCACCTTTGATTACCCCAGGGTATATGTGTTATTGGTTTCCCGTAAGATAAATCCATCACTATTGATCCAAACATCCAGCTTGGGGAGGTTTCCTCAGACAAGAAATGCGTATTTATACGTGTTTACCTAACAAATATGCGAACTCAACCAGCATGCTTGTTGAAACGAGATTGTATACCGACTATAGTTATGTTAATGGGGATTGTGAACAAAACGAACATGGGAACTCCTCAGCCAGAAGGTTGGGGATGACAGAGAATTTGGGGCAGTGCTCACATGGATTTGGTGTGGAATTTTCTTAGGAATCGCAGAACAGTCAGGAAACTAAGATGCAGTAATTCATTCGACCAAAACTGAGTATGTAGCCACCAACAATAGATACACGGAGAAGTCTTGCAAGTACAACAGACTACTGGTAGCAGTAGAACTACCAGTTGGAACTTGGAAAACCTTCAGCTTTTGCTAAATGTCAGCTCCTGATTGCTGCCATCAAATGCTCCACTAAATGGAGGTTTGATTATCGTACATGAGTGAACCAATGGGCAGTGCTTGTTCCATTTTCGTCACCTTGGGCCATGGGGTCCCAGGAAGTCTACGAATTGCAGAAGCAGCTGCTGCTGCAGGCGCAGGCGCAAAGCAAGGCGGCCCAGTAGCTTGGCCGCTATAACCGGCTGAATTGGTATACCAGTATACCAGTGAATAACAATTGATAGCGATTAGTGGTGATGAATAGTGAATCATAGTGATGCTGTTTACTTTGGTAATTCATGTTTTATGATGCTTAATGCATGGCGAATAATGATTGATGATGATTCATGATAATGATTACTGATAACACGTTCATGACTATAGGATTGCCGAGGAATATTAAATCTTGCTAATGGGTTTCTAATCATTCTCCAGGCGTTGCCACAAATATAGAACGGAATTAGGAGTACAAACGTACGCTAAAATACCGTACTTTCGTACTCCGGATCCCGATTCCGCGTGGATTCGGATCCTGTTCTATAATTATAAAATTTGTGGCTGTTCTATTGTTCTATAATTGATTTTTGCTCCTACCACATAAAAGCCCTATATGTAAGGTCTATGTAAGGGAATATTGCCATACATACCCCAAAGAATGTGGCCGTATATGGTACAGTACACACCTCGGTGCTCAAATTCCCATTGAAACCACCGGCAACACACAGATTGTATGAGTTTTGGAGGTCACTTACATGTATTTACATCATTCTATGTATCTTTCTGGGACACCGGAAGACTGTACATAGAAACCAGACTTATAGAACACGCAATTAGAGAACAGAATTGGTAAATGTGAGAAATATGGGGGAAACCACAATTATGGAACACAAACAAGAATTATAGAATGACAAAAAAGTTAGGAGTAAGTTGAGAGTAGGTTGTTTCCCAACGTTCTGAGGAAACAGGAATTATGGAACAACACGGTACAGTAAACAACCGTAATTTCGTACTCCTCAACTTCCGTTCTATAATTGTAGCAACCACCATAAATCTATATAGAATTCAATTGTTATCGCCTATGAATCTATGAGCCATCTTCTGTAGCTGCCTGTTCAATAACAAGAGAGTAATGGATTAATGTCACCCTGAGGCCTTAGGCTGTTTAATTCTGGTGGTACCAACGAAGAAATTCATGGGCTCATTCATCCAGGTTTGACATTAATCCATCTCCTGTAATATCGATTAGTGTATCATATACAGAAACATGGTAAAATATTGATAAATATTTACGTATAATATATATACTTACTAGATACGTTACTATCCCAGTACTCGCTAACAAATCTATAGTCCATGATTCTCTAGTAAATTGATATGACATCTCCCCATGGTATCCGAAGGATAGCCCCGAAAAAACCTGGACGGACCCCAAGTCCACCTTAGTTCGTTCCAACCTGTCATATTATCAAATTGCATCCCACTATGTAGTCATTCTCGTTGGGTGAGTTTACATCACTATTTATTAAGGTCTGTTTGTCGACTGCTGGCCAAATTCCCCAATATCGTCGTGTATATAAAACATGTATCTGTAGCTCCACCTGTCTCTGCATCTATTTAAGTAAGTACAGTATATAAGTACCTATCTAAGTATCTGCAGGATGGCCACGGTTTGGTTCGGGTCGGTTACGAGGAACCTAGCCGCAAGCCCAACAAGGGTCGAGTGGTGCTTTTGGTTGCGGAGGTTGGTTGCAAGGGGGCCCTAGCACCATCAGCTTTCTCCGTAATCTTCGGCAGCGATTGTCGAGGATGGGCGGATGATTTTTTCCAGATATTCATGATCTTCTCCATTCGCCCCGTGGTCTGTCCATCGTTCTGAGAACGCGCTGTGTTGCGGAACGCAGCCGTTGCACGCGCTGATGAAGCTCAAGTGCCGAACCTTCGTTCGTGAAGCTTGAGCAGGACCGTGGTGGGCTGAAAGGCTTGGAGTGAAGTGGTTGCCGGCATTGGTGCGGCTCAGATTACATCAACAGAAAAATCACAAACGGTGATTACAGCAAGTGCAGACGGTCCAGTCGAGGTTCCTTGGCTTTTTGTGTCAATAATTCATGTGTTGGTCTGAAAACTGGTGATCCCCAAACTAGATGGTTTCTCATCATGCTTTTCATATTTAGAGATGAAGAGATACGACCGGAAAAAGTTTAATTAAAACATGTCCGAAAATCTGAGGAAAGCTATCAGAATCTCATTCTGACATATATATTGCCGTGGCCGGATGGAATGTCACATATCCTATCCCATAAAATGAAAGTAACCCTGCATGTCTCCCACTATGGCTGGTAAGTCCCATGAAATTAATAACCTGGGATTTGCTTTCCCTTGGATATTTGCCGGACGTGATATCTACAATTTGCCCATGTATAGCAATGCCCCATGATCAGCTTATTAGACCAACATGTGGTCATCCGTCGCCTTTCCAACCTTAGAGCGGGCAAACTTCTCTACAAATCAGTCCTTGTAGTTCCATCGTCCATCCCCATAAGGTTTCCTTTACCCATCTTCGGTCTTCAGCGGTCTGCTCACATGACAGGTCGTGATAGAAAGCTTCATGTGGTGCTATCAGCTGCAGCCGAAACAAGGGATTTGGCCCATGGTGCTGTGAGACACCTTTTCATTTAATAGATCTTTCCGGCCGTTCTAGTAGTTGGTTGTGTAACCTACAAAACTGGTTCGATTTTAGATTTTGCTCCGGTTCGGTCCTTGCGAGGTTCGGTTCATGTTCGGTTCGGTTAAGCCGCAGCCGGTTGACCGGTTTCCGGTTCCATTTGCCGGCCATGTATTTATCTAGGTACCTACCGAAGTATCTACTAATCTAACCTATCTACTCGACCTGATCTATCTAACTACTCAATCTAGCTACATACCTACCCACCCACCTATCTAAGTATCTGTGTAAGTATTGATCTAATCTACCCAATCTGTTTACTCTATCTATTCCGTACTGCCCCGACAGGCTTACCAAGCGGATCTCCGACTGTTACCAGAGGACAGCTGGATCCGCCCGGACCTCAACTACATACACACGATGTTTGTCGGGTTTGTTTGGGGGACCTGACCCGGCCTCGAGGCTACACGGATCCACTGACTTTGGAGAGCTGGTGGCACAAAGGTGTCACCTGGGCGTGGGAACGTGACTTCTATCTTGAGGTCTGATATATGAAGCATTAAACATCTGTTGGTTATATGTAGGTAGAGAGAAAGGTATATATATACATATGACATATTGTCTTTTATACATATATATATATGCAGATGTTATTGAATGAGGCGGTGTTCGCCACAGAGGGAACCTAACAAACAAGCACGGACAAAGAAGAAATAGTAGCCGTCAGAAAGAAGTCACGTTCCCCAAGGCCCAATCCAATTGTTTCATTGCCGGCCAAGCAATATATGTAGTTTGTCCAGAAAGCAGAATGAAAACATCTACGGGTATTGGTTCGTCTCTTGTTATATATTGCTTGCAACGGCCTAGCAGGACTTATCCACAGACACCGCTAGGTCGTTGACGCCGCAGACTCAAGGCAATCGTCGTCAAAAAAGGGAATTGGGGCCACCATTTGGGAACGCTCTTGGAACCTTGGTCCACGAGCAAGAAAATCAACACGGCCGTTGGAAGAGCCTTGTGCACATGAACCCAACGACATTGCGATCCTATCTGCAGCTTACCTCAGCTCAAGCACGACAAAGAGTCCATTCGGTCTCGCGGCGCCTGCGAGACTGCAGCGTCGGGTGCTCAGCTTATGGCCTTGGCCCAGCATCAGGGCCACGTCAAAGTCTCACATGGCACATGCAACGAGGCCAATGCCAAATACTAAGAAGCGGCCACCGCCGGCCGACGAAGAGTCGCAACCTCAGTAGCGCCTCCTGCCGGTTGTGCTTTCCGAGATTAAATTACAATCTACCAAGGCCCATCGACGTTCCTTGGAAATTTCGGCGACGGCCGAAGCAGCCGGCGATCCGCTACAAGAAGGCGAGGCGCGGGGCGTAACACGACTCAACCGTTCGAAGCACGAGCTCTGAATGTTTGAGGTTACCATTGACCTCGGGGGTTGGCTTCATTGTCTTGCAGGAGGCGCCTAGTCAGGTTTGCGTGGCATTGGTTCGAAGAATTCCTCGCGCTTGCAGGTCTACACCCCCAGCCGCAACGCCAAAGATCCGGCTCCGCCGCAGGGTTCAGGCAGGAAGCCGATTAGTTCCTTCAGGCATATGAAGCCGATGTATAGACTACCGTTAAGCTCACTTTCTGCTGGGACTGCCAGGATAGCACGGGAACGCGGCTGCGGCGTGCAGCGAGTGCGATAAACCCGTGAAAAAAAAACAACAAATAAATCTGCCTGCCGACCCACCCAACTATCGCAGGCAATGATTCATCAAATGGTAGTTGCACCCCATAAAAAAAGCTGGCCAACAAAATACACATTTTATACATTATGCACACGCCCATCATGATTCTTACGCCATCCATGAATACCTACATGTGTCGCACATATTTCATACCATTACTTTTCTTACGATGGTTTTTATTATGATTGTTATCCTTCTAGTTTTTTTGTTCTTATTTCCCTTGGTAGTAGTTTTTATACTCTTGCTACAGTGGTAGCTCGACCCAACAGGGGATAGATATCCTTATTCCCATAAACACCACACGTGGGATTGTCCCCTTATTGTTTTTATTTTAACTCATGTTGGTATATCTGTATTACATACATGATATTTAACCAATGGCTTCCTGGGGTACACCCAGCATCTACAATGGAATAAAGCTATTGACAAAAATTGCAAAAACAATTTCTATAACAATAACAATGTTTCGTAATGGTATCAAAATCATACAACAAGTTCAGTCATATGATAAGTTGCAGTTATCCCTCTGGTAATCAAACATGGTGTGCTGGAAAACGCACCATTTAGTATTCTCGATTGTCATGAATCCAACTATTTAATTGTGATATCACCAGTCTGGCACCAGTATAATCAATCCCGGCATCATCCCGGTATAACACCATTTGTTGGTTAAATCATCATGTTTCATGGTTTTTGACACCAATTCTTTATTGGTTAAATCCTCATGTTTGTTGGGCAAATCACCAAGAACACAATTAAATTACAATTTTTGTTGGTTACATCACTATTTTGTTGGTTAACCCGTTGGTCCTTCATTTCTCTTCGTCAAATCGCTTTGTCCAAGGCATGAACTGCGCTGCGCCCTGCTGCGTGCAGAGCGCGCAGAGCAAGACACCCGCTGGGTGGCTGCGCCCCTTGGATTCTCCCCGAGGCGGGAGGCTTGAGAGGTTCAAAAGAAAAAACAATGAAAAAGTATAAAAAGTATGGGTAGAACTATGGGGCTGTCCCGAAAATTTCTTCTGGACATCCATGGAACACCTCCGAAAGTGGCTGAAACTTGTGGACATAGAAGAAATCAACCACCCTGGGAAAACGGAGAAAGATGCACATCACATTGTAAAGATCCCAAAAACCATGGAAAACCCTGAGAACAATCTGGAAACCCTTTAAACATAGTGTGTTCCAATGGTTCAAAAGCACCTGAATCACAGATTCTGCGCCATAAGTTGCTCTGTGAGCGTTGAGTGCACCGCTTTGTTTCTGTGCCTGGTCCTCTCGCGCCGGCAAAGCCCGCGCGTTGGCGAATTCCGCAAATGGAGGATGAGGCGACAAAAAATTCTACGCGGGCGGATGTCGGCGGAAAGCTGTCAGGGAGAATGTTTTTGGGAACATATATTTTGGATAGAACATCGGGGCCAGATCGGCACATCATTTTGACCAACAAACCGCGAGCAGAAAAAATATAATTGGCCGAAATCTCCAACTGAGGGGGCACCAACTGAGCTGATGATTTTAAGGTGCCTAAACCATCCCTTTTCGGTGTACCCTCCGCTCATCAAACATAGCAATGGTAAACCCTTCATTCCCCACCTGCCTTATGATGGCCTCTAGATTTTATCAGACTTACTCGCCTCCTCCTCTCCTCTCCTCTACTTTCCTCTCCTCTCCTCTCCTCTCCTCTCCTCTCCTCTCCGGGCTCCAGATCTCGGACCTCAACCGACCTCAACCGCAAGCTCCAGATCTCAGTCAGATCTCAGTGGGCAATGCCGGACGTCCGAGCTCCAGATCTCAGGGCAGTGCCCATGTCAGAGAGAATGTCAGAGTAGATGCCAGATAGAGTGCCAGAATGGGATGTCAGATAGAATGCCAGGAAGAATGCCCGAACCACAGTAGATGCCAGATAGAATATCCGAAAACAATCCAGAGATAATGTCAGAATAGATGCCAGGAAGGATGCCAGATAGGATGTCAGAATAGATGCCAGATAGAATGCCAGAAAAGAAGGCATGGGGGCCGCATTTGCCCCTACCTCATGTGGGGTCGCACTTGCCCCTAGTCAAGGTGGAGGTAGGGGCGGACGTGACCCTAGGGTAGGGGCGAATGTGACCCCACCTCGTTTTGCGTGGCAGGCGCAAAAGCTTCGGAGTCTCGAAAGGATTGTTTTGCAGCTGTGACAGTCAGTTACAGCGTCTTTTTCCAGTGTTACGGTTGTAACATCCATTTCAAGTAACTCCCAAAACGCTGTGGATGCTACGTTGTAACATCCATTTCAAGCAACTCCAAGACACTCTGGGTGCTACGTTGTAACATCCATTCCAATCAACTTCCAAGACACTCTGGATGCTACGTTGTATCAGCCATGCGAAGCAACTTGGAAGACGCTGTGGATGCTGCGTTGTAACATCCGTTTCAATCAATTTTCAAGACTCTTGTGATGCTACGTTTTAACATCCATTTCAACCAACTTCCAAGAGGCTTTGGATGCTACGTTGTATCAGCCATGCGAAGCAACTTCGAAGACGCTGTGGATGCTACGTTGTAACATCCGTTTCAATCAGCTTCCAAGATGCTCTTGATGCTACGATGTAACATCCACTTGAAGTCACTTCCAAGACGCTCTGGATGCTATGTTGTAACACCCATTTCAATCAGCTTCCAAGACTCTCTGGATGCCACGTTGTAACATCCATGTGAAGCCAGTTCCAAGATGCTATTGATGCTACGTTGTACCATCCACTTGAAGTCACTTCCAAGATGCTCTGGATGCTATGTTGCAACATCCTTTTCAATCAACTTCCAAGACGCTCTAGATGCCACGTTGTGACATCCATTTGAAGCCAGTTCCAAGATGCTACTGATGCTACGTTGTAACGTACATTTGAAATCAGTTCCAAGACGCTCTGGATGCTACGTTGTAACATCGACTTGAAGTCACTTCCAAGACGCTCTGGATGCTATGTTGTAAGATCCGTTTCACTCAAATTCCAAGACGCTCTGGATGCTACGTTGTAACATCCGTTTCCATCATGTGTTGTTGCAATGTCTGTGAGGACGACGCTTTCATTGCAGTGATTTTTTTGCCAGAGGTAGCAGATGTGTTTGATAGCCAGTGGTAACTTAGATGTAGTGTAATGTACACATGTAAAAAGGCAAGTGAACCCGTTCCCCCCTAACTAATGTCCCCACGTCCCGCCCCAACCAATGCCCCCAGGTCCCCCCTAAATGCCCCTTGTCCCCAGATCAAACCCTAAAAGCTTGAGTGACTTGTTCAATGGTGAGGCAAGTGACCCAACCAATGTCCCCAATTCATTCCCTCCCTAACCAATGTCCCCAAGTCCCCCCTAAATGTCCCTTGTCCCCCAGGTCAAACCCTTAAGGTTGAATGACTTGTTCAAGGGCGAATGTGACCCTGGGGCGAATGTGACCCTGTGGTAGGGGCGAATGTGACCCCTGTCGCGCTATTCAGAATAGAATGTCAGATAGAATTCCAGAGTAGAATTTCAGAAAATATGTTCCGTATATACTTCCAGATGAGATGTCAGAAACTATGACAAAATAATTTGTCACGGTGGGGATCACTCTAAGTAAGGTAATTTGTAGAATATTTTCTTATTCAATCAGATTAATACCGCCATGTATAGGGAATTTCCCATTGCCACGTTTGAATACCGGAGGGTACACCCGATTTGGGCCAAACCGTTGGCCTTGAACCCAGCTTGTTGCATCATCCCGGCGGGCAACTGAACAGATTCTCCGGTATTAGTTGCCTAACGGCCTAACGGTCTTAGATGGACGAAAATTAGTGGTTTATAGGCATTTATAGGAATGGCAACGGCTATGTTAAGGATCAAATCGGAACCCGGGAGACTTTTTGAACCCTTTCTGGAGCAAATATGTAAAGATGCTGATTTTGTATGTTTTTGTGGCCAAGATTTTCCACTCGCTTGTAGAAATGGTGGTGAATTTTGTTCAAATCCAAACCTGCCTCATGAGCGAGGACAGGATGTACAGCCACCAAAGTCTGGTTTCAAACCAAGGAAAATGCAATTTGCATGTTCCACGGATTGTATCCCTACTACCAGTCATTCACTGACGGGAATTCGGAATTTTGCCATGACCGCGAGGATGCACCATATTCGACATCATCTCCCCAATACCCTGGTGTTGATGCCGGATTTATCCGCTGCACATATCAAAAGTCAGGTCCTTGCTTGAACCAACATGTTGGTAGCGCCGCCCTGTGGCGTCCGATTTCTGAGGCGTACTTTGCAGATTCAGATGTTGATCACCTGTTTGTGCCATGGACTGGTTGAGATCTGGGAGATTCTAGCCCCATGATTCCGACATTCTTAAATTCGCCTGGATGATACGCAAACATCCATTCACCAGGCAATTTGTTGGGGGCATGCTAGTTCTACCCCTAATCCCACTCGCATGTGATTACCACATGCTTCTATGAGATTTTACCTAGATTTTTGGCTTGTGTTCTCATTATCGGGTCATACTATGTCATCCACAGCTGAAAACCAAGATGCAACACCCAAACAAACGGCTTTGGAGAACAATTTTTTCACTCCTCAGAACTGACATAGCCAATATTGGAGGGACGTGCTGGACATTTCGAGGCTCATCAAGTAAATTGCATCGAAGGTGGAATGGTTCAGCACCAAAAATAACCATCCAAGACTGGATTTCTGTTATTTTTGGGCAACTCACGGCAACCCGCAGATTTCTAAGCAACTCATGGCAATTTTCTAGGGGTTCCAGGGATTTTCCAGGTTTTCTCCCCCTAAGAAATCACTTTGGCTTCTCTGTTCTCAGGTGCCCCATGCGGCCCTGATGCCTGGAACCTTGGCTTTGATCATTACCGCCTCGTATGGCTCTACCTTCAAAGGCACCGGGTGGCACCGGGTGGAGCGAACGGTTTCCAAAATGTCACGTTTTAAAAGAGTTATAACTTACAAATGAGAAAACATTAGACATATTTAAGACTTGTAGTTTTTCACAGGTCACAAAGTGAATAACTATGGTTTATGGTAGATAGAACTATAGATGCTATATAGTCATATAGTAAATAGATGTAAATTGGGGTTAAAAAACCAGACAATGAACGGGGGGGGACCCAGCTTGTAACCCCCAAAGAAATATAGAAATATCAGTTAAAGACTTGTAGTATCTGATAGTTATAGGGGATACTTTTTCGGTATCACTTCTAAGCCTTGTAGTAACCTCGGTGATAAGTTGATCTTGGAAAAATTATAGACTTCTAACATCTTCAGTTATAGATTCATTGGTAAATCTCCCGTTGTGAATGGTACCACGTGGGGCCCCACGACTAAGTTGGTTCAGTTTGCATTCGGTGAATTCTATGGTTTCTGGTAAATAGAGTTATATGCTATAGTCAATGGGGGTTGTAAACCAATGACTGGGGGGACCCACCTTGTAACCCCCAAAAATATAGAGTTATTGTTTTAGCTCCTCGCTCGTTAAGTTGAGTAATATAAGTATAGAATATCATTATCTATACAGTATAGTCTAGATGCTACATTACACAACATTACGCTACACTAATTACACTACACTACAGCTGCAACCACAACTACAAGCACAGCTACAACTACAACGACACTACATTACACTGCACTACGCTAATTCCACTACACTATGCTAATTCCACTACGCTACGCTACGCTACATACACTACACTAGCTACAGCTACAACTACAACTGCACTAGACTAACTACGCTACGCAACACTACACTACATTACATTACACTACACTTTTTACACCACACCGCAACTAGTACTTTAATTACAACTACGCTACACTAATTACACTATACTACAACTACAATTCCACCACACTACAACTACATCTAAAGCTGCGCTGCAGCAAACTACATCCAGCAGTTGTGGGTGAGGTGACCACTGCAACCATTGCAACCATTCCAAAAAACACAACTCCAACCACCTTTCGGTCCATCAGTGGGTTCGCTCTGCCATCCATGCGTCACAACAACTCACCTCTCCTATAGCGTTCTATTTTTGAAACTTCCGCCACTGCCTTGTGTGGCACTATTGGTATTAAGGGTGGTCGTAACTCGCAGAAGCAAAATGGAGAGTACTTTTGGGATTATCTTTTACGACTGGGAGAGATGAGGCTCCCTTTCTGATGTGCATTGCACGAACAGGGTTTGACTCTACTCCTCATAGTAGATGGCCGCTTTGATTTTCAATATTCCGATGGAAACCCAGCGAACATATGTGCAGAATTTCCATGTAATTTCCAATTTTTTTTGGAGGAACACAAACTTGAACTCAAATATTCTTGTAACTTCCTTGCAAGATCAAAAAGTAGCTATGCTATTGGCAACTCAAAAGGCTGGGAGGTTGCCCTCATTCTCACTGCCAGCGCAGCTCCACGAAAACGGCCCGGAGGCAACATCGATCGTTTGATTGGACTGGTGCCGCAGCTTTGGGGGGACAAGGGGATAAAGAACTCGGAGCGAGATACTCGCTGGAGTCCTTTTCATGGATGGGTTTTGAATCAGAGATCCAACAAGAGCTTCGGATTGGGGTCATTTGGAAAAATCCCTTCCCCCTAATATTAGGTACCTCTTAGCAACCCTGGTTTAGTATTGGATTTGTCTTCCATGTTGGGGAATTTACTACAGGTGGAAGGGATCATTGAATCTCAAGCCATCTGGATTTGGTTTGACACTTATCCATGTCCTCAAATTTGAGTATCGCATCCGTAATTTGCCCGAAAGACCTGCCCCCAGTATTCTTTCATCCTCAACCTATATGGAAACTTTGCAGCATTTTCGATGAAACCACCTGATTCTATAGATAGGGCTGTACTCGGCGTTTTTTTTCATGAATAACTCTCCATTTGATACCAGCAATTCATCGAATTGATTTAGACAAAAAATCAAATGGTCACGATTCGATTTTCTATCAAAAAACGTGATGCTGATCCCAATAATGCGGTAAACCTCATCATCCACCAGGGAAGGTTGTGGCATCCGAATGGTACTGCAGGTGCTGGGCAATGTGATCCCATTGCTGGTCTTGGCTGTTGTCTTCTCGCAGCCTGGTGAAACAGGGTGCAGAGATTCAAGTTCAGCAGGGGTTTGATATTATTTGAAGAGATTTTAGGCAGTTATATAAATAATATTTACCAACATTATACGTAACTCAACTTGGAGGCAGTTATATAAACATTAATTACCTTTTGGTCACTAAATTGAACGGATAACTGTTTTCTTCCTTTTTGGGAATTCTCATCACGTTTTGATGATTAAACAATGGTCAACGTCACCCCAAAACTGGAGGATTTCTCAAGAACCATGTCGAAGCAACGAACATGGGAAGTTAAGCACAAAATTACGGTGATATTACAAGCAAGAAAGCGAGCTGAGTCATCAAGTGACAGGCATATAGCCTATATAGCTAGCAAATCATTGGCATTTCAGCAGAAAAGATGTGACCAACAGAGGGATGTGATATGATGTGACCAACAGAGGGATTGAAGAATTCGATCAGTTTGATTCTCAGAAACACCTGGATTTGCTGAGTCGATTTTTGTTTTTTTTTCTGAAATTTCCTGAAAAAAATGGCAATGATTGAAATCTGGGCCTGCAGAAATCTGGCCTGCAGATAGGGGCTATTGACATACTATTGATAGGTAAATTGGTCCCCATACTATTGATCATACTTGATGTGTCCATGAATCATCTCACCATTGTTAGTCCCATTTTTTGATGGTTCCACACAGTTCAGCTCCTAAATTTTGACCTGATTTCCAAAGCTATTGTTAGCTGCATCTCTCATTTCATGACGACTGATTTGGTTCAGCCTTATATCTCAATTTCTAGTTGAAAACATCTTGTTTTGATAGTAAAGCCATCATTTTTAATTGACTAATTCCGAATGTTTGTTACTCAATCCACAGTTCAGTTTTTAGGTGGTCCAGGTGCAATGTATCTGTACTAAGGATACACTTGATTGCATAGAGAGCCTTTGCGAATTCCCCAAACATGTGATATCCCCAAGTTTCTGCTGGTCAATTCATGTTAGTTCCCCATACTTTTTTGTGGCTTGACTCCCTGCTGTGATTATTCTTTATTGGCGCTCGATCCTCCAAACTTTTCCACGCTTGAGTTGCTTACATCCTGCCTTTGGATACCCAAATTTGTGTGAGTTAATTGAACCTCCGAGCTTTTTGGTGCATTGAAACCATTTTCAAGTATATATTTTGAAGTGAGTCCCAAAAATTGTGAGTTGCTTAAATCCTACACTTCGGTCAATAAACTCCACTGCATCCATTGAGGTCCATTAAGATCCATTATATGTAAAATCCACTGAAATCCCTTAAAATCGATTAAATTCCCAAGTTTCTATGAGCTACACCACCATTTTTAGTTGGTTCCCCTTAGTTCTTGCCCCCTCAGGTTTGACTGTGCCTCTTGGATGCGTACCGTGACGCAAAGCACCTCGGTCAGAGTTGGGGGAAGAATCCGAGAATGATATATATGCATGCCATGGTCAAGCTATAGCAACCCTCAAAACGATAGAAAAGTAACATAAACATACATAAACATCCTATTGAAATACATAGTGGTCAATCACTTTTCTATCTTTTTGGTGCTAGAGTTGGATTGTGTAGCCAGTTCTTGGGATGAAGTTAAGTGGAATCATCGATCCATTTTCATAGGGATGGTCATATCATTCACGGACTATTCATAGTGCTTCATTACCATATTCATATGTGTTTCAACCAGTCCAATATGTCTAGAATCGTCGTTGGAAGGTGGTTGACTTTCGTCTAACAATCCTGATCGCGTTTGGATCCAGAAACTCTGATAGGTGGTTGCATTTTTTCTCTTTTTTCCTCTATATTTTGGGGATTGGTGGATCACCTGTGACTCTATGACTAATGTTGAGACTGGTGGCTCTACCAGTCAGTATTCCATGATTTTTTTCACTAAAAACACGAGAGAACCAACAACAGGTGGGAATGAACCAGCAAAAGTTAGGGTGTTACTAAGAAGAAATCAACATAAATCAACTGTCAAGGACCGAATATTGTTTCTTCATGAGCTGAGACCATATTTGGGATCAACAAGAAGAACTAGGCATTTTGCAGCAAGATTGGTGCATAGGGGGTGAAGCAACATGCACCCCTGAAGGCTAAGAAGTGAGATTGCAAGAGGACTTTTCGGACATGGACATTACATGAAATTGCAATTCATGGGTTCGATATCAAGCTCCAGTGGTGTGCCTGATATCTATCCAGCAACGATAAAACATGGGATTGACACGGCCATGGGAAGTGGCACCAGCAATGTTGATCTGATTCAAGGGTTATATTGCATTGCCTACCATGACTGATCATTGTCATATTCATCCCGGTGGGGGTCTGCACCCCCAAAATCCCATGGCACCGCCTCCGGATGATAGAACCTTGTTACATCTCATTACGACCTCGTTGTACCCATTATGACGCTCATTACAAGTACATCCCCAGTAAAGCGTGTTTTCTTGGTCTAATCTGGGGTTGGTTTTATCATACGTATCCTGCCATTTCCCCTAATTATCCTGTAAATAAGCCAGAATGTTCCTTTGATTGTTGGGTTTCCAACATCGTCTTCCAACTGCGTTTCTCAGCCAAGGTGTCTTGGTGTTCTTGTACTTCTTGACCTTCTCTTACGTGCCGCAGCCAAATCTGATGATCAGCTGATTTTATGCATCCTTGTGACGATCCCAGCGTTTTCGGGAGACCCAATATTTCAAACCACTGTTTCTGGCAAGGTTTTTTGTGATTAGGGTGAGGATTTCTGTAGTTTTGATTAACTCCATCGGAGGTATGAAACAGATTATGAAACAGGAGTACAACATGATAGATCCATATATATATATATACATATACATCCATATACATTCATATACAACCGATACTTGGGAAGCCATATGAGGATCCCATCAAGCAAGGTAAATATCTGCCAATTGGATACTATCTTGTGATACAAGGTGGATGGTAAAAGTATATGGGGAGTATCAGATTTGTATATATTATTATAATATATTTATATTAGATATTATTATTATTATTACTAGTATTATTACTATTATTATTATTTATTATTATTGTTATATATATATATATTATGTTGCTAGGGGGCTGACGTTTGCCCGAAATCCACGGAATTCCATGCGGGACTGCAATCTGCTGTGTTGTTTCTGTGCGTGTTTTTTGCACACTGCGAGCATGCAAGATATTGATATTATCTGCGTCTCATGGCATTTTTGCGCTTACCTAAGACGGTGCACAAATCACCTTTTGAAACGCATCTTAAAGATATCCTCCGTAATTTGCAGCCGCCCAGGAGGGATATATGTATGTATATTATATGTATATATATATATACATATGTATGTATATATATATATATGTATATGTATATGTATATATATATATATATTATGTATAATGTATATATATATATATAT
>Ga0126342_10007794_pt1 | contig 19159 bp, 16 predicted proteins | sample Cyp1metagenome_FD_92528 | JGI IMG/M metagenome (GOLD analysis project Ga0126342, IMG submission 92528) | Coral microbial communities from Lord Howe Island, Old Settlement Bay, Australia - Cyphastrea 1 metagenome | ecosystem: Host-associated > Invertebrates > Cnidaria > Coral ... | reverse complement strand
TTGGGCGGAAATTCCCGGGAAAAAGGCGGAAATACCCGGGAAAAGGGCGGAAATTCCCGGGCAGATTCATCATGACTCAAAAATGAAAACATGAAGTGGCATGTTTTTTCTTGAAATGGTCATGTTTATTTTGAAATGGGTAAATCTCCCAAAAATGGTCAGAAATCAAACCAAAATCTGCCCTGGAAAGAAATTTGTAACCAATGAATATCCAGGTATATACCCCAAAGAATAGTACTGGGACATAAAATAAGGCAGGCAGGCAGCATCTTTTTGCAATATAGCAAATAGAATTGATCTTGCTCAAGAGGAACATGTCATCCAACAAACATAACAAACATCATCTTTCAAGGGGCTTGAAGCACACATTGAGACAAGCACACATTGGCTATCAAGAACCATTCGAACGAGCAGCGAAGACTTTGTGGATGGTTGGGATCTTCCCTCCATTGACATCATCCTGCGACAACCCAACCGATTTTTACCAACCTGTCTATGCTGTCGACCTACCATTCACCAGGGGTAGACCTAGGTAAAATTGACAACAACATATGGAAGTTTCCATAGGTTTCCTAAACTAAAGGTACAACCAAATCACCCAAAACATTAGACCATGTTCGTATTGAAACTCATGTTGACTTGGGGATTCCACATTTTAGGAAATCCACGCTATGGCCCACGTACGCCTCATCGATAAGGACCCCCGCGAAGGCAAACTTGGAGAAGAAATCACCACCTCGGAAGCGCCAAGTTCGGAAGTGCCACTGGGATCATCCAAATTGGTGAGTTTTGGGGTGATATCTTTAGTCGCTACCCTGCGGTAAACACACAAAAAACATGTGGAAAACCCATGATTTTCATCGGAACATGATCTACAAATGGTGAGTCCTCCACATCTATGTTAGCCCAAAAAGAAGGGTAATATGAGAAATAGTGGATCTAACTGAGGGTTGCATCCTTTCATACCTGTGAGAACGAGGGAATGTTACCCTCTGATAGGCAAACAGGGCAAACATCATAAAAAAACGTGGGACGGCGCCTGTGAGTTGGTTCAGATTCTAGGTATTGTCAGTGATAAATCAACTTCTGGTTGGTGGTGCAATAACTATCTTGAAAAATATGAAAGTCAATGGGAAGGATGACAACCCATATATGAAATGGAAAAATAAAACATAGTCCAAACCACCAACCAGTTAGTAACTGAGCTATCTCGGAGGCCCCAAATTTTGAATCAAATGGATGGTCTGAGACTCTGGCCGGATGAAATAGTCGTAGTGCAAATCACATCTGCATCCTGTGGCGTCACTGGGTTGAAAACTTGGGGCCCCAAGTTTCAGCGCCTACAAGGTTGCAGATCTCTGACATGTCAATCCCTCTACCAATGGTTTTTCTAAAGCCTGGAAACCCCAAAGAGCCTGCAGAATTCTCATCTGCAGCTCGAAATCGTTCTTCACGTTGCCTTTTCCTTTTCCTTTCCCCTTCAACTGAGCAGCGGCAGCGAAGGTAGGGTGGCGCAGGTGACAGGACCCAATTCCCCTCACCGAATGTCTGGGTTTTCCAACATGTAACATGTTGGCTTTGGATCGGATGAAATTGAAGATTGTCTTACAAACACATTAGTTTTGAAAAGGCAATACACCAGCGTACACCCTCACAATCTTAGATTAACCCTAAAATTTGCCTGGAAAGAACATCATCATCCTGATGTACACTTTTTTGAGGTTCCACTTCTTTTTCGGGTGGTTACGAGTCATGCTTAATCTTGCAGACCCTGCCAACATGTAATCCTTGGATTGGTAGGTGCAATCTCCCCTTATGGCAAAAAAAGTCAAGCTATCGAACGACCCTCCGGACGTGTCACCATCTTTTGCTGGTCAAATCCCCAGGTCTTGTTGCATTTCTTGCCCCATCCTTCAATGGATTGGCGGGAAAATGTCCATGAAACAAAAACTGCTTGGTGGTTTCAACCCTATCCCTCTGAAAAATATGAGTTAGTTGGGATGATGACATTCCATTCCCAAGATGATGGGAAAGTCATAATCCAGCCAATAATCCAGCCATGTTCCAGTCACCACCAACCAGAATTTCATGTCATATCAAATCCCAATATATCCCCATTCTTATCCAATATTGTAGTAGTTATACACCAAATAAATTCTTCAGATGTGGGCCCCAAGATGTGAATTCGGCTCCATGAAACCACCAACCAGCAAACCAGCTCCACCAGTTTCCTCTAAGCTTTCCCTTCGACCAATCCATGGAATCCTGACCCAGTCCAAGCAACACCCCGACGTGGGCCCGACTTTGACCTGCGCCCACCCAACACAGCGCTGGAGGGCTGGAAATCCCATGGAATGGATGAATCCCTGATCTATCCTGATCTAAATACCCTCTGGTAAACTAACTATAACATAACTATGGAAAGATCCACCATGCTATTAATGATTATTGATGGGAAAATCATGAAAAATCCACTATTTCGACTGGGCCATTTTCAATAGCAAACTGTTAGTTTACCAGAGGGTAAATCCCATCTCAAAATCCGATCTAGATTTGAAATACCTTCCATCTCGACCCCCAAAATGAATATACGCAGTATCACAGTGTGGTCCCAGGCTGGGGGTCAGGGCCCATGTACAGTAGCCATACCCTGTCGCTTTCACCATGTTACAGTAACCTCGGTGATCCTCGGTGTTGATTCATCCGTTGCCCAAGCATGCTTTGAAACTTCCAAGGTCGTCCAAGCCCCATGTATTGTTGGTTTATCCCACTATATCCAGTGAAATCCCCATTGACATATCCATGAAACTCCCATTTATTTCCCGTTTCTATGATCATCAAATACTGTCCCCATTCAATTCGCACCGAATATACATCTATTTTTGCTTGGGCTTCCAATGGTTTGCCCTAGAGCTAGAAAGCGACAACCTGCAAAGTGTAGCAAACTCGAAAGATGCAAATTTTGATGAATATTCCATGAATTTCCATGATATCCCAACATGGGTCCAACTTGTTCACCATTATTTACATATATACCCTTGGGTATTTAACATAGCCTTGGGAAATGGCCCAGTTATAGATGGTTTACCGAACTTAAAAATGGGTGGATCTTTCCATGGCTACGTTAAATAACCAGATGGTATATACAATGTGAGCTCCCCCAGTTCTAAGTTGGTTTGTAAGCCCCAGTAACTAGTTCGTTATAAGTACCATAAACCATAGTGACATTGGAGTTATGTTCACCAACTTAGCTATCTTGGGGGCCTCACATTGTATATATATATATATGTATGTATATTATATATCCCAACCACACCCCCCAAAAAAAAGTTCCCGACCGAACATGGCTTCACTTTACCGCCTGGATCTCGAGTGCGAGACCTTCTTCCGCCGCGGGCTGCCCGTCTTGGATCGGGAACGCGACTTGAAGCGCGCTTCGTATTGCCTGGAGCGCATCTTGCGCCGCCAGGGAAACCGTGTTTTCCAAAAGGACCTATGGTTCACCATGGTTCACCCCTATAAGTAGCTTGTAGTGTTTAATGGTGATTTAATGGTGATTTAATAATGATTAATGATGGTTAATACTGACTGGTTGGTGGTATACCTACCCTACCCCTCTGAAAAATGATGGAGTTCGTCAGTTGGGAGGAAGAATTCCCAATATATGGAAGAATAAAAAGCCATGTTCCAAACCACCAATCAGTAGCTTATAAGTAGTTTATAAGCCAGTTCCAGAAGTGTTTAAATAAGGGAAGTCATGTTAGTCCACTTATAACTGTGGATACAAAACATGGTAAAGTGACCAGCAAGAATGGGAGGTTGTCATACCTGATGTACGTGAACCCTTTGAAATTGGAAATGAAACAAAAACACATGGACCGGCAGATGAAAAAAACAAAGGCAAAAATTGCACCTTCAGTGGCTGGTTCCAAAGCCAAGACAAATGCTATCACAAACAAAACAAAATCGCCCCGAAATAGGGATATACGCAAGAAGGAGAAAGGATCATCGTGCAAAAGTATGTTTTTTGAAACCCAGCTATCCCAAATTTTCTGCGATATGAAATTCATCGGCGTGCTTACTAGCTGCTTCTTGATCTTCTTGTGTGGGTTATTGGTCCATGGCAGTGCTTCACGTGGAACTCGCTCTTGAATTTGTTGTGTTCCTTTTGTTGATATGCGCATTCTGAAACATACATGCATGCGTGCTTAACCACGCATGAGTTTGCAGTAAATCAAAATTAGGCATTCATTCCAAACACATAGAAATTATCACAAACGCCATGCAAACAAAACACAAAACACACATACATGACATGTGTACCCTCTTGTACACGAACATGGCAATGGACAGTACCCATTTAGTTCAATGATGTTCAATAATGTTCCCGCTAGACTCCCACCCATCGCCACCAGCGACTGGACAGCCCCCACACTTTGTAGCAAATGTGTATCTAAAATACTTGGCCATCTTAGATGGCCGTAAAAAAACCTCGACTTTTCGTAGTCTAATCACTGCTCAAGATGATGCAAGTGGCCGATTCTTCATCTCCTCCTTTTCCTTGTCCAAGAGGCACTCCAACCTTAACGCAGGAACAATATCGAACAAGGCTAGGACTGAACAAAAGCTTGATCTCTAGCCAGGTTAAAACAATCGAATCATTCTCCAATTTCTCTATTTGCACAGTGTTTTTTTATGGTGATTCACTCTCCATCGAAGGGTAAATAAACGTTCCTTGCTGCTGGTAAAATGACCCTGATGTACAAAAGGAATCAGGGGACTCCATCGCCATAGTGGAAACTCAACTGAATGGAACCATGGCATGATCGAATTTGAACATGGAACAAGTCGTTCCTGATCTTAGATATCCCGTTAAGGAAAAAACAACCATCAACTACTGCAAATGTATATTTCAGTTTTAACCTGCATATACGCCATCAATATCACATGAAACAAGGCTTACACAACAGCTTGGTGTGCAACCATTGTTTGCAAAATGCATGGTTGTTACCGGTTAAGATCCCAGTTTGCGAGGGTTTACTTGCTGTAACTTTTATAACACATGTTGGATCACAACACACACACATATATAATCATATATATATAATAAGTGAATATAATATAATTGATAGTCATTGATAATATAGTCCACCTAATTATAGTCCACCTAATTATTCCCAACTATACACTAATCAACATACTGAGTTTCATCTCATTTATGTCAACCCAGGATGATGTTGGATGAATAAACAACAACTTTCCTCGTAATAAGCCTATAAGATCACTTTTTGGGGACATCCCCTAACTAACAAACAATATGGACATGATAAACCTGCAGATAACATTATCATCTCCCATGAATAAGTGAACAAGACGAATGCAACATATTTTAAACACAGTAAATCCTAATGATACTAAGATTCCGTCCATTGTCTATGTGACCATATCCTGAATTAATGACAATCGTAGGGTTATGCATTATATGTTAACCCCTATGACAATTTCTACTAGTTAGGGGTGTCTTACATCCCGGTGCATGAGGGTGCCACAACAATGAAAATGGCACCATGACATGAGGTTACTGCACAGGATCAAGGCAACTTCTGCACAAACACGCAAAAACGACCATGATCATGATGATGATGATTATTATTATTACTGCATTGTTTTTATTATATGTCATTATTATCATGATATCATTATTGTTATTGTTAATATTACTGCTATCATTATGATGATGTGAAGTTCCTATTCAAAGAAAATCACAAGAATCCAAGTAGGTTCTGGAATTTGATTTTAAAAAACGGGTGCAATCTAACGTTTGGATGATTGGTTGGGATTCTTGGGGGCTTCCAGACCTTCCAAACAATCATTGTAATCAGTATTGTCATTTTTTGTCATTATTATCACTGCTGATGAACTTCCTCTTCATTGTCAATGACAATAATCAATAACAACCCCAAAACAAAACAAAAACAAATGGTGATAGATCGGACAACACATCAACAATAACAAAACAAATGGTGATAACAATAGACAACAATAACCAATAAAGAACAACCATAACAATATGTAGAAAATAACAAGTCCAATTCCAATAACCCCAAACAAAATAGTGTTACGTCCCATGAAAAATGGTGATTTTATTGATTTTCCATAGTTTTTGGTTAATTACCAGAAATCCAACCAACAACAAACGCCGCCTGGTGACGTGATCTCCTCCAAAATTCGATTGATCTTATCTGGTCGTCCCACGCGCACGGCGCGCACGCCTTCCTTTCGCAGGCCGATGGCGATGTTGTCCACCGCCGGGTTACCTCGACAGGAGACCACAGGGGCGACTACAGACGTCAACAATGGGAGCTTTAAAAACAAAAACATAGGAATCTCACTCAGAAATTTCGAAATTTTGGCGAATTGGATGCGAAGAATGTCTGAAATATGTTCACTGACTGAGAATTCTTCAGCACTAAGATGTGATCCGCAGATGATTTCAACATGGCTTGGCATCCCGTGGAAGAGATCATCTCCTGTGGCTCCCACTGGGGATCTCCAGCTGTTTAGCCCAAATTCATCCAATCACGTGTTGGGGCGAAATCACATGTTTGACACGTTGGTTTATGATAATCCAATTGTAGATACATTTATCCATACATTTCAATGTATATAATATTTAGACATAGATCTCAAAGCCTACCCTCTGGTAAACTAACATAACTATGGAAAATCACTATCTTTAATAGGGAAACTCACCATAAATTGTCATTTTCAATAGCTATGTTAGTTTACCAAAGGGTATCCAACCCACCAAAAATATCTAAAAAACAACCAACTCAGCCAACCCAAAAACCAGCTGCTCCAAGGGTCTGTCCGAGGTCGCGAGCAGAGGCGACAAATCCAGGGTTTTGGACCACATTTTCATGATCTGAACTGACACCTCAAGCGCCCTTTCTCGCATTGTGCAGAAAAACTCTTGTGGCAAAAGATATACTTGAAGATATACTTGGGGTGGTATATGGTGGTATATTCTATGGCATAAAGAATCAACTTTTGAATATGATAAATTGGTTCTTTTGGGTAAGCCTGAAAAAAAGGATATCTCCAATTTATGGAGATGTTGGAAGGGACAATGATCGCAAACCAGTGGGTATTCGGGGGCACCCAGTTTTCAAACAATTCCATCTGAAGCACTGCTGGGGCAAGTCTCAGGGCCAGTCTCACACGGCTAAACAAAACCAAGGCTTACGCTGCTCTCACTTTTTTATTGCGGGGATATATACATTATAAGATAGATCTTGCAGGGTTTCAAGTGGGCGGCAAAAATGCTTGGGCCCAAAACCAACTAATTCAAGGTGATTCGACAAGAAAACATGGGGACATAATCAGAAAACATGGTTGGGATTTGACCTTAGGGCACTTGAGTAGCCTAAAAACCCAGTGGGTAGACAATGATTCTTGTGAACAGTGATCCAGGAAGAAAGTAGCCTCCAAAAATACGGAAAAAAAGGAAGCAACATCGGAAAAGAAAAAATGCAGAACATTTAGTTGCACGGGCATTTCTAAAGTGACGCTCACTAAATATTCCAAAATAGCATCTATCCATGGTGACTTTTTAATGGGCACGAAATCCCTGAAATGGCCACCTGACAGCCCCAAAACTCCTTCCACATCACTAAAAGTAGTGGAATTTTCATCTTCTGGAAGGTTCTATTGTGGATAACGCACGCCACTCCACCGGGGTCCCCATCATTATCAATGCTGATCATTCTTCCGTCCATAAATTATGGTGTCTTTTGCCCACTGGCCGAAAACGATCCGCTGTTTAAACCGAAAAAACATCATCCAGAACGGAAAGGAAGTGCCTGGACCCCAACAAAACCACAAAACAACAAAATATAAGACTTTGAATTCTACCTCCAACCCGGAAATCAATAACCATTAATGTCAAGTATTAGCTGCTATTAACCTATATTATCCATCATCTTACTATGATTAAACCATCATAATATCTATACCTGTCCAGATATGTCTCACTATAGTCCTTGAAAGAACACTTATAAATGGGATTGGAATCTTTATATAACCTTATAACTTCTTATAACTTCTTATAACCTTATAGGACTTATCCCATTACTGTGAGTTGTGCCAACTAAATGCCACAGCTCACAGGTCGATTCCTGGTCCCACCAAGTGGTCCAGGATTGGTCCAGGCGCGTGCGTCTTTCCAGTCCCCGGCGGGCCCTGAATCACCGTGCAGGTCGAGCGCAAGGCACATTTCCTCGATTTCTCGTCGCGCCAAGGCGAAGCCCATAACTGGGAATGTTTAATGGGATTATAAATATGGGATATCATGGGATATCATGGGATTCTATATAATGACCCATAGGATCCATGGTGCTGCTATATATGGTAACATGGATCCCATCAATATATCCCCAATGTTAGCATATATACCATACATGGATCCTATGGGTGATATAATAATCATACACATGGGGATCTATATATCTCTATATATAATTATGGCCCTGGACAGTTTTACATGGGTTCATTGTTTCATGATATATAACCAACTAGTTATAGGAGGTATATAGAATCCCATTTACAACTGTTCGTTGGGCCATAACTGTAAGGCTCTGGGCGGGATGGGATGAGATTAGGATTGGATCGAACTGATATGGGACTGATATGGGACATGATGGATGAAGAACTGTCTCAATACCAACGGTAAAACTGCAAGATTTAGGTGGGAAATCCTGAGCCAAGTCACACCGCTGCACGCTGCGAGGAGTTCAGGTGCCTGGGAAATGATCCCTAGAATGGAAGATGATTCGGATACTTTGGTGAAATCCTGAGTAGTTTACTTGACTGATTGGAAACTGTATCTGGTCCGTGAAGATGACGATGATGATATGCTCATGGTTTTGGGAAAATATGGAAAATGAACCCATAATTCAAACAATGATGTAGACTTAAATAGCCATCTACCTTCATGTCCATGTCACTTTTGACATCAAACTTCTGGTGGCTCACGCCGAGTTGTGATCTGGTTGGTCCCTCCAAAGATTCAACACATACCCTCTGGTTATGTCAAAATAGCTATGGAAAATGGCCCATTTATAGGTGGTTTACCTATAAAAAATGGTGATGTTCCATAGTTAAGTTAGTTTACCAGAGGGTACTTCATCTCAAACACCATGCAAAGAGTGATCGACTATGTGATAGACTTATCTATTTCCCAGTACTGTGGTGAACCTTGGCTGGTTTGATTTTTTGGGTACCTCCATCACCATTCATCCCCACTATATCCAGGAAATTAACTGGTACCCTCAGGCAATCAAACGTGGCAATGGAACGTTGCCAACATATATATATATATATATACAGTATATACAATTTTCCCATTGAAACCATGCGTTTGGCTATGGGATTTTCCATTGCTACCTTGGAGCGCCTTTGAGTATTGGAGAGTACCACCCTGCAGATCTCATAAATAAAAGCAATATGCACCATTGCCTTTCCAAACATGTTACATGAAAATATGTTTTTAATATATATATACATGATTAGTATACCCTCTGGTAAACTAACATAGCTATGGAAAATCACAATGTTTAATAGGAAAATCCACTATAAATGGCAATTTTCAATAGCTACGTTAAATTACCAGAGGGTATATGCCATGTCCATAATGTTCCATGTATCCAAGCGCTGTCGAATCCAGGATACCCCACCAAAATTTTAAGATGCTTAACTATTAGTTTAACCATTCTGAATCATCAAATATCCCCTTGTAACAAGCAGCAATCACTAGTCATTACATACATATCCCATTTCTCAAGTATATAAACCAGTATTGTATCACTATCCACTAGTTATCCCATTATTATATCACAAGTACTTATATAACTACAAACCACTAATTATTTAAACCATTATAAACCCTTTCTCAAGTTATATCCCATGATGTGGCCGGTTGAATGCGCAACCACTTCTCTAAGAATCCTTCGGTCCTCCGGTCCTACTGTTTAACCGCCCGATGCCGGAAAAGGCTGTGTGATGAAAAGTTTGTGTCAGTGAAAATTACACACCCATGCAAGTATAGTCCTTGACAGTTTGTTTCCTGGGATTGTTTCATGATAGATAACCAGCTAGTTATAGTTATAAGATGTTATCAGAGGTATTCCACCCCATTTATAACTGTTGCTTGGGCATAACTGTGGAAGTCAACCATGATTTTTTCCCCATCGATTCACCAGAAACTTGGCCCAAGCCGCGTTAGCGTTGCCACCTCCTTCAAGGCATGGTCCTCGGATGAGGGGCAGATCACAGCGCTGCCATGCGCAGCCGTGCTGGCTAAGTTGGAATATGACCGGAGGGCATAACTATAACCCACAAAAAAATGAGGATCAATGGATTGGTTTAAGGGAAACTCTACAGGAAACCATGGTTTTTACCATCAAATATAGGGCTTTCCTGTAAATTTTCCCATCATCCAATTCTATGAGGGGAATATCATGAGGCATAGATATGAATATTGGTAGTTCAAAACCAAGAATGGGAGATCATGGGATTATATATAGCTATATAAGCCAACAATTTTTGATGGTTGGCGCTTTTACGGGATATGTACATGTATGATCACACAAACACACATATATATATATATGTATCCATATATATATATATGTGTGTATATATATATATCCATATAAATACCATATATACATATATATATATATATACCGTATATACTAACAACAAATGGGAGTGTATAGATTGTGGGGTTGAAGTGCGCCATTGACCAACAATCATTGGGACAGAGTCGTGGGGGACTGCAGAACCAACAACATGGGATCAATATCAATAGGAGATCTTCAGGATCCTAAAATGGAGGTACGTTAGTACCATTTTTCAGGGCATATGTTCTAGGGATATTCCCTGAAATTTAGGCCTAAGAAATAGGCATTTTTTCTATGGTAGGTAGCTCCAATCAATCGGTTCCTGAGGGTCTTGTCATCCCAACACTGAAGTTGGACATCCTGATGTTGGCCATTCTAACTTTCAGTTTCTCCCTATCAAAGGATGGCCTGATGGCCATCTCCCCATATGATCATGAAAAACTTTCGACCATGGCATGTTCTCTCCCAAATCCAAGCAACTTGAAGTAAGTTTAACTATGACTACACGCCACCCGAGAGATTATAGGGTATCTTCATGGCAAACAATAGATGCTCTTCCAACCACAATAGATGGCTTTAGAATAACAAAGCCCATTCATGGCCCACAAAGAATGCATCTTCACCAAGGTCTACTGGTCTAAACCTGCTTGGCTGATAACGATAACGAAAAACCATAGCGTCAACCACGGATGAATGAACCGTGGTTGACTTATTGGATGAGGTCCCCCACAAACAGTGAACAAAAATGCTACTAAAATGGTACCTCCCTCCCACCAATTGAAGAGCCTAGGGGTTTAGCCGGTTTAGCAATGTAGGGCTTATATCTCACTATATCCCCAAACAATGCTGGGTTTTAAACCATTATATACCATGTGTGCTGGTAAATGCGCCGCTTTCAAATTTGCGTGCATATACTTGTATAGTATTATTATTATTATCAAATATATATATATATACATATAGATTGTTTGAAGTCTATGGTTTGATGTTTACATCTCATTTGTTGATGGTTGAGTGCCACTATAGTGCATTTTTTGCCAGCTCAAATCCCAATTATTAATTGAGCCTCAACATCTCATATAATATTACATGTTTATATGTATATTTATGTGTATATGTGTATGTATATATATATATGTGTGTGCCAGAAAATGGTTGGATTTATAGTATTTATATCCAATTTTTGCTGGTAAACCCTTCCAAAGCAGCAATGGCTTCCCGATACCAAGTGTCCAATTTGTCACCGTCCGCTCCGCCGGGATTCAGACGAGCCAGCTTGGCGGCCTGTCGGTGATTTACCATGGCAATTTCCTCACGAATACCTTGGCATTAAAAGAATCCAGCAGATCAAAGCTGCACCCTCTGGTTATGACTAACAGTTCGCCATGGGAAATAATGGATAATAATGGCCCATAGAAGTAGATGGTTTACCTATTATTAATAGCATGGTGATTTTCCATGGCTATGTTATTCATAACCAGATGCTAGATTTGAGGTGAGCTCCCTGCCCTGAGCAAACCTCGTCAAACCTCCACATGTCGTCAAGCACTGCATCAACTGCATCAACAATCATTGCTGTTGTTGGACCCGAATAGCAACACATACGACAATCATTGCAGGGCACCCCTCCACCGCTGGCTTTGCACACCGTTTTCCACCAGCACCTGGCTCTCGATGTACAGAAGTGATGAGCAGCAATCTACCCACTTTTGGTGCCCCACAAGCAACAAAAGGTCGGTTTGGCACCTCTTTCGTCCAAGCTGTTGAAAGCCTTTTGAGACACCAATCGTCATTGGAAGAAGGACATCTCTAGCTGCTCAAATACATTATGAAACTATGCAAAAGAAGCAGCTATATAAATCTATATAGTTCTATTAAAGCAGCTCTGCCCTTTGGTAGGTCTTTTGGTGGTCAAAAGCAAAAACTCTCAGATCCAACAGGATTTTTCACATCTCCATGTCATGTAGGCTGACTCAGTGGCACCTGAAGCTACCTCTCAACGAAACAGCATCATCTCCATATGCTCCATCCAACGGTCCATCGGCTTCATCGTCCACCGACTTCGCACTGCCATCGGCTCGGACGTAGAGGCTCTTTCAGATGCTCCGAGGCCAGGAGCGCGAAAATGCCGAGCATTTTTGAACCAAACCTAGCATTCCCTTGAAGAAGTATGGTTTCTCACCAAAAAAATGGGGAATTTGGAAATTGGACATTCTGACAAGAGAAGAGGAAATCAAAAATAGACAATTAATTTACATACCAGGGGACATATCATACTTGTCAGCCATGGCATTGCCAAACTGAATCGACCTCTCCAAATCATCACCGAGTCTTCCTCTCATGCGCTCCTTCCATTCCTCTCACTCCTTGTTCCATTCGTTCCGTTCCTCCTCCTTTCCCAGAAATCTCGTTCCTCCCTGCGTTGCTCAGGGTTCAGCTTCACCCCCAGATGGGCAAAAATCATCCGTCGCGCCACCACCGCCGTCCGCTCCGGCGGCGTTGCGTCCGCCTCCGCCGGGGCCTCCGCCGGGGCCGCCGGGGTCGCCACGGGCTCCGGTGCGGCGGCCCCGTCCTCGTCGTCCAGCGGTTTGGGGCGGCAGCGCCAGCAGAGGAATAGGGCGAAGGCGCCAAGAGCCGCGACAAGGCGAAATTGGGGCCAAGGGTTCGGCATGGCGGGTAGAATGAGGTACCGTTTGGGTGGGATGGTGATATAATGTCATGTAAAGTGATGATAAGCCTCATGTTTTGTGGTTGAATTTCAACAAATTGGTTTCAAAATGTCGTATATGGCGTTATAATGTTTTATGATGTTTATGATTGGCTGTAGCCACATTAGCTGTGGGCTGAAGTGACCAAAAAGAGGAGGGTAGCAGGGTAGCAATGGAATCAGAAGGAATTGGGCATTGGTAGAGCCATAGCCCCGTAGCCAAGAAGGTGGATCTTGTTCATAATTGAAACTGAGGTGAACCAGCCATACTGGGTATTGGGTTGGTGAGATAAGCTTGACCAGACTGCGATTCAGTGGCCCCAGGGCAATCTCTGCAGTCATGGAAGAATGGATGTTCTCAGGTACTACCTAAACATTATCCTTTTCGTCATCTTCATATGGTTCACATGATGCAAGTGGGGCACCTGGGATTGATTTTGGATTCCTGCTAGCCGGGTCATGATGGGTCACTCTGTTCCCATCCTTGTTTCTTGAGCCAGTCTTCCGGGCTTGGCCCAAGGTCAGGTTTTTGAAGTGCTGTCTGTGGCTCTAGAGTCACCAAAACAAATATGCGTGTGTTATGTCATATCATATACAATACTTGCAAGTATATCCACATAATATTCTCCGAAGCAATGAAAATTCACATGTAATATACACCTGAGATGATACAGCTGATTGCAAACAAATGTGCAATATATATATATATATATATACAGTATATAATACACTTGAATTTCTTCTTTGGGCAGGTTGGCCATCATTGATGAAAAAGGCTCAACCTGCTCCCTTCTCCCTTCCCTTCGGGAAACCGTGCGTTAGAGGTGGATATCTTTTATCTTGGGCTGATGATTCCGAGGTGGATGAGTTTCAACTACTACAGTATCTTGGCACCCGTCTCCGAAAATAGTATCAAATGGTTCCAAAAAACATTGTCCCCCATCAAAAAACACATTTTGGACTAATACCGATACCAGAATGCAGAAAACATCAGAACACAACACAAAAACATGTTGAAACCATCCTCTCCAAGCACGCAACAGCCCAACAGCAAAATTGCATCACCTCCTTCTCGCGCAAGACGTCTTTCTCCGCTTGCTCTGCAGCCTGAACCAGCTGGCAGGGCGTGAAACCAGCTGACGGCCCCCCCCAACAATTTCCATGTGGAGTGCTTTGGGTTTGTGTCAAAACTTGGGGGGTATCCTCTTTCAGGGCAAATTTTAAAAACATGTTTGGGTTGTGATGATCAACCATGAGGTTTTGAGGTACCCTGGGTTCACGTGATCGTTTCAAGTAGCCAACTTAGCCAACCCTTCTAACCCTTTCACACCTCCGTGGAGTTTGTGGTGACAAAAGATGCACCACGGGGCTTGGGAGATTACGTTCCACTAAAATCATGTCGATTCTCAGGGTCCAACCCAAAAAAAATACTGCACACCACTCACCAACACCCTCCCCAACATCCCGACTTAGAGAATCATCCCAGCTATAGACAGTGCTTATATAATACCCTCTGGTAAACTTACAAAAAACTATGGAAAATAACCATTTTATAGCTGGGTAAATCGACTATTTCAACGGTCATTTTCAATAGCTATGTTGAATTACCAGAGGGTATATCCCCACTAATCGTTCATTAGTACAGTAATTCCCCTATATTATGTCCCAGTAAGTCCCCCAAGTTAAATCCCCATCTGATCGGATTTCATCATGGCCATGGCATCCATGGCCCACACCTTGGCAGCGAGCTCCTTGTCCTCATCCGTCACTCCTTGGCCCTTGCGCCACTGCTTCGCCCAGCTATCGGCTAAGCCCACCTTGGCCGAGATGAGAAGCTCGGGCCTCGGCGCCCACCGTTGGAACCGGAGGACGACGCTTTGGGGGGACGACGGTCCCTGGGGTGGGAATTCTAGTGTTAGTACATGTTAGTTACCCTGTTATAACAATGTTCTGACATGTTATAATAACTATCTTAATTAATTGTTCAAACTACCACTAGTAAGACTTAGTAACCCATGTTTAGTTGGTTAGCCCTGTTAATGGTATAATCTTAAACTATCTTAACTATGCAAACTATTCACCAGTTAATTTCAAACAGGCTTTGGTGATTTCATAGGATCCGGCCATTCATACGGGATGGAACATGGAAATGAAGGGAAATGGATGAGTGAACCATAACTGGTTGGTGGATGACCTACCCCTCTGAAAAATGTATGAAAGTCAAATGGGGGCATTACTCCCAATATATATCAATATATGGAAAAATCATCCAAATGTTCCAAACCACCAACCCGGGAATTAGTAAAAACCAGGAAACTACATGGAAACTTCTGATTTACGCAAGAAACATGGAGATCTAACCCAGCCCATCTAGCCGCAGAATCCCATCAAAACCGTGCGTTTTGCCTGGAATGTGTGGTAGTTATACGTACCAATTTTGATGACTACTTTGGGCGTTAAGGTCAAGATACCAAAGCAGACCAAAGGTGTGGGTTTTCACAGGTTTTCAAATGGCTTCAAAGTCTCAAATTTGGACCAGTGTGTATTATTGGTTAGAACCGTGCTTCATGATCTTACTAAAACATACTAAAACTCATCTAAAATCTCCATTAGCAGGTGAAGTCTGATCCAAGTGAAAGTGGGCCATGAATTCTGCCCACTGGAGTTTAATGAAAAGAAACACTTTTGTGAACTTCGGCTCCAAATGTGGGGGCTTTGTTTTTTTTGCCAAGATACACTCGTGACCGTTCCTGCGGGAGCACCATTCAACCCTGGATGGGAATAGGGATGGCTCATGCAACAGACCAGATTTCAAACATTTTCTAACCCACAGCCGGGTCCATTGAACAATAAGACAACAGGCAATAAATGGTATCGAAACACCCTCCTGCAAACTAGGAATGACAGCCTGGCCTGAGTGCATCTACAGGATGATACAGATTGGGAACACCAGACCGCCAAGCCTCAAAAACTACTGGGATAAAATGTTCATATGGTTGTTTTCCAGGGTCCTGATAGGAAACGTTGGTTCATGTTGGTTCCTATGATGCCCGAGATCTTCGAGCACCCAGCAGCCGAATTACTCTGGCAACGCAGAGGCCCCCCAGAACGCGTCTAAGAGATGATCTTCAGCGCATCGGCCCAGGTCTTGGAGGTCTTTCACAGGCATCCCGAGACCAGTAATCACTGGGTCCTTCCCCTGAAAATGGGTCATCGTGGATCATCCCTATGTTTGAACATCAACCAACAGTTCAACCAAACAGATTAGCTCCCAGCAGACGCCTTTCCCCAAACGCTCCTTGTTCACCAAGTTCAACATGGCCTGCAACTGACGTTCGTAGAGCGTACTGTTCGCGCCCTTGTCGATGCGCCAGCGTCGGGCCCTGCGGTGTTTTTGTTTGGGCGCTGGGTTTCATAAGCCTTGGGCACAAAATGTTGGGGATATGAGTTACTCAAGTCATTGAGCTATTAGGTGCCCAAAAATCTCATGGATTATGATGTAATACTGTAATATACTGTAATACTAGTCATGTTCAGCATTATCAAAATCTATGGCCCCCCATTGGCCTCCCTCCCAGTCGTCTTGATCCATTGACAACAACTTGTTGCTGTGAAGCATACTGAATGCACCCCATGATGGTTTGGATTTTGTCTATCGGAAACTTTGGCTCCCTCGATCTATATATTTTTATACCCTCCAAAAACATTCTTAAGCCAGATTGTCCAACATTTCCGTATACATTTCCTATCTTAATGGCGGCGAAGAAACATATAAATATACACATTGCAGCACCTCGCTGCTCTTCAGCCATCATTCGACCCAGAAAATATCGGCACTTCCAGACTTCCAGCCCTTCAACTTCAACGTGGCTAATCCATTGACAATCCTGTGACACCCTCAAAACTACTATAGATGCTTTTGATCTGGATTCCTGGAATGTGTGTATCCCAAGTCATGGTCCAAACATAAAATATATAGACTGATTGGTGGTTTCATCGAAATCAATAGCAAATCAAACGATATCAAACGCCTGAATCCAACAACGAAATCATGACATGTCTTTGAAGTTTGAAGTTTTTTCAAAATCAGCATTTCCCAAGCATTTCCCAAGCATTAAGTGGAGCATTTTGTGTATCCAGTTCTTTTTTCAGGGCGAGCAACATGGAATCATCTGGCCAACAGCCACGCAGTCGGATGATCATCTTGCTCTCTCCATCGCGGCCCCGGGGCAGCCTGGGCAGCTCTCTATCGCGGTATCGTTAAAGAAGCCATAACATACCCACTGTCATGTCTGCAACATTTATCAACATTTGAGGTGTTTGTATGGGTTTTTTAATCGCGACATATGTATTCATATATCCCAACATCATTACATAACTATATGGGGAACAAATGCAAGTAAAAAGTACGGTTCAAGCCTTTAAAAGCCTTTTCGGTGGCGATTTTAAATATGCCACATTGGTTCCCGAATATTCAGAGATAGCAGGCTCCGTAATAGTCAACACTTCGTACTTCAGCGATAAATGGTGCGACTGTGACAGTGGCTGCTAGTGCTGCTTAAGGAGCGAATTTACACATTGGAACCAGATCTGAAGTTCATGCTGTATCAAGATTCCTGGTCATCGTCTTATGATAATTTTGAGTCATTGGGGTGTGTCGCTCCGCGAAATCGACAGCTCAATTACAATTTTCTCTTATATAGATAATAACAATATTCAGGGCATACCCAATTTCATGGGATACCCTCTGGTAAATTAACATAGACCCTGGCAGATAGGGGTTGGAAGACTAGTTTCCATTAAAAATTGGTGATTTTCAGGGTCTATGTTTATTTACCAGAGGGTATATCATGATGTATCATCAACACTATGCTAATCCATATCATCGCCGGTTAATCCATGGTAATCCATGGAAAAGCCCCAAATGGGGCTAATCCCCACCTCGCACTGCTGAACTGGCTGTAAAGAGGCAGCCCTCTGGTGAAAGTAATTGCTCTTAGTTTGGATGATATGCCGAACTTAGCAGTGGACCAATGGTTATTTTCTATACATATCGTATCACATATCATAACATAGCAATGGGATTTTGACAAAACAAATGCAAACAACTCGTGCTGTCCCACTCAACTTCCTGTCCAAAACTGCAAATTTTGCAAACATCTTCCCCAAAGGTTGGTCAAAAAGAGCAAGACCGGAAAGCGGTCCTGAAACAGCAACATAGTCTCACCGTAAAACTTCCCTACAGAAATTGATCTTATACATCTCACGCCCCCCCTAGACTTTATTGAGGACATCATATTTAGGGGAATCATAGTGCTTTTACCCTCCAGTAAATTAACATAGACCCTGGCAAATAGGAGTTGGAAGATTAGTTTCCACTAAAAAATGATGATTTTCAGGGTCTATGCTGATTTACCAGAGGCTAAGTTTTAATATCCAAAAAGGTCGGTTGTTCATGGCGGAAGTTGGTGCCTTGCCATCGCCAATTCATGGGATATTTAATGGATATTTATCATCAACACTATGCTATATGGGAATTGGCACCAAAGGACTTGATGACTTAATGGGATTAACCTGGATTAACATGCGGATTAACATGTGGATTAACATGGATTAACATGTGGATTAATGTCAAGTGAGGATTAATAATCCCCCCCGGATTAATCAACCACCATTGCCCAAAAAAAAAAATGTAATTTAAAAACAGGTGGTCCCCACAGATTAATAAACCGGTGGGCCTACCCCCGATTAATCAACCACCACTTCGGAA
>Ga0126342_10007793_pt1:15000-19160 | contig 19160 bp, 14 predicted proteins | sample Cyp1metagenome_FD_92528 | JGI IMG/M metagenome (GOLD analysis project Ga0126342, IMG submission 92528) | Coral microbial communities from Lord Howe Island, Old Settlement Bay, Australia - Cyphastrea 1 metagenome | ecosystem: Host-associated > Invertebrates > Cnidaria > Coral ... | reverse complement strand
GTGGGGTGGGGTGGGATGGGGCGATGATAGCGCTTATTCGACCTTGCGCAAGACTTTGATGCTGCGCCCACGATGATCTAATCGTTATGGCTTAAGGTGGGGTGGGGTGGGTGCATTTTGCAGCAATTTGCTGGAATTCTGTTAGAGCTGTTCGTTCTAACAAGATTGCTGGAACTGTGCATTTTGCAACGGTTCGTTAGGATTCTGTTTGAACTGTTAATGCAACCAAAAGAGCTGGAACTGTGCATTGCATGTTGAACCAATTTTGAAGGATTCTGTTAGAAAAAGACGATGATCATACAAATGATGTTGTTGTTGATGATGATGATGATAATGATCCCGTCAAACTCTTCCAGAAGCGGGGCAAATGGTGGGAGTTGATCGTAATATTACTTTACATATTGTATATACTGTATATACTGTATAATATATATATAGGCCCAGTGAACGGGTGCGGATTGCAGAACGACCATCCGCGGTGACCAGCCTGGATTCCAGGCCTTGCTCTCACGCTCCAAGCGCCCCAGTGAAGGGCGTTGAGTGTCAGAACTTGTCAGAACTCGTCAGAACTCAACTGCTCTCAACTGCTCAACCCAAAGGGGGACACCGAAAGGCTCACTTCCTGCAGGAATCTCCATAGGGAATGATCAAAATCAAAATCTGGTTGATCAGGACCCATGAAACATCTCATCTTCTGATATTTGCAACATCTCAACAAAATCTCAAAGGGATCATATTAAATCTAATCACAGTATGATCATCTCTGAGAGTTTATGAGGAAGTGAATCACTAAAGCCCCCACTACGAGCCTATCTTTGAGGTTGGCAATGTGGAAGACACACTGCGCTCCTTCGAAGCGCAAGACAAAGAAGCAGGATGGCTTCTCGAAGAAAACTTGGGTTGACTCCCGCAGGTTGAAGCAATACAGTCAGATAAAGATCTTTTCTATAATATATATATATATACATTGTTATATCCCAGTAGCTAATTATAGCTCTATGACTCTATGAAGTTCGTTATATCTCTAGCCATGAAGCTATCCTTAGATATCCTACCACGCCAAGTGATGTGTGAAACATAGCTCTACGTTGAGCTCCGCTGGATGTTGAGTCTTGCCTGAAAAGCAAAAAAACAGATCACAACTCTAAAGTCTATACCCCTCGCACTCAGCAAGAACTCAACGTCCAGGACAGAGCGGTGCGAAGATTCAGATTCTATCCACAGTCTTCATGCGAAGGGAATGGCCTGGCACGCGCTTGTGTCACCGCCCAGTGACGTTGAAGATTCAGCATCCCTTTGCAGCAACAGCAAGTTGTGGACTTTCAGACACGGTGATGGATTCCGGCATGTAAACAGTGCGTGTTAATTTAATTTAATTTGTAGAATCTATAGCCTGCAAACTTGTGTTTATGTATAGCCCGTATGGCCAACAATCCCTGGAGCTTGGGTCCCTCGACGCATCTAAAGGAGTCAAAGTCCTTAATGCCTGTACCTGACAACAAGAATGTAAGAATGAGCGTAACTCAGTTGGCGCTCAGGGATGTCACATGATGTCACCATCCTTGCAACTTTAAGACACAAAAAGGAAACCTTCAGGCAGCAAAATGTGGTAAACGGATAGACCGTGCTAAACAACTGTACCATGCTGTACCATGCTGTACCATGCTGTACCATGCTGTACCATGCTGTACCCGCTGAGCTTTTGACCGGCGAGGACCTTTCACTGTCTCCTGAAGGACATGGACTTGAAGGCGAGTGACTTGTCGTGTTGCTCTGGGACATCCAAGTTGGGAAGTTTTTTGAGATGAGCAGGGATAGGCACAACACAGAGAAACAAGGAGCAAACCAAATGAGCACAAAATACCGGAAATGTTGATAGATGATGTGTTGTACATGTTGTACCTGTTGTACCTGCCGGTAGACAAACATGTGTTCTTTTTAGATTCTAAATGATTCTAAGAGTTTTTGGCCTCTGAATCCAACATTACACAGGCAACAAAGTGACACGTCCATCTGCTCCTGCATCTGTTCCAGAGCTGTAGCTGGTTTTCCTCATGGCCTGTAAAATCATGAAGACTTCTCCAGGAGCCAAGACCTAAGAACTGAAAGCCTCAAAACATCTCAAAACATTACTATATATAATACTATATAAATCTCCGATTTAAGAGTTGAAGATGTTGAAGAGAGCTTCATGATTGAGAGCATGTCTTCGGAAAAATGCCGGCATTTTCAAACAAATAGAATAGAATGCCTTAACATGCTGTCGTCTTCGGACTCGTTGAATCGGTGCAGAACAACACAACCTTGTCCTATCAAGGCATTTGCAGCTTCCAGTGTAATTACTTGATCTAGATGGAAGCTGCAAATGCCTGGATTGGGTCATTGGGTCCGGTTTTATCAAGTTTCCCATAGTTTCCCTCCTTGAATCTGGATGCTCTCCTCAAAGGATTCAGTGTTTGAACTGTTCTGAGGTGAACCCCAAATGTCCTAATATTAATAGAACAAGTTGTGAACCTGAGGACTTTCACGGATGCCTTTACAAGCCGAAATCTCAATCAGAAAGTGCGGAGATTGCTCTCAGTCTTTCAATAGTTTTCAAACTTGACCCCTGCATCCAAATACAGTCATGTACCATCAAATATGCCAAAATATGCCCAAACTGCCTGCATCTCCCAAGGCATGCGCGGCAGGCGACCTGCCCAAATCTGCTGGATTGGAAAACCAAAGGGATCGAAGGCAGAACATGACAGAACGGCCTGCAGAACAAACTCACAAGCAGGAACCGGAAACAGCAAAAACAGGTGACCGCTACAGGAAACCCTGCGCCAGCTGTGAAGCTGTCGAAACAGGTTTCACGAGAAGCACATACGAGAAGCGCATGATGCTTTAAAGGGAGTTTTCCATGGCTTGCCAGTGCGCAAATATTATCAATTTTATGCGTTGATTGTCATTTATCTGTGCGATCCACATAAAAGGAAAGTTTACGAGAGTCTGTTTACGGTTGATGCTGATATATGGTGATGTACGTTTCAGGCACCAACTGACTGACATACTGACAAAAGGATACAAAAGGCACCTGCAGTCATGCGTCGCACAGGGGTATCGTCCACCTCAAGCAACAAAACTCTCAGAGGACCAATGCGGTAAATTGTAGACCAAGCAAGTGGAACGACGCCTAAAAACTAAAGATATATATATATAGATAGATGGTAAAGACATGTAAAGACCAGGCTTTCCTGGAATCTGGAACCCAAGTATTACAGGATGTTGATACAAAATGATACAAATAACCAAGCTAAAACTGTGGTTTCCGGAGTGTATCTGGGACAAACGCTGTGACTTAGGAAGTTGGGCAATCGTCTGTGTAATCACACAGACCCTTCTCGCGATTGCAATGTCAGGGTTTAGATTCTAGATGCATTCGACCAAGAGATTTGTTCAATTTTATTCATCGAGTTTGCTCAGGCCCGGTTGCTTCCCAGTATTTCCTCACTCTGCACTGGCCATGAGTCATGAACCCTTGTCCATACTGGTGGAAAAGGAAACAAGTGATGTATAGTCTACGTAGAGATGTCAGTAGTTTGCTGGAGTTATCAGCAATCCAGCACATTGGCCTTGGAGGAAGAAGCTGCTGTGCTGCGCGTCACTGCCTTCGATTTGATATGATTTAATTTGATTTGTATAACGGACTTTGGTACAATAATGCCAACAAATGCCAACAGCAGTTGAAGCAATACGAGTAGTAAGTAGTTATACAAAGCGTTGCTGTCTTCATTTCCAGAACTGATTTCAAACCATCGGCTTGGACCCCTGGCAACTGCACAGCAACCTAGTCAAGCCCTAGCAAGAGATGTAGAAGTGTGTAGAAGTGACAGCCAACCCAAACAAGTGCAATGCCTCTGTCTCGGTCAAAGGCACCACAGAACCGGAGATGCTGGCCTTGAATTGGTTTGGTGATGAGGCAAACAGCGAAAGAAAATGAAAGAAGGAAGGATTGCCGACCGTTGCAGATTGCGAAGCAATTTGGTGCTTTGATTCATTTTGATTCCACACATCTGTTATTATTTATTTATCTTCGCTGATCTTTGTTTGACCTACACATGTGTTTTTGCATTTTTTTGTTATCTCTTGTTCTTGTGTGTCCTTGGTTTTCTTTGACA
>Ga0126342_10007793_pt1:0-12500 | contig 19160 bp, 14 predicted proteins | sample Cyp1metagenome_FD_92528 | JGI IMG/M metagenome (GOLD analysis project Ga0126342, IMG submission 92528) | Coral microbial communities from Lord Howe Island, Old Settlement Bay, Australia - Cyphastrea 1 metagenome | ecosystem: Host-associated > Invertebrates > Cnidaria > Coral ... | reverse complement strand
AGATAGGATAGATAGGATAGACAGGATAGATAGGATAGATAGGATAGATAGGATGGATAGGATGGATAGGATGGATAGGATGGATGGGATGAATGGATGGATGGATGGAAGGATGGATGGATAGATGGATAGATGGATAGATGGATAGATGGATAGATGGATGGATGGATGGATAGATAGATAGATAAATAGATAGGTAGATAGATAGATAGATTGATAGGTAGGTAGGTGGATAGATGGATAGGTAGATAGATAGGTAGATAGGTAGATAAACGGAGAGACAAATAAATCAACAGATATACAGATAGACAGACAGATAGACAGACAGATAGACAACAGCAGCTGCGCTACACCACACTACAACTACAACTTCAACTAAAACTACACTACCACTACAACTACAATTTCAACTACACTTCACCTACACTTCAACTACAACCACAACTACAACTTCAACTACACTTCAACTACGACTACAACCTCAAGTACAATTACTAAAACTTCGATTACAAGTGCCACTACAACTGCAGCTACAACTACAATTACTACAACTACACAACAAGTGCAACTGCAACTACAGCTGCAACTACAACTGCAACTACAACTTCAGCTACACTTCAACTACAACTTCAAGTACACAACACAACACAACAACAATTACCCAGACACTACACTACAACTACAATTACAAAGTCAACTGCCACTACACTACAACTACAACTACACTACATCTACAGTTACAACTGCAGCTACAACTACAACTCCTACAACTATTGCAACTACTACAATTACTACAGTTAAGACAATTACAACTTCAACTACACTACAACTACAGCTACAACTACAACGACAACTACAACCACAACCACAACTACAACTACAACATTACAACTTGGACAACATCAACCCAACTACAACAGCTACAACTACAACTACATTTGCTGCACTACACCACACTACATCCAGGAGTTGTCAGTGAGGTGACCACTGCAACTATTGCAGCCACTCCAAAAAGCACAACTCCAACCACCTTTCGGTCCATCAGTGGATTCGCTCTGCCATCCATGCATGACAACAACTCACCTCTCCGATAGTGTCCGATCCTTGAAACTTCCGCCACCGCCTTGTGCGGTACTACTGGTACAGCCCATGTACAGCCCATTCTTTTGGCAAGAGCTTGCCATTGTCCTGAAACTTTTGCTGTTCCTCGTTGAAATCATTTGAAATTCAAGTTTATACTGGTTCTTTGATAACATATGATAACATGTCCCAGCAGCGAGGCAATCCAACTATTGTGAAATCACAGGCGAGGCACGGTTCAAATTTGTTCTATATACTTTGTTCCAGCCTGGCCGGACTCCCAACGGCACGAGGAAGCATCGCCTCCCATGGAAACCAATCGCAAAGTGCGGTAGAAATCCTATGAATCAAAGTTTGTAAATCTGTTTCTCCTGTATGATCTCTATCATATGTATAGTTTGCCATTAGAAACCTCATGCTGTCATTCTGGAAATCTTAGAGTTCATTCATCAGAAAAATGGCAGCGCTATCAACAAGACTGGGAAGCGATTCACTTGTCCCTTCACTTTGCGGTACGCGCAGCATCTTACCTCACTCCACAGACTCCTCTCCAAAGACAATGGGAAGGTCGTGAAGGCCTTCCGAATGCTGTTGTCACGCACCAGTGACACAAGTCTGCACCTTCTGCAAGTCCATAACAACATTAACATGTCAAGTCTGTCAAGTCTGTCAAGTCATGTCGCAAGACTTCTGCCCGTTTGTCAATGGTCAATGGTCTCTTGAAATTCACCATGCTCACCTTCTTGCTCTCTGCTAGTGAACGTGGTCTGGCTGTCATCGGCTCGGTGTAGCGCCTGACTCCAGAGCGGCATCAAGGACCCACGCGAGTGTCCATTGGTTCCAAGCACCATAAACTATGTGAACTACCTACTGGACTTAATTGTTTAATTAAGTATAATTCAGTGATGTGTTGACGTCACTGATGTATTTATGTATTCGTGTACCGTAGAAGATAGAGGATCCAGCAATTTAGAAGCCCATTCCCAACTGCCATTAGTCCAAAGGTCTTGAGTCGTCGGATTTTTGTTTGATCCGGCGTTTGCTGCTCCAACGCTGCCGTTGTGGTGCAGTGCCGGTGCTGCGTTGCGCCGCAGTTCAGCAGAGATGTTTGGCTCTCTTCCGCCGTGGGTGTCGAACTGTCTTCTCAGACATCGATTTGCTTTTTCGAAAAAACAAGGTGTGATCAGAAAGCCCGATCAAATCTAGTGATTGTGGTTTTTGGGTGTTTGATGGTGTCAGTTTGTTGGTGATCTGTATGTGGGTTTCGTGTGGTGTTGCACTATCTCAAGACCTGTTCGAACAGCCCCGTACTATACGTGTTCAATGAGGTACCTCTTCTGTTGCTTCAGTCTTCGTGGAAAGCAAAACTAAAGACCTGAAAAAAACAGTTGGGATCTTGCTGCATTAGAATAAGAATAAGCCTATGATAATCCAGGTCAAAACCAAACAGAAACCAATCATTGAATGTTGAAATCCAGACCACTTGATGATTGCATTTTACTGGAATTGTCTGGGTAATTTGTTTGGAACTCTACTAGAAATTGTGTGTTTTTTCTGGATTTTGTTTGGCATGTCCTCTGAAATTGCTGGAACTGTCATGGAATTTGTAGGCATTATCAACAACGAGACTGCGCTGATCAAGCGAAGAAATCGGATTCAGATCGGAGCCAGCGGTTCCACTTGACTCCAGCGTCATTGCCATCCAAATACTGTAGAATGTGTATTCAACAGGGTTTTAAGATCTTTGGCATTCCTAAAGTATGATTGCTGAGAGCACGAAGAGAAGTCGCCTCTTCCCCAGGAAAAGCTAGTCAAATCTCGTCAGTATCAATACTCGCAATATACTTCAAGATCAGCAAGAAACGGTAAAAGGAAACAAAAGATTGGTATTGAGAGCAAACCCACTTCGGTGCCGACAAATCACTAGCTCTCGCATGGTCGGAAATGTATATGATTTAATCAGTCTGAGTCCACATTCCGGCAAATTATCTCATGCTGATTCTATGTAGAGAGCTGCAATGAGCTGCAATTGTCCCTAAAGCATTCCATTTCCATGTTTTACGATCAAGGCTTCAGACACTTCAGAACTTCAGAGCCATGCAGAGCTATGGCAAGCTGTGCCAGTTCCCATCGCACCCCGCCTGCCAGGCGTGGGAGCAGTTGAAGGAGGCCTTGAGAGCCGCGGAGGAGTTGAAGGTGCGTCACAGTGTCACGGTGCGTTTCTAATATTCTCTCATTCTATTGCCATTGCCCAGATATGTTCATGTGGAGACAGAGTGCTTGGAGGAGCTTGGGATCTGTACAATTGTTCGAGATTTTGCGTCTGTCTGTCTGTCTGGCTGTCTGGCTGTCTGTCTGTCTCTCTGTCTCTCTGTGTCTCTCTCTCTCTCTCTCTCTGTCTGTCTGTCCGTCTGTCTGTCTGTCATGTCTGTCTATCTTTCTCTGTGTGTGTGCATGTGCGTATCTCTTATTCAATCTTAGAATCTTATTCATTAAAATGGTGCTAGAGCCTGCTCAACTTGTCCACTTTGCATCACAGGTCAAGCGTTTGGTTGAGATCAAGGCATTGGTTTGGCCACCGGAGCTGGCAAAGTGGAGACAAGGACCTGACAGGTGAAAATGACCCGGATTGCAGCCCCAGTGACAAGGCTTTCCTGAAAGCCGGAGAATGATAGAGGATGACAAAGAATGACAGCGATGTAACGCCTTGAACTTCAGGCAGAACATGGCAGAGCTACGCGTACAGCCACACGTACTACTCATGGCTGCTCTCCTCGAGCTTTGCTATGCTTTTCTCAGCTTTTCTTTATACCTTCTGCAAAGCCCGCCTCTTCTGGATGTTGCCGCGGTCGCTTGACTGTACGGCGAGTCACCTGGCAGTGTTCAGAGAAAGTCCCGGGCACTGAAGGGCTGTACAGTCACCCCATGTGGCACAAAGTGCTTGCAGACTCATTGCAGACTCATTGCAGACTCATTGCGACTATTGTTGAAGTTTCTTGCAGTTTGAACATTGATTTTGGAACAGCAGAGCCGCAAGGGCAAGAAGCCCTATCCTTATGAGTTCTTCAGGGCCACAGCCTGGAGGTTCAAAAATAGGTTATTTATCAGGTTGTTATCAATTTATCAATCCTCAATTTTCAAATGTATTGTATGTTTATCAATTTTGTTTATGATTTCTACAAGAATTGTGCACCACAATTTATCATGTTTTCTCGTGTTTTAATCGTGTGTTTATCAAGTTCCTAGAAAACTGACATTTTAATCAAGTGTTTATCGATTCCCTAGCAAAACATGCAATTTCATCAATTATCCATTGTCTTTCCATTCAAAATTGGTGAAAATCAGCTGTTTTCCTGGGTGGTGGTTTTGCTGCTGAACTCTTCGATTGAAAAATTGATGGATTTCTAGGAAATTGATTTAAACCAATGGTAAAACATTGAGAATCAAATTTGTTTTAAAAAAAGATAAATAATTGATAAAGAACCTTTTTGCTCATTTCCAATCCTTGGTTCCCAAAAGATCTCATAACTCTATCCTCAAGCCCTGTCCAACCTGGCCTCAAAGTCATCCTGCAGGGAGCTTCCAAACAGAGAATGTATTGAAAATTATTGAAATGTCAATTCCCAGGAGCCAACCAGGGCTTCTTTGAAAACCCCGAGGCCCATAGTGCCATGAGGTACACAGATTTGTCTTGGAAAAATTAAGCAGAAACATCAGAAATCGTGCTTGCTCACTGAGTACATCTGAGTACCATGAGGGCCGAGTCTAGGCGACAATGTGATTGAGAAATATTGAGAAGACCTACAGTATCTCAGGTCGCCAGAGCCAGAATCAACATTGCCAAGTCAAAGAGTTGCGTAGGAAATCCGTAGGAAATGCGTATAACGCTGTGATATTTTTTCGCATTCATCATCATGCTTCATCATGCTTCATCATTCTTCATCCTTCTCCATCATTCTTCATCATTCTTCTTCAAAGCCCAGGGAACTCAGCATCTAACACCGACCTCCTTGGCCAACTGCAGTTGCCCTGCCTGTGAGTGTTCGCTGGTGGCTAAGCAGAGTACTCTCTGCCCTCTGACATAATTTCATAGTCTTTGCTAACGGCAAAGGTATGAAATATCGTGACATCATATCTATATAATGACATAATGTAAAATGGAAAATATCTTGTCTTTATTACTAACATGTATCACATATTCATATACTAACATGTACCTACTAACAGGTATATATTAGCATGTATTGACATGTATTAACATGTTAATGCCGTGCATTGACTGTCTCCACCATTGCCCAGTGTGGGGAGGCAGCACGTGACACTGGACTCACTAAGGGTACACTAAAAAATGGCTACCTTCCATCGCCATCAGGCACTGCGCAGTGGGCAAGTCCCAGGAGTTGCTGCATCGCTTGCCTTGCCTTCAGCAAGCGATCAAAGTCCTCCTCTGGAATTTCATAGACATCTTCCACCTGAGGTCATTTCAGGTCATGAAAACAGACTGTGCACGAATAAACACTCCACATCACTCCACTGTCCCTACACTCCCCATCTTTGTAAGTTATTTCAGATCTTCCTTGCAGTTCAGATCTATCCAGGACCATCTTGAAGGCAACAACATCGTACATGCCACGCCAGCAGGCTTAGATCCCTTCGCTTTGCATATCATCATATAAGATCATATAAGTATCATATAAGTATCATATAAGTATCATATAAGTATCATATATATATATATATATATCCATTCAAATCTTCCAATACGCTCACACGACAAGTTGGCCACAAAGTTGGAACCGACCATGGCCGCCATGGCCTCACCGAGAGCAATGGGCGGTGCCACCGCTCCAGAGAGCCAAAGCCTGGTGGCCATTGCTGAGCGTTGCTGAGCGTTGCTGAGCGTTGCTGAGCGTTGCTGAGCGTTGCTGAGCGTCTGCCAGAAAGCTACGTTCTTCACAAATCTTCACCCTCAACACATCTCTCGACCATCTCGGATGAATCTTTGATGGTCCCTTTCGATTCTTTTGTCTAATGCTTTTAGAACGTGTTAAACTTAAATAATGTGCTATATAGATGCTACGTTAGATGCTTACCACACTTACCTTGAAGCTTTCCTTTCTGAGCAATTGCATCTCGAGGCAAATATTTGTGCAGTAGGCAGGTTCAACATTTTGTGGGCGGTCTGAAAACTCAGGATATGTCTTGCAAATACAACTGCATAGAATATCTCTGAGTGCGGTATGCACCTACGCACTGCTCAATACTTCACTGTACCTTGCTAATGGCATATATGCAGAAATTTGCAGTTCAAAGATCAAGATAGATCAAGTAAGCTGAAGTAAGCCTGTTGGCCTTCCAAAGCTTGATACATATTGCTACAATTGAATACAATTGATACATTGCTGTGCCTTTCAAACTCTTCCTCAGTGACTTCGTAGCAAGGGGTCTTGGCCTCGAGCACAGCCGAAAAGCTTAGGAAACTGAGTCTAGGGACTCCATCCTCGAAAAGCATGTCGTTAAAGTTAAAGCGTTATCATGTCTGGCTCAATCATGTTCGTTGCATTGTGTTGTTATTCAATTTCGGCAATGTGTTGTTGTGACATAGCGAGACATCGTGAATCATAGTGAGGCCCGTGAATCATAGTGAGGCCAGCAGACCAGAAATGTGAGTGAGAAGAGGAAAACCTACAGTGCCAAAAGAGTTTTAAAGAAAGACGGAACTGCAAGATGATATTACTTTGTATTACTAAAAGAGTTTTAAAGAAAGACGGAACTGCAAGATGATATTACTATATATTACTATATTTATATTACTATATATAAAATACTATAAAATTATATAACAGGTTAATACAGATTCCTAATAGCTCAGGCAGCTCAAAGAAAAGATACAGAAAATGCAAATATGATCAATGCTGGTCTGTGACCTGCAGAATGGGAGGACTTGAGGGCCATTTCACAATTTTCACGTTTCATTATGTTTCATTGTGATAGCCTAAATCTATGGAAAAGAATGGTGCAGGAGTCGCACTTGAAGGGGTGACCATGATAAACAAACATCATCAACACACCCCCAGGATGCTTCCCCTGGATGCTTCAATGCCTTCTGATCAAGGATGACTAAGGAAGAAACCCTTTGGGAGCCCTGTCCACTCTACTGGCTGAATACTTTGGACAATTGTTGCACCGTAGCACCTGTTGCGCCTTTTTCAACTCGCAGTTGGGGTCCCAGGTCTCCGCAGCCCTCGCAGCCCTGGTACGACCATTACGACCTCAACATAACCGAGATAAATCGAGATAACCTCGACCTCAAAAGCCCCTCAGCCGTTGACTTCACCAACGGAAGAGCAAGGCTTGACGCTCGGCACTGCCCTATGGCATCCCATGGCAACCCACGGCGGTGGAAAGTTTCAGTGCCGAGGGACATGGACGAAGAGTTGCTTCAAACAGACTCCTCTCTCCATCTCCGGAACGTTCACCAAATCTTCGAGATTGGCTGATTGGTCTTGGAATGGAGTCTTGAAAATGATCTTGAGCCTTCAAATGTTGGATGGGATGAGCTTACAGAAAACAAGCAACTTGCTGAGCGTTAAGAAATGCTGAAGATGTTTTGGATCGTTGTCTTTTGGGACTTCCGTCTGTATAGAAATTTGTGGAGTAATCAATATGGCAATCATTGGCAATCAAGCACAGTCTCTCAAAGGGAAACAATTCTGTAACAATGCAGCTTCTGTCTTGTTCTGTCAGCCCTCAGGCCTTGCTGGCAGAGATCCTGAAAGAATTTCAAAGCTGCAAAAAATCTCACAAGCCTCATCTGGCCTTGGATCCAGATTCAGACTATAAGGTGGGCCAAAAAAAGAGCAGCCTGTATGGAAATGCCGAGAATGTGACCACAATGCCTGAATGCACATCCAACCTCCCGAACCGCTGGAGACGACAGTAGCTTGTGCTGGGTGGATGTTGCACTGTGTGACGTCTCATCGATAAATGCACTTGTAAGCTGTATCGGTCACATACATGCGCGATATAGTTTGGAATGGCTGTTACCGAGGACAGTTCGCGTGCAAATACCAGCTACAGCCGCAAGAGGAAGAGTTATACAACCATGGGTGCATGATGGTGCTTCGTATAAAGCATAAGGACCACATGACAGAGCAAGCGAATCAGCGGCTTTAAATTGCTGTCTTCACTTCGACTTCACTTCTGTCCAAACTGACTAAGAGCGATGAAAAGAACAAGGTGCTTGTTCAGTCTTGTTCGCATTGGCATTGAACCACTGTTTGCTTTACTGTTGGCAAGCAGGAGTACCTGCTCCTCTGGCTTTTTGCAAAAGCGTCCACGTTGAAGTAATGCATTCTGTAAGGGAGGGATTGGAGTTTTTAGTTTTATATCAAGTTCTCTCACACACACACACAAACCTCCGTTTCTTTGAAGAGAATGAGTACCCCTATATTTGGATCGCACATGTAAACAACTTAGTAAACAACAGATCCAAGTCTGCCCAATGATTTTCCAAGAAGAGTAGAGTGTAGAGTGTAGAGCAACTCATCTGTTGCCTTTGAGTGCGGCATCCTGCCAACCATCTGATCTCCCCCTGGATGCAATCAAGCAGCAGAATGTGTGACCTTGGTGCTTGGAAGCGCTGTGTGTGCTTGGAAGCGTAGCCGCTTGTTCAACTCCAGTCTACACAAGCAATCCAGCAAAACACAAGAAACCACACGCGAAGAATACAACAATAATAATCATTTATAAGCTATGCATATGCAAAAACGCCTGGCCTGTATTCTGCCTGCACACAGAAGTGTGCGTATGCACAAGCCTTGTGGATGTAGAGATGTGGGCATCTGGGCATGTGTGTAATATCATTGGAATGTATTGCAGTGGGATGCAATGAAGCTTGTGCCTGTGTCCAGATTCTGAGTCAAGTTTTGGTCTTCCTTAAGTCCTTGAGGTGTGTTTTCTGCTGACCACAGATGCTCCACTGATGCTCTGGAGCCAAAGGACAGGTGCTGCAAACTTCGGCAGTAGTCAATCTCCTCAAGCGGAAGCTGGATACCCTTGGAGAGGTAGCCGCTGTTCAGCCAAAAGGAGCCGATGACCTCAACCTGGTGCGATCTGGTGCGGCCATCGGGCCATCAGGCCATCAGAGCTGTGCTCGAGAAAGCATAGATTAAGATATTTTATGATATTTTAACACATGGCGGACGTCTCCTACTCCAGTTGTCTGCAACTGACGTGGAAGAGGAATGAAGAGAGATGAAGAGACAATGAAGAGACAATGAAGAGACAATGAAGAGACAATGAAAAGGGTAAAGCCAGATCAGTTCGGGGCGCTTTGAGGCGCTTTGTTAAGGGAACAAATGAAGGGAACAAAAAATTCAAACCCGCACCTGCTCTGCCAGGCCACACCTGGACGAAGACTGACGACCTTGGGTGTCAAAAAGCTCTGAGCGCTGTGTAAGTCTTCTTTTTGATCTCATATTTGTATATATTTGTAGTATTTCGATGTATTTTGTAGTGTGAAGTAATGTGAGATTGTACTTGCCGTAGTGGCGGCTCACAATACATCTTCATATACTAGGCCGAGCCACTTATAACAATTTGGAAGTCATCTGGACATGTGATGTCCGAGGCCATTTCAATCACCTCAGTTTTCTGCGACACCGCAGAGTATCTCCTGATGCCCTGCCTAATTTCTTGAGCTCAAATCAAAATAATCACACAACTTCCTTGTTGCTTTCTACTGAGGCATCTGGAAAAATGTCTTGCTTAATTCATCTATTTACAGTATTACACTGCGCGCATGTTTATTCTCAACATTTTTGACATGCTATTGGGCAATTGTCACAGTCGCACTCTGCCAAGTCACCAGGCTATCATTTTCCTGAAGCTTTGTCTGGCCGCAATGATGCAAATCCTGAGATACGCAAATGTCCACGTAGACCAGCCAGTCCAACCTCCATCCTGCTACTTTGGGATCCTTATATGTGTATATACGGATACGTGATTTACACTAATTTACTTGAGTCGCTTCGGAGGCCCAGGGGGGTGTAGGAAAGCTATTGAAAGCTATGGTGCACGCACATGCACAGACACTTTCTAAGCCATGTGTCGTGCTACTGAATCTACTGAGTCTGTATCCAATACAATACAATACAATACAATACAATGCAATGCAATACAATACAATACAATACATTACAATACAATACAATACAATAATACAATATGGTTGCAACCGTCTGGTAAATCCCATGAGACTTCAATCCTTGCAGCTTCGCAGCTGATGTTTTTTCAGGGTCCCGGCACCAAAGCTCAGCCCCGGTACTCGATTTGAAACATATTTTGCAGCTCGAGCAGCGTGCAATTACTCGCAGTGGGCGAAACATCTTGTGTGTATATGTATAATTATGTGTACATATATGATCATATATGCATATCGACAATTATAGACATCTATGATCATATATGCATAATAAATATATATATATATATATATACATAATTATATATATATATATACACCAAGCATGCCTCTTGTGCATTTCATCTGACACTATGGTTTTCCTGTAACAGCAGGCAGTTCTAGATTCTAGAGTTATTCTTGTGATCTTAACACCGCTGGCTGCACTCTTGCAAAAATACTTGACACTCAAGTTCAAAGCCTTGTCAACATTTACCACGACAATGCCGGCAGCTATGAATTCTCTGCGGACACCGCATACTCCCCGTATTCCTGGTCCCACTGTGTCTCACTCATGTCTTGGCACCTGCACTGCACTAGCAGATGACTCGTCCGAATCTTCTTGCGATGAGTCTGACGCATCCTCAAATGGCTCAAGCGAAGGCTGTGAAAGTCCAATGTGATGACGTGGGAAGGTTGTCAGGCCGGAAAGAAATGTCTGGAAGAGGTTGCGTTCATCCAATATGAATGACGACTTGTTTGAATTTTCTATGCACCAAATTGTTCTCTTGGACACTAGCTTGCAACATCGTTGAAAATCATCGTTTGGGTGCGGATCTACAACTGCTGCAAGGAGAACTTGGCAGAAGGTATCTCTCCGATTATGTTGGTCATGCAAACACATTTGCATACCTGCGTAGTTCAAACCGAATCTTTGAAATGATGACTAGCCCAGCTGCAAACCGAAATCATCATAACTACAGTGTATTGAACGTATCCTTTCGTACACTGATGCAATTGGAGTTTTTACCACGCTCCACATGCTACATAGTGTCATGCATGAATGGTGAGCAAAAATTCTGTCCAAAACAATCAAGGACATGCACAATTTCAAAGGAAATCAGAAGCATAACCATCGTCTCAGCTCGCTGCACCCTTCACTCGAGGAAGCAGTTTCCCAATATGGACGGTTTTTACAAATGTTTGCTGCAAGATTCTGCATGCGGATCTGAGGGGACTCGCTCTCTTTTGACAGTACCGCCTTTAAATAAAGTTCTCATAATTGCACCCAGCATATGTTCTGTTCATAGTTCATAGTTAATTATATAATAGTTAATCAACAGTTACATTTAGGTCTCCAGCGACGTCAAGCCATTGAGATGTGCCAAGCAATGTAAGATTTAGCAAAGAGTCTGTCATTGATGCAGACTGGCCCGAGAATCCTTCTGCAAGGACTGCCTTCTCAGTATCCTTTATCTGCACCTCAATGGATCACCACATTCACCACGTACCACATTGCAAATGGAAGCACGCTGCAGTCGCATGGCAGGTCCTTGACACTGAACCTTTTACAAAGGGTGTGAAACAGTCTTAGGAATTTGTTGAGCAGGTTTGGGATTTTTTTTTGATTTTCTCGCTGGTACCATTTGCCTAGTGTTTGCAACGGTTTGGAACTTGAATTTGTCATTTTGCATTGTATTTGCCACATTTGGGCATGTTCACCTTCCATTTTGCATTGTATTTGCCACATTTGGGCATGTTCACCTTCCATTTTGCATGGGATTTGCTACATGTGGGCGTGTTCCCCTTCCATTTTGCATGGGATTGGCTGCATTTTGGCATGTTCACCTTCCATTTTTCATGGGATTTCCTACATGCGGGCGTGTTCAACTTCCATTTTGCATGGGATTGGCTCCACATTTTGGCATGTTCACCTTCCATTTTGCATGGGATTTGCTACATGTGGGCGTGTTCACCTTCCATTTTGTATGGGATTTGCTGCATGTTGGCATGTTCCCCTTCCATTTTGCATGAGATTTTCTACATGTGAGCATGTTCGCCACATCATCATGCCAACCCCAAGAGATTTGATACATTTTGGCATGGCCACCTCCACTACATCATCATGTCACCCCCAAGCTTTCAAGAGAAGGTTAGTTCGCAAAAATGCAAGTTGCGGACGATGGTCATGGTTAGCATTCACACCATCATGTTCACCACATCATCATGCCAACCC
>Ga0126342_10007792_pt1 | contig 19160 bp, 22 predicted proteins | sample Cyp1metagenome_FD_92528 | JGI IMG/M metagenome (GOLD analysis project Ga0126342, IMG submission 92528) | Coral microbial communities from Lord Howe Island, Old Settlement Bay, Australia - Cyphastrea 1 metagenome | ecosystem: Host-associated > Invertebrates > Cnidaria > Coral ... | reverse complement strand
TCCCTGACATCCCTGACATCGATGTCAGGAAGCAGTCAGAACCGCGCTCGGATCGATCCGAGTTTTGAATTTGCAATGCCTTGGCAGTTTTCAAAGCGCATTTTCAAAGCTGATGCAGACTGGCATTTGAAAAACGTTTGCACAGTCGCGAAATCTTCAAATGTTTTGAGTTTCAACCAGCAATGCAAGTCGTCGCAAAATGAGCATCCCGGATGTGTTGGTCGACAGGAAACAAGGAAAATCATGTTGGGAGTACAAGACACGAGCCAAAATTTCGCAGAGTTTCCCCATGGCACAGGAAATGACAAGCACCCAGGATGATGTGTACTTTTACCCTTCCGAAATCATTGAAAGCCAGAAGACACTTGAAGACACTGAAAACAGTAAAGTTTGGCGCGTTTTGAGACTTGCTGTGTTCCTTGGCCTGCGTCATTTTAATCATGTGCTTTCCCAAAAAAGTTGCCGCTCGTCACTTTGGCTCCAAAGAACCTGACCGCATAGATCGCCATGGCTGAAGGTAAGACCCAGCTTGCTCAACTCTGGATGTGAGGGTTTCATGATCTCTATGTCTCTATGTAGATTGCACTGCACAAGCTGAACACTCTCGACACATGTATTGTAATACATTGTAATATATCGAGATGCACAATCCTGCAGCGCCTAAGTCTCTGGGATACCGATCCATCCAAATCTTGTAAAGATGACGTTCTCAGGTGGTGCAGGATGGTACATGATTTTATGTGTGAAAGAGGGCTGCTTTTTAGTAAGGTCCAGCGATCCAGTGACTCCAACGCAATTTATTGTAACCGGATGTAACCGGTATTTCATCTCTTCCCCTTTTCGTGTTTTGTGAAATCCTTATCCTTTACAAACTTCTGTTGCTGTGGCCTTGGATTTCTCGTGCGCAGGCGGTCGGCTGTGTGCCCTGGTGCTGGAAAAGCTCTCAGCTGCATCATTGCATGAGTAAGTTCCAGTTGTAGGCTACCGATGACGGCCATTGCGTTAGCTGGAGCCATGAGCAGCAATGAACAGCAATGAACAGACGCCATGTTGGACATCTCTACACCTCTCTCAACATCAACATGTTGAAGTGCTTATAGATTAGCAATGCAGCTGTCCTACTAAGGCTTGTGCAGCAATGCTAGATGCCCAGCTTTCTGGTCTGCGTTCAGGTTTTCAGGTATTTGTCTATGTCATTCTATGTCTATCTGTTGCTATCAACTCTTTATTTTTTAGATTTTAATGCGGTGATCCTTAGACGTCATACGTGTGAGTGGCCTTGCTTCATTTTCCAACGGCCACTGTAATTTTGCTGAGGAGCGCGATGGCTTTTGTGGGCAGCGTTACTGCGGCTTAGTTTGCTGTCAGCAAACGCATTGTGCAGATGATGTGCCGCCGAGTGGCAACATCTTTTAAAGACAAGCCTGTAAGAATCTGTAAGAATCTTTGTAAAAACAGTAGTACTCGTAAGTGGTAAGATCATGTAAGATCCTTTAGCTACGGGATCACGACAGCATGGTGATCACCAAACCTGGCATGGCAGGCTCAAGGGCAAGGTGCCCGAAGAAAGGTCACTTTGAGAGCGATCTTCCCGTGGCAACAGAAGCTCCGCTGCACATGTGCAAACAGTTTGCACACAGTTTGCAAACATGTTCAAAATATTTCAAAATCATGTTACACCAATGTCTCTTTGATTTTGTCCACGTTTGTGCTACTTGAGTTTAGGAAGTATTTTGCAAGTTTTTTTTTCTTTCAATCGCGTAGTGCAGCTGAGGCTTCCCCAAGATTACGTGCCTTGGCCAGACAGAAGATTCTGTGGTTGCAGTGTTCGTTTCACTTTGTCTTCGCATTTTTTTTCAGATTTGTCACCTGGTCTCACGCAATAGAGCATAAGGTTCCTCCAAAGCGTCCGTACAACCCTGTTTACGACAGCGACGTCGCCTCTCTGCACTCAGCTGACTTTCGCTGACTTAGCTTCAGGTTTCAATAGGAAAGGACTTTTGGAAATCAAAGAACTTACATGCATACATACATGGCTTGCATGCATGCATTCATACATTCATACAATAGGAACATACATTCATAGGAACATACGCACATACGTACACACGCACACAATATATATACATATATATATATATATATATATACATACACATATCCTTTCTTGCTGAAAGGAAACTCATATGAATCTGTTGAGTTTTTGCTGCAGGTCGCCAAAAGGGTACAAGAAGAGTGGATGCGACCCAAGGTGGGGCAAGCGACTGAAGATTGCCATGTGACCTTGCCCTTGCGCCCTTGAAGAGCCGATCGCATCATGCAGTGAGTGTCTGCGCAGGAGCGGCCTTGGGAGGACTATTTCAACGAGTGGTTTATTCCCGTCTTTCTCCTCATTGCTTTCAGTACGCCGTGCTCTCTTGCACTGTTTCTTTAATTTTTCCGTACAAGTGCGAATGGAAAAGGTGATGTTTAGATATGTTTAGATTTCAGATGTGATGAATTCCCTTTGTTTCTTTTGACTTCGTCATGAAAACCTGCTGCAGTTTGGATCTTCCCGCTCATGAGCCCGGGCACATGGGCCAAGCAGAATCGCAGGTCTAATCGGGCCAAGGCCCTATGGCAGCTTCAACATTTTTCAACAAACAGTTGTTCAACAATTGTTCAACAATTGTATGACTTTGAATGACATTGTATGGTTTCCCACATTTTTCTAGGCTTTTCTATACTGTAGTTGTATTACATTGTATTACGTGATTGTTGTGTGGAAGTGTTTAGTGTTCCATCCCTGCTGTCAAAAGTACCACGACAAACTGCAGAGTGGACTTGACCGGTGACCGTGTGGCAGGCGAGATCAGCTGCCCGAAATCTCATGAGTCGGCTGAAGAATTTTGGCAAAGAGGCCTACTGAGATCCTGAGCCGACAGGCGCAGACTTTCACCGGTGTTTTTTTGCACCATGCACATAGACACAGAATGAGACACAGAATAACCATAGCAGATTCACATGCTGCAATGCCATTGCTGCTGAATCTGCTGAATCTGCCGTTGCTTCGAATTGCTCCTGGAGCCATCTGGAGCCTCAACACTTGAGCGAAGCAACTTTTAGACATGCGCAGCATGCGCAGTCGTTCTCACAATCCTGAGGTGTTCTCAGGACAGACTCAGCCTGTGCCGGCAATCAGCAAAATACGAAGACACAGAAAGAGCATCAAAGAGGTCACTCTCACTCTTGCAAGGCAGTAAGAAGGGAATCCATCGAATGAGATCCTATCATCTACTATGAAGTTCCAGGAGGATGAACATATGTGAACATGTCTTGCCAGAGGCAGAGAATAATGAAGCAACACATAGAATCAGAAGTCTTTCATTTTTTGATTGCAATTCGCTGCTCAAACGTGCTGTTAGGCACTGAATTTTTGAATTACTTGCAAGATGCTGCTCTCTGAGATAGAGGTCCTCTCCAAGAAGTGGCATCAAAAGGATGCTACGAGCTTGGTGGCGAAGCTAGGGAGGAGCGGGAAGAGCAACCAATGGATTCAGATTTTGCGCCTCATTCAACTTGCACGAGAGCCAGACAGCATTTTTCTGAGTGCTGTGATCTCTGCCCTTGGACGTGCGCGAAGATGGGAGGCTGCGCTGGCTGTGTTTGGCCAATCTGTTCAAACATCGGCAAAGACATGGGACGCAACAATGAGTGTTTGTGAAAGGTCTGATCAGTGTCAACTGGTCCTACAACTCTTCAACCAAATGTCTTCCAAGAGCATAGAAAGAAGCATTGTGACTTTCACCACAGCCATCAAGGCATGCAAGGTGTGGACAACCGCTCTAGATTATTTGCATCAACTAAGAGAATCTGCTCTACAGCCTGATGCCTTGCTTTACACAGCTGTTCTCAACACGATTGCTTCTGGATCTACTGGGCGGTGGGAGGCTGCAGTTTCAACTCTGGATGATATGGCAAGAAATACGGTCCGAGCTGACTCGTACATGTATGGTGCAATGATCAAGTGTTGTGATACAGGCGCTTCCGGATTGAAAGACATGCGCTGAAATCTTGATGCTGCATTGTAGAAAGGTGAAGGCTTCCAGTGGAGAGATTCTCCTTTTATCACTGTTGGATTCTTATTGTTTTTAATCTATGTAATATAATTTTATATAATGGTTTATGTTAGGGTCTTCAATTCAATCTTCAGATGTATATGGCCTTGGGTCGATGTCCTAGCCATCGGAAGAGAGGAAACGCTATGTCAGTTTGGTTCCCGTTTGCACACCGCTGTAAGTGAAAACAAAAGCGTGTAGGCATGTATAGGCTAGGAGGACCACGCCTACTCAGAGAAGGGGAACGGTTTTGGAGAGCAGCATAAGCAACTTTGACACTCAAATGCACTCGATAATCTCGTGGGTAGGCTGCCTATTTTTCGGTCTGAGTGATGCACACTGAAAATTTAGTTGAACAAGAACTTCAAGCCTTTCAGTGAACCATGTGTGAAAACAATTTGACTGGAAGCATCAACTTTGCACATGTTAACACAACAGTTCAATACTGAAACCTGGCTCTGGCCGCCAGAAAAGGAATGGGGACACCTGAAGACTGGGCATGACAAACCATAACAGAATTGCATTTCAATAGCACATTTCATCAGCAGCACATGTCTCAGGCATGGACTTTTGGGAGAGAACCCGCAGAATCTTTCCCCGACATATTTTGTTTGGCCCAATCCAATTCATAAGAGGAGCTTCCTAAACAATGGCCAGATTGGTGAGGTCATCTTGGTTAAGTCATGCTGTTGTCTGGAAAGAATTTTCAACTATATATCTCCAAAGTAGGTTTTCCATTGTACAAGGAGCCATTGAGTTAAGACAATGGCTCTAAACCTTCCACGGAGCTCTCATTTGGCCGTGCTAAGCATTTATCATTGAACTTTTTCACATCCTAAACTGTCAAACCTGTACAGAATATCAATTCCAAATTGTCCGTCCGACTGCACTCAGGAACTGAAAAAAACACACATGTGAAAGGCAACCACAACATTTAAACGGCCAAAACTGTTTGGGGCCCATTGGGTATGACGGGTATGAGTTGATTCCCCTGAAGGTCAGTGGGCAATGGCTTTGCACTTTCTTGAGAAGAGCCCTTGGGATGTCCTTACCTTCAATTCTGGCCTAAACGTTTGTGCGAAAGCGGGGAAGTGGCAAATTTGTTTGCACATCTTGAGTTCAATGAAAAAGAAAGATGTTGTGAGCTACAGCATATGTATCTCCAGCTTCGAGAAAAGCTCTCAATGGCAACATGCAGTGGGACTTTTGCAAGACATGCTGCAGTCGAAAGTTGAGCCAAGTGAAGTGAGCTTCAATGCTGCAATCAGCGCCTGCAAAAGCCAAACGCACATTGCTCTTAGTCTCTTTGAGGACATGGAACTCTTGAAAGTTCAACGAAGTGTAGTGACATTCAACGCCGCTTTGACTGCATGTGACAAAGGCAACTGGCAAGAAGCTCTACACCTCATGGAAAAGCTGTACGGACACGGACAAGATGGATTGGACATGGATCCTATTACACTTTCTGGAATTTTGACTGCTTGCGAATCGGTTTGGGCTGTGTCCCTGCATGTGTTGGATTCCTACCTAGCCAAGGGCAAGGTCCCCCATGGTTTGCACGCAGGATCTGTTTTGAAAGCGATGTCCTCAAGCCGCCAGTGGCATTCAGCACTGGCACTCCTACAGGATCTTCGAAGTATTTGGGAGATGAATGAACGAACGAACCAGGTCACTCAGACGTCTCAGACGAAAGTGTCCAAAGCTACAGCGAATTCAATGTTGCCTGACTTCAAGAGCTGGCATGAATTCTGGCCCTCTGGGCAGCGCTCGATCAGCTCAATCAGTTCAAAGGGAGGTTCGACGGAGACGAACTCAACGAATACATTGTGTGACGCTCCCATTCCTATCATTTATCGTGAAGATGACTTCATGGCTGTATCCAAACCTGCGGGAGTATCAACAGAGCAGACCTTACAGCTATTGGCAGACCAATTCTCAACATGCATTTTTTCCATGTCTCGCTTAGACCTGCCAACTTCAGGCATTTTGCCTATGGTTGTGGGTCAGGAAGCAACCATCTCCGCCAGGTGGTTCTTGTCCCAGTTCGCAGGTACCTTGGTGAGTAAGGAGTACATTTGCCTGTGCAATGGCAGGTTCGAGCCACTGAGTGGGCAGATTGATTTGCCTTTGCGCATTGAGGCGCGGCAAGTTTTGTTACAATCCTCACAGAAGCAAAAACTCCCGGTGCAAGGTTGCTTCAGGAATGGAAAGGATACGTAGTGCTTCATGATCTAGTCGAATCTAGTCGAATCTAGTCGAATCTAGTCGAATCTAGTCACTATCAGTTTAGTCTGCGTTGCGTGGAACATCTAGGAGTTTTCTTGTATTTTCTCCATCCCACTTGGACATCTTGGAGCGGTCCACTGTGTAGGCGACAAGTTCCAGCACCAGCAGGGCTGTGGTGGAGAATACCACTTACAACGCTGACAACGCTTGCAACGTTTACGACGCTTGCACAGACTATGAGGTCATAGCAATTTTGCAAACGGCTAGCGGCTCCAGCGGCAGCACATCAAGTCCAGGCACCTCGAGTTCCGCGGATGCCTCTCAGTCAGACGTACTGTCTTTGGTCAGAGCCTGGCCGCAGACAGGCTGGGATCAAGGGACGTGAACACGAGAGACGTGAAACAATGTGAAACATGAAATGCCACGGCGTACATCGAACTCTGGTTGTGGTATCTTTTGATATGTTATTATGATAGGACAGGATAGGACGGAAGAGCACCCGCGTGAAGCACTATAAGATAGTTGCAAAGTTGCAAAGAAACAACTCACAGCTCGGAGAGACACGGCTTTGTCCTTGGGATGGCAGGCTGTTGCAAACATATGCTGTGGATCTGACTGAATCAAACATTTGTAATGTAGAATTGCACGGAAGTGTTTCATGCTAAGTCACGCAAACAAGAATACAAAGAGCACTTTCAAGACATGTGAAGATTCAACCACATTCGAACCACTGTAGTCCATACACATCCAGCAGACTGTCTTGCGTCAGGTCGGTTGCATCAGATCCGAGCACACATGGCTGCCAAAGGCTTCCCAATCGTTGGCGACATGATCTACGGCGCTGCCACGTGGGCCATGTGGCCATGGTGCAAGCGACTCTTTTTGCACTGCTGGCGCTTGCGACTCTTTGGCTTCGATGGTCCCATTCAGCTAAAGGCTGAGCTGCCACAGGAATTGAAAGATGCTTTGGGCGCTCTGGAGATTCAAACAATTCAAACAGAAGATACAGAAGTACTCGAAGCAATGGGTGAAACAATGCATCAAGCAATGCGTGACATCCTAGACCAAAGAGAGTTGGGGACAGGTAATGATGGCGATGACGACACCAGCACTGGGGAAGAGTCCAAGGTGTCAAAGGAGTCCGACGAGAGGAAGGCTTTCCAGGCCCTGATTCAGTGTCAAGAGATGTACACGGAGAAGATCCTGGAGGAATTAGATCGTGGTGCCAAGGAATCGCACTGGGCATGGTATATTTTTCCAACAACACGAGCAGGGAACAACGATCCTTACAAGACTCACATCACTGAGGAAAATGCCCGGGAGCTGTGCAATCAACCGACGGCCAAAGATTGGCAGAAGTGCCTGGAGAAAATCTGCGACCTCTTAGAAGCCTGCAACAAAAGGCCTCCAAGCAACCAGATATTGCCGGAATGTGACCATGACCGCGTTCGCTATTTCATCAAATTCTGGCAGAACTATAGCAAATCACCCAGGTGGTTGCTGGATGTTTGCCAGCGTCTTCAAGACCTGCAATTTTAGCATCCGTCAGCATCCGTTGTTAACCTGCTTTCCGTGTTTTTGGAATGATCCCGGCTTCTGAAAACTGCAGCATGGTGCAGAATTAATCAGAGGGGACAGAGTGCAAGAAATTGCAGAAAAAGTGAAAAAGTTGTCCTTGGGTTGCAGCGATGCACAGCCAGTCTCCACCTCGTGAATTTTAGATAATACGTTGAATTTACATTGAATACATTGCAGAAAAAATCGGTGATCGCCTTCACATTCACAGCATGTCTACCTCGCCCCTACTCAACTGATCACAGTCCTGCATCCTGTGTCCTAGACATTCCTAGACCAATCTGATCCCATTCCAGACGCTTAAGGCGTCTTAAGGCACCTTTTGACGGCCGCCATGGTGGAAGATTTTGGTTCACAAGGTTGGCCCCAATGATTCGCATGGTCTGCATGTGTTGCAACAAGCGCTGTATGATACTGTATGTGTTTTCCATTGTTTTCCAAACTCATGTGATAGAGTCATGTGAAGTCCCCTTGCAGGATCCGGGCCCCTGTCTTTTTTGTTCCAATCTTTTGGCCAACGTCCTGGTCCTAAGGTGTTAAAAATGTCAAAAAATCTACCGGAAAACAAAACAGTGTCAAGATCACCAGAAGATCAGAAAAGGTTAGCCGCTTACTGTAGCCTAAAGATGTCGTCTGCATCGTCAATGACGGAGCCGATGACCAGCGGAGAGCCCGAGCAGCCCGAGCGGCCGATTGGCAACGGTGTGTCCAATGGCCGGTGCTCCAAGGGTTGGCCAGCCTTTTGGCTCGTCGTGGTGTGTGGAACAGCTTCGACCGTCATCAACGCCCTCGTCTTGCCGGCCTTCTCAACGGCATTTTTCAACGGTGGAACCAATCCATGCATTGACGAAGGACATGCATCAGCTGCTTGTAAAGAGGCTCTTAAGAAAGCTGAGCGAATCGGCTCCAATTTCACGGTCCTCGGAGCAGTTTGCGTTTTTTTCACCAGCCCCAACATTGCCCTCCTATGTGATCGATTTGGTCGAAAACCGATCATGATTCTGGGACAAGTAGCTGGTTTCCTCTCGGTCTTGTCACTCGTGGCGGTGGACATATTTGGCATCTCACTGTATGTCTACTATGCATCTTGGACGACGACTCATGGTGAATCTGCTGCCATCTTGCACTGGTTAAAATTGAATGCATAGAAGGAATTCATGTTAAATAATTATTGCTGTTGGGACCATTAGATAAATTATGTAATTATTACGGTATGTAACTCTTTGTTTAGTGATATTTAGTGTTGATGCGACCAAAACACTAGAAACGATTAGGCCCCCCAAAAGCGATAACAAACACCAGGCGCAAACAATTGATTTTCACGGCGGCTCATACTATAGTAATTATATGCATATATATATATTATCATGATAATAATAATTATTATCATTATTGTTATTGTTATTATTATTATTGTTATTATTATTGTTATTATTATTGTTATTCTTCTTCTTATATATACATATATATTATTATGATATATATATATAATATACATATATTATTATTATATATATATATATTTATTATTATACATACATAGTTATATATATAATTATATATATAACATATATATATATATAATTATAATTATTGCTGGCAGTTGACGATTTGCCAAAGCATTCACCCATACATGTTTCAATTCAGCCTTCAATTCCCAGCTGCTACTGTAGCTACTTTTACTGAAGCTTCTGGCGAAAATCAGCTGCTGCGGAACTTCGTGGACCTCTTGCCCGAGCTTGGAAGCAACAAGTTGGAGTTCCAAGCCATCTTCTGGAGATTGACATCAAAAATAGTCAGGGGCACGATATGCTTCTTGACACCAGCGTCTGCGCTGGGCTGATTTGTGCGGTTTTGCATGACAAAGTTGAGGCCGTAGTAGTTGGTGGGCCCAATTGCAGGACTCGTTCAGTCCTACGACACTATCCAAAGGAGAATGCTCCGCGACCAGTTCGAGGTTGGGGTGGAGAAGAATTTGGTCTGTCTGACCTTTCAAAGGAGCAGGAAAAACAAGTCACTGAAGACTGAAGACATCTTGCTCTGGCGTTTTCTCTTTCTTTGGATGGTGGCCTCATACCTTCGAGCTGCGAAACAAGTTCCAAGGAAAGTGGGGTTACTTCTTGAACAACCAGCGTCACCCCGAAAGTACATGCCTGAATGTGTGTCTTTCTGGGACACCTCTGAATGGAAAAGCTTGAGGAAGAATTTGGCCTGAAAGAAACTACGTTTTGTCAAGGAAATCAAGGAGGAGCTGCAGTCGAGCCGACCACAATGGCTGGCACGCACACAAGATGAAGTGCATCAACCCTATGGGCATCAAGTCCTCTGCAGAACTGTCGCGGTGGGCGCCTGGAACTATGTCCATGGTGACTGAAGCACTTTTGACCCAGGTGATCCATCGAAAGCCCAAACTTGCTCCTCTTTCCTGGCAAGAACATCTACAACATGGCCATGTCCCTTTCAGGCGTGATTGCCTGGTTTGTCAACAGAGTTTGCAACAGCAACCTCCTCACCGAAAAGTCAAACATCCTCTTGGTGGAGTTTTGTCCATCGACGCCACAGGGCCGTTTATCCGAGCTCACGACGTTGGTGGATACAAAGCTGCCTACATCCTGGTGGGTGCCCTCGCTTGGACTATGCCAAGAAGAAGAAGTTGGAGAACTTGAAGAAGGAGCACCAAACTTCGATGCAAAGAAAGAAGAAGAAGCTCCGATACCAATTGAAGATCAAGCACCTGAACCTGCAGTCCAAGGCATCTTCGACGACGAAGAAGAAGAAGCCGTAAAAGAGGAAAGGGCCCCAGAGGGTGAGGTAGAAGAAAAAGAAAAGATTGAGGAAGAAGGTGAGGAGAAAAAGGAGGGCGAGAGCGAAGAAGCCAAAGAGTTTGAAACCAGAGTTTTTCGCCTTGCCGCTCCAATGTTTTCAAAGAAGGCCAAAGAGGTCAGTCACACGTGTCACCATGGACATGCTCTTGCGATTGCGAGCTGATGGGTATCATGTGGGGCACATACATAGTGACCAAGGGAATGAATTTCAAGGGCACTTCAAACAATGGTGCCGTGAGAGGTATCCATCTCACACGAACCTCGGAGGATGAGCCCCGCAGCAACGGCCGTGCCGAGACAGCCGTGAAATCCATCAAAACTCAGATACGCCATATCCTTCTTCAAGCTGGTGCTGAAGCAAAGTGGTGGCGAGCTGAATCGAGCTGCCAGACCTGGCAAATGGCCTGATTGGCCTCTCTTCCTGGCTGGTGTGATGGTGCGCAAAAGAAAGTGGCGTCGTGGCACTTTTGAAGTCTCCACGGAAACCGTGAAGTGCCTGTGCCCCGCTCCTGAAGATCATGGCCACTGGATCCTTCCAAAAGATGAGCCCATCACCAAGATGATCATGAAACCTGCTCACCTTCCACTGTCAGAAGAAGGTTGGGTCGCCATTGAGAAAGAAACTGTGGACGCACTGGTGATTTCAAGAAGGATGAGAGGCAAGTCTGCTGTTAGAAAGATTGAGGAGGAAAGTGAGGATGAAGTTCAAAGAGAAGAAGAAAAGAAAAAGCGAGTGCATCTCCTTCGAATGATTGAAGAGGAGATGCGCACCATGGTCGACGATGACCCTGAACTTGCACTTGAAGAACTGAAGGTTTTGGGAAGTTTGAAGAAAATTGTGGTTTTGCCAAATGAAGAAGAGGAGATTTTGCAGACATGAATTGTGTCGCCAAAGGAGGTTTCAGAAATTTGGGAGGAGTGGCTGCCTGCCATCAAAAGCGAAGTTGAATCACTCCTACAAGAATAAGAAGCCTTCCGAGAAGTTTTTCCTGAAGAACTGGAGAGGCTGCAACAGGAGGCTGAGAAAAAGGGGAAAGGGATAGAGTTCATTCCTTCAAAGTTGGTCTGTACAAGGAAACCAGGTCCTGGAGGCGAAAAAAAGAAAATGAGGTGGGTAGCCTGCGGAAACCTTGAACCACGAAAGCCTGAAGAAGACAACTTCAGCTCAGGGGCAGATGCCTCTGCCTTGCGCATACTTGTTTGGTGTGCCGCTCGGTTCCAATGGCTGGCATCTACGTTGGATGTTCGCACTGCAGTTTTGAATGCGAAGATGGTGCTCTCTGAAGATGAAGACCTGATCCTTGTGAAGCCACCAGCATTACACACTGAGAAGAAACTGAAAAAGCTATCTACAGCCTCCGAAGATCTCCAAAACTTTGGGGATTAACCAGAGATGAAACGATCAGTGCCTTTGACATCCAGGTGAACTATGAGGGGAAAATCAAGATCTTCAACTTGGAACCACTTCAATCAGAAGCCAATTTGTGGAAACTTTGTGCTGGAGAAGATGAACGGCTGCACGGATTGTTAATGACGTATGTCGACGACATTTTGGTTGCGGCCCCAAAGGTTCTATTGGAAGCAGTCATCCAAAAGATATAACAGACCTGGACTACGTCGGTGCCAGAACCCGTCTCTGAAAGTGCAACTCGTTTTCTTGGAATGGAACTCACCAAGTTCTACAACGAAAAGATCCAGCGTGATGTGTGGATGCTGACACCACAGAGCTACACTCTGGACATGGTTCAAAAGGAGGATGAGAAAGTGAAGCCAAAGAAGATTCCGCGATCAAGGGATCAAGCTGCGATGGAGCCAAAAGAAGAATCTCCGTCGATTGAGAAAGTTCGTCTGGCGCAAAAAGCAGTTGGAGAAGCGCTGTGGCTAACCACAAGAGCTCGTCCAGATCTCATGTACGTGGTCTCCAGGATGGGATCAGCTGTGACTCGTGCTCCTGAGGCTGTGATCCAAGCAAGCAACCAGCTCAAGGGGTACCTCTCAACCACAGCCAATGATGGACTGAAGTTTGAAGTTGAAGAAGGCGAAAACCCAATCTTGACCGTCTTCACAGATGCTTCATTTGCACCTGACTCTGAGGAAAGCCATGGCTCGTTCGTTGTCCTTTTAGGCTCATCTCCAGGTTTTTGGAGGTCTGGCCAACAAGGTTTCGTGACATTGTCGACAGCTGAAGCTGAGCTCACTGAGATCATCGAGGGCATGGTGACGGTGGCAATTGGCGCACACGTCACTTGCGTCTTCGAGCTGCGTATGCAATGCAAGACAGTCAGTGTCTGCGGGTGAATGGGCTCTCCAACACGTTCCTGGTGAGTTCATGGTGGCCGACATTGGAACGAAGCCACTGACCGCAGCACGATTTGAGTTTCTGAAGGTTTGCATGGGCATGGGGGAGTTAGAAAGTAAAAGCGAAGTGAGGTTGAAGAAGGAAAAGAAAGAAAAGAAGGAAAGAAGAAAAGAAAGATCAGGACGGCCAGCTGGCCAACAAAGAGTAGAAGTGCCTGGCAGAAACAGCTCAGGTCCTACGGCTGATCACCTTGGCCGCGTCAATTGCAGTCACCAAAGCGGAGGAAGAGAAAGAAGCGGAAGAAGCATTTTCTATTGAAGTCATTTTGATCTATACCTTGGTCATCATCATTTTCATCTTGGCCGCGCAGCGATTCTGGGATGCAGCAGTACGGGGGGTTACGTTCGTGCGAAGCGTGTTGTGGCTCAACCCGGAAGTCTCCCCATGAAAGCTGCGAAGAACGAAAAGAAGGAGGCTCGGAGGTCTCCCAAGAAGATCTGCCTAGCTCTTCGTCATGGCCGAGCTCGAGTGATGTTGTCCGAGCTCCACAAGATGCTCCGCATCGAGCACAAGATGCTCCGCATCGAGCTCAAGATGCTCCGCATCCAGTTCAAGATTCTCCGCACCCAGCTCAAGATGCTCCGCATCCAGCTCAAGATGCTCCGCTGCCAGCTGAGTCAATCAATGTGGCTCCGCAACCAGAAGAAGCGCAATCATAAAACCCACGAACAGCAGTTAATTTCCAAACAGCGTTGGAACTCCTACGAGCGCATGATGGATCGATGGTGGATTACGAAAGGGAGTGGAATGAGATTGAAGCAGAAGAACGAAGGGTGCGCACAGAGCTCGATCAAGCTCTTCCTGGCGATCCTCTGCTGGGGCATGCGGCTTCGTCACAACAGTCATCTCCTCTCCCTGAGATTCCCTTCGAAGTGATCACAACACGATATGGCACCGTGTACCATTTAAACCAGAACTGCAAATATTTGACGCACCTATGACTGGAGCTGCAAAGATTCATAAATGGTGTGCGACATGTCGAATGGAAGCGGCCCAGACTGGAATAATTCCTGGGCGTGGTGCTGCTTTGCTGATGGTTGGATGGCGCATTGAGTTCCGCACCAACATCATGTGCGTTCATGCTGAGGGAGCCAATAGCTTTTCACTGTGCACTGCATGCATTGAAAGTACATAAGTAGCTTGGGCCGGGCCGCAAGATATTTCCAAATTGAAGCTCCTAACGATGCTTCAAAGGGGGAGTGCTGGCAGTTGACTATTTGCCAAGGCATTCACCCATACATGTTTCAATTCAGCCTTCAATTCCCAGCTGCTACTGTAGCTACTTTTACTCAAGCTTCTGGCGAAAATCAGTTGCCGCGGAACTTCGTGGACGACGAGGTGGGAAGCTTGGTGGTGGAGAACCTGGTGGGGCCTAACCACTACTGAAATTATTATCATTATTATTTTTATAATATATATATATATATACATGTTTATTATACATATATATATATATATATATATATTATACGTGTGTACATAATATACATATGTATAGGTGAACTTGGCTTTGTGTTTGGACACCTCCGACTGAGGTACTTTCTGCGGTGGCTTCTGCAGCGTGTCTTCAGGCGCAGCTGAGGTGACCTGAGGTGACGGAAGGTGTAGCGTTTTGTTTTGGAAGCGGATTGTAATGGGAACACTTTTCTTCATCTTTCTTCTGTCTTCTCCGAGTCTTCTCCAGTAACCTGGAAGAATTGTGATGCAGGCAGTCTTGCAATATGAATACACGACAAAGCAAGATAGAGAGAGAGAGAGAGAGAGAGAGTGAGAGAGTGAAGTTCCGGAGTCAACAGTTGATAGGTTGTTTTTGCCTTGTGGATCGCTGACCGAACCACTACAGAGCAGCGAATCGCCTTTTTTGCGACTTTGGCAGCTGCAATGGATGTAGAGCAGACTGTGACTCCAGTGGCAAGTTTTGTTCCAAGCACGAGGCTCGACGCGCCCAATTTTTTCAACAGTGTAATATATTCCAGAATGTTATTGTTCTAAATGCTGTTTGTGTTTTGTATGAATGCAACTGCTTTGCGATAGTTTATGAAACGGCAGCGCTGGCTGCCCTTGTAGCAGATGCTTCAAGACTTGCAGTGAAGCACGTGCCACATTTGAGACACCATACTGTCGTCCTATGTCGTCCTATGTCGTCCTTGTTCCTGTGCCAAAACCAGGAATCGTTTAATCCTCTCGGCCTGTTTGTCCTTCCTAGCGCTGGCAGCTACCGTTCTGGGCATCCCAGAGTCCATTTCTGAACCTTGAGCGACGAGTGGGTAGTTCTCGGACTGATTCGGGGAGTTCCACCAATCTAAGGAGTGACAGAGGACAAAATTTGTGGCAAGAAACAACAAGTGTTGGGCTCACAAATTTGTTGGAGATGAAATGGACATGGTAGGTATACTGTACTGGTTGGTTCAAACACTAATTGCTCAGTGACGAAATTTTGCTGGATTGCAGAATTTCTCGAAAATCAGGAAAATCAGCGACGAGACATTTGCAGAAATTGGAGGCTGTCAAGGTCGGGCGTATAAAGTGACGATGTAATGGACAAAAACTGACCGCTGTTTGATGCTGTTTGGGTGTCCGTGACTTGGTACGACTGATGTAGGCAAGGTAGACAGACTGGACTATTTGGACTGCAATTTCCATCATTTTCTGGCTGTGCAGATTTGATGCTGTACTGGCTAGTCATATTGAGTCATCAACTTTGGAGATGGCAGCAACATCAACCAAATTCAAGAAGCAACTTTTGTTTCAGTGCTGGACTTTCAAGACTCATGAGCTGTTTTGACTTCTTGGTATGCGTATCGCAGGCTCTTCCAATTTGGGATCGTTGCGTCTAAGAAGTACAGAGGCCTTACGCTTCTCATGCTCGTCAGCAACTCTGTTCACGCTGGATGTGGTGCCATTTACCTCTACTATATTCAAGGCCATTTCGGCAAGGGACTTCGAGATGTCGCCCCGATAATTATGCTGAATGGCATCAACAATTTGTTGGTCCAAATCTTTGTTGTGAAGCATTTGGCCCGTTGTTTGACTGTGAGAGGCGTCATTTTGTTGGGTTATTTCTTTGGAGCTTTGAATTGTGCAATTATTAGCTTCGTGCCAAATTTTAACGATCTCTATGTCTTGGCGGTGACTTCTGGCCTTGGTGTCATTTTCGCACCTGCAATCCAAGCGCTGTACATGAACTCAGCTCAGCCCGACGAGATGGGACAAGTCCAAGGGGCTGTGAACTCCGTCCTGACCGTCACGGGTGGACTCGGTCCACTGATCTTTAGCAGGTTGCTCGCGGCCTTTCAGGACTCAAGTGACTTGGCACATCTTGGCACATCTTGGCACATCTTGGCACAGGGCATATCAAAAACTCAATGCGCCACACCCCCCCCCACATCCCCTCACTTTTTAAAGAAGTCCTTTGGGATTTTGAAGGATCTTGGTCCCTATGGTCCCTGTGGTCCCTGTGGTCCCTGTGGTCCCTGGGAGTATGAGAATCGCCTTGAATCAACCCATAATAACCCATAGATGCCAACCACATCCACCAACTGGATCCGGATCCGTTCAGGCCATCGCTACCGAGGAATGGATTGTATGCCATACCTGCTGACCATTGCGTCGAATTTCTTTTGCAGCTGGGCTGTGGCCTTCATGGCCCTACCACAAAAAGCTGACGACTCACTGACGGTGCAACTGGAATGTGCTGCCTGATTTGCTTCTTGACGATCTCTTGATGATCTCTTGATGACCTCCTGAACGTTCAACAAATGCCTTTCAATATGCTTTGAGTCAAGATTTTCTTTCGTTTGAATTTGTGTTGAGATGAGATTGCTTTACATTCCCAAAGGAGCCCAAAGCTTTTTTTTGCTGTGCCTGTTGTTTTTGACATGTCAGGTTGTGCCAAGGCTCCGTACTGGATCAGGACATCACCCCGAATGTACCGGCCGAACGCGTCGAGAAAAGTGGGACGCCGACAACATCACTTGATATCACTTGCAGAGTCACTTGCAGAGTCACTTACACTTGCACAGGCTCTGGAAACAATTGGAATCATACAGATCAGGAGCAACAAATGCTGCACATCTTGCAAAAGTCTTGGTGCTGTCTCTTGCTCACTTCAGAGAATTGATAGACTGGTTGACTGTGTTTTCCAACCTTTTGTCAAGCTATGTCAAGCCAGAGATGTGATTTGTTTCATCCTTTTTCTACTTTGATCACAGACAGTACCGGTCAGTACCGTTGGTGAGTTCTTCGTGGTGCAACATTTCGTAGTTGATACTGACCGATACCAAGTCTATACTGAGTCTTTGCAGTCTTTCTTTTCAACATTCTTCCAGCCTTGCGAGCATTGTTTTGGAACTCCAATTGGGGGTAAGTAAAGGCGCCTAGACACAATGCTAGCGGGACAAAGTGACCATTCCTTAGAACACTTGAAGAAATCTTCCGGAGACTTCATGGCGAAGGGCCAAGTTGGCAATGGCAGCCTTGGAAGGCCGAGCTGTCGAGCTGTGTGACCAGGGAGAGTAGGGCCGCATAGCTCACACTTGAGACTTTGAGTTTAGACCTTCGCTCTCACTCGAGAAGTTCTTTCCCGTTTTTTTTCCACTGTTGCACCCATGTTGCACCCATGATGCACCCATGATATCCAACTGATCCCAAACATATCCAAGCTATGCAGCCTAAAACCAGGACTAGTCGGACTGTGTTGGACTAGAAGGCTTGGGGCCTAGGCTTTATGAAATGATGCAAATCTGTGAGGTCAGTTGGAGTTTGTGGATTCCTTGAAGCCAGATATCACCAGCTATCTTGCCACAGAGACTGTTTGCCCATCGGCGCAGCTGGGCCATTTGAACCTTGCCAACTGGTTGACATCAAAGCGCCCCTTGGACAAAACACATTGCATGACAAAGGCATATTTCGGAGAATGCACTACTCATACGTTTCAGAGAGGCAGAGCTATGCCAAATTTTGGAGATGGAGGAGAGACGCGTTCTCTGCATAGAAGATAGATGAAGATCGTATAAGCATGTATAAGCGACTAAGTTGTAAGACTTTATAAGTTCATAAGTTATACGGTAATACGTGTGTAAACCATTCATGGAATCTGGCAGCATCAAAGACCTGTTGCAGTAGATTTGGTGAAGATCAGCAGCTGCTACTTTCCGTTTCTGACAACTCTTGCCCTACTATCCGCTACTCCGAACATCATTGAGACTATGCTATACTGCTTCTTGCTCGCCAAGAAGCAGGCTGAAACACTTGCTCCTTCAATTCAAGAAAAATGCCATGGTTACCCATGTTTCATTTTCGTAGAGCCCCTAATTCCCCATCCCAGGGTCCGAAGGTCGTTTGAGTCTCAGGTCTACTGTGCTACTTCCGGCCTGATGAAGAACAAGGGCAACTTTGGCGAAAAGCCAGAGATGGCTGGATTGAAAAAGCACCAGATGACAGCTCTGATGCACCAACCGCACCTGGACCGCGGTGGCGCTCAGTTTTCGGAGCACCGCCCTCCCCTGGTACCTTGGTGCAACCGAGCAAATCCTGGTGATTATATTTGTGTGTATATATAATTACAATTATATATATATAATATACACATACATATGTATTTGTTCATTTTTAAATACAATTTTGACATATTTTGGCATACTTTGACCGAGACCTTGTCAGTCAGCTATATTTGGAGCAAACCCTGCAACTCTATGATTTCGTTCCTCCAAGCATCAGGTGTTTTTTGTTGGAAAACGGAGGAGCAACATGGAGCAACCATAAAAATTGTAAAGGCAATATTTCAGTATAAAAGATATAAAAGCCTTGTAAAAGCATCGTATTCTCTTGGTCTTTGATGTCTTTGTTTCCGTTGCAATCCAAGCAGTCCAGACAGTCCTGGCAGTCCGCTGAGGTTCCTTGCTGTGGCCGGGTAGACCGACTTCGTTCGAGATGGACCGAGCAATGGGTCGCGCTGACCCTGTCGAGGCGCCTCTCTCTCTCTCTCTGCTATTACTAAGAGTTACTACTATGGTCATGATCTATGTTTATTATGATTATGATGATTGCTATATTGTAAGCATTATATACATATATATA
>Ga0126342_10007791_pt1 | contig 19160 bp, 19 predicted proteins | sample Cyp1metagenome_FD_92528 | JGI IMG/M metagenome (GOLD analysis project Ga0126342, IMG submission 92528) | Coral microbial communities from Lord Howe Island, Old Settlement Bay, Australia - Cyphastrea 1 metagenome | ecosystem: Host-associated > Invertebrates > Cnidaria > Coral ... | reverse complement strand
TCTCACATGATCTCAGCATCTCACTGGGTTTGTGAATCATTCAACTAGCCCTTCATACCGGGTCCATTGTTTGTCTGAAAATAGGCTGCCCAAAAGCCAATGGTTTATGGTTGTAATATGTTGTAATCATCGGTTTTCCCGTTTCCCTTTCGTTTGATGGCGGATATACAGTATATAGACTATATATATAGACTATATAGATCTATAAAGACTATACCCATGGATACCCCATCTTCAGGCAGACCCAGACCCATTTGTTTGAAACCACCAGCCATCGCCGAAGAGTCTGTCACTTTTGCTGTAGGGAGTCCAGCGCGAGTGAAAAAACTTCTCCTGAGTGCTGGGCCACCCATTCCCAAGAATGTACCCTCTGGTTATGTCAAAATAGCTATTGAAAATGGCCATTTATAGTGAGTTTTCCCATTAAAAATGGTGATTTTCAATAGCTATGTTAGTTTACCAGAGGGTAATGAAGCCATATAAATTCCATGGGTCAATCACAGGTAGGATCCAAAATTGCAAAAACCTGGCAGGAATTGGATGGAATTGGACCATTTGCAACGGAACATCTTCGATGATTTACCTATTAAAACGAAGTGACTAATCGTTTAAGCATGTTGATTTTCCATAAAGCTAAATTGCTATAAATGGCTATATTATGCATCAGAAGGTAACATATTTTTTTTTCTATGGCCCAATATGGGAAGGATCCTTAGCGGCCTCGGATGTTGATTTTTTCGTTGACTCAAAATGTCTGGAAATCAGCCGGGACAAATCATGTTTCAGCAGTTTCCCTGTTTCTCCATTGATGGTGGATTCAAAAAAGAACAACTGATTGCACATCTAAAACTAGCACAATCACTCAACAATTCAATAAACATGGCTAGAGTTGCCCCAGTAGTTGACACCAGTAAGGAATTCAATGTGGTTTCTTACTCTGACACTTGAAAAAACACTGACTAAACAAACGTTGAACAAACATCCAGAAAAATCCAAGATACCCGCGGATCTTTGCTGCCATTGCTCATCATCTTCAGTCTTCCATTAAAGATCACAGGACGTTGCCGGAAAGTCTTTGGAACCTGGGTGTACCAAGCCTTTTCCGCCTGCAGTGAATGGGTGAAGCCTGAGAAGATATCCTTGGAGTCGAAGGCGAAAATGGCATCAAAAATCTCCCAGTAGATTCCCCAGTAGATTTCTGGTGGGAAAAAAAACCGTAGATGTTGCATTTCTGGCGGATTTACCTGGACATTTTGACTCCAGAAATGCAACATTGATTTTGCACCTCCAGGTGTCCAGTGCGTGCACTTTTCGGCGATGCACCTCCAGGCAAAGTGGGGATGGTCATTGGACCGTTGCTCAAAAATTGTCATCTTTGACAGCAATCCAGGGGAACCATGATCAAAAGATGAAAATCCTCCCTCCAGGCCAGGTTCAGTCTAGGTGATCTAAAATCATGGCCACATAATGAGTTTATTTTTTTTAAAGTTAAACTCGGTTTAACATCTTTCGGGACCGTGAAATGCTGCATCCGGTTTCTTGGCCCGTCAAAAATCAAAGATGGTAATGGGATGCAATGGGAAATCCCCAATCAATGCAGCTCTTGACGGGAATAAAATCTAGATGAATGGGAGATGTTCCATTGCAATATATTGCAATGTATGATTAGGAAGGCATACCGTATGTATGAAATCTTTTTCCCACAGTCAATGAATCCGATTTTCCTCTGAATCCGAGTGTCGACACCTCGTAATCCGCATTGGAAGAAGTGACGCGCGGATGCACCCCACAATTCACAAGATTTCATCACATGTCATCATCCATCATCCGTTGAAACATGCTATTTTTATTTGACCCTCAAGCTATATCAACCGTAGAAGTTTCTCTATCTATCCCACGCAACAGTTGGCTCTCCAGATTTTTCTTGGACCTCGGTGGTGCCGAGAATCGCTGCGAGATCCTTGGTCGAAGGATGTCCGGGTCATCTGTGGGATGATTTTCGGATATTTTGGATATTTTTTTTTGGAGTTTTTCAGAGAATATCTACAAAAACCATGGAAAACCATGGGAAAAACAATGGAAAAAAACAATGGAAACAACCATGGAAAACCATGGGAAAAACAATGGAAAAAACAATGGAAACAACCATGGAAAACCATGGGAACAACCATGGTAAATAAACCCTCCCAACCAATCCATTAGCGATAGATTCCACCCATTTTTCATGGTGGACTGTCATCCTGGGAAACTCAGAAATTGTAACTTTCCGCCAAAATGGACAGTATGGATACCCACGGCTCAGAACGGTTCCCTCCATCAACAGCAAAATGATGGTTGATCAACTAACCACAGATGTTTTTTCCCATCATCACGCGCGGACTCTCTGTCTGTTCGCAATGCCACGGCAATTGCAGTGGCAGTTGTGAAAATGAGCTAGCTCAAACTCTTAATGGTCGCGCGAGATCGTTGGCCCTTCTTATTGGCCTGCGTCAGGTGAAACTTTTCAGGTGGTCCATAGACAAATTAGCATCATCCACAGAAATAGCCAGAGTTAAGCCATCCTGTGGTGTGCACACACCTAGGAAAGACAAGTTGATGCCCTTGCACCAACAAATGTCGAGGGAAAAACACTGGCCCAAAGAATGGAAAAAGGCTTTAACCAGCCTAACCAGTGCGCCCAAATTGGGTTCGCTGAAGTTGAACGCATCCCGATCCTGCCAGCAACCGGCACGATGTAGATGAGGCATAGGAACCCACTTCTTGCCCTCAGTGGCCACATAGACTGCCAATTCCAGGAAGGAAATTTTGCAAGCCCCAGAATTCTCATCTCCTGATCACCTGGAGAAAGTTCAACACGAAGACCTGCCCAAAAGAATCCAGAAGAGTCGCAAAGCGAGCATCGTCTCCTAGCGGAAGGTCAGCAAAAGGTGATAGACTAGCGGGGCAACCACGCCCAACCCACAAGTCATAGCTTCCTTCCTCCCCTCTCGCAAGCTGATCTTCCTCATCCTGATCCTGCGCAGTCTTCTCCATGATGTCCAGGTGTAGATCTTGTAGGGCACATACTTCTGAAAGTTCACGTTCATGATGTGCACAAAGTTGCCGGTGAAGACAAAGTAGTTCGTCTCCATGCAGCTTCATGGCCATGTTTGCCTCTCTGTCTGCTCGGTCATTCCATCGAGCCGCCCAATTGTCAAAGTCAAAGTCCTGGTTTACCCACTTGGCGTGACCAGGTACATGATGAATCTGAAGTTGAACCTCACCATGACAAAGCAAGCCTTGGAGTTCCACCCGATCTTCTCCACAATGTCCCTCTGGAAGATCAGCTGCATCATGAAGTAGGCGAACCATCCCTTCCGCTGCAAAAGTGCTATCCGTCCAAATGACTGTGTTCTTCTGCATCTCAATGGCATACTGAACTGCAGCGATAACCGCTCGTAGTTCAGCACGATCATTGTCTTGTCCAAGACCTCCTAAGACTCCATTTGCGACACAGCAATCATTTGTGGCGCTGACCACTGCCCAAGCAGCTAGTTGATAGAGTCGATGCCTCCCTCCATGACAGGAACCGTCAGTAAAAAGATGACATAGTTCTGGTTCAGGGTGGATCTGCGATCTGTTCCATTGATCCTCCATCTGCATAGCCTTCTGTTTGCAAGGGATCCAGTAGGGATTTTGCGATGGTAGAAGATGTATTTGCTTTGCCTTTGAGAATGTGGTCCACTTCTGCAGAATCCCATGATGTTTGGCATAAACATGTTGACGTCGGGGACACGTAGTGCATCTATGTTCCATGGAATCAGGAGCACCACAGAGAGTGCAAGTTGGGGTTTTGCTCAAGTCGTACTTGACATGCTGTGCGGGCTCCACGAAGGATCCATCTTGGAGGCGCCAAATAGAGTGCAAGAAGTGAGGACGTACTCGTGCATGTGCTTGGAGAATGACTCGTCGGTCGATACCCTGAAGGCCCTCAAGATCCTTTCTCTTCTGAACCTCCAAGAAAACCTTCCATGTCCAGGCATCCTTCACCAGCTCATACAACACCTTCTCATCCATTTCAAGCCAAAGATGCCAACAGCCATCGGCATCAGCAACTCTCGGTGCATCAATGGTCCAACGAAGCTGTTGACAGACCTCCAATAGTTTTGCAAAAGGCCCTTGCTTCATCCCGCCATCAAAACGGTCCATGTAGTCCTTCCACATCTGTGCAAATGACGGTCTCTTCCTCGCAATACGACGAAAAGTTGTCAGCACATGCCACGCTTGATAGAACCCAGGATCACATTGTTCATGACAAAGAAGACCAAGACGCAGGCCCGGAGCGGCTCCTGCCATTTGATATCCAAGGGCCTTCATTGCTTCAGTGCGCAAAGACTTGATATGCGCCCAGCCAATGGTGCAAATTGAGACTCCATAGAACGCCTTTGGCCATAGAGCTTGACGTAAGAGACGCTGCTTCTGCCAATTTGGAGCTAGGCATCGTCGAAGCTTTGGCCAAATAGAATCCAGGGACGTGAATCTCTGCGTCTGTGACTTAACACTCCTGGATCTTCCATAATTCAGTTGCGCTCGTAAGTCTTTTGCAGATCTGACCACATTCCACCCCAACATTTTGGCTTCTTTTCTAGTACCAGCCTCGCTGGTCCAAATGTAGGATTTCTCCTGGTCCAACTCCAACTTCCACATCTCTGTCCACGTCTGCATGGTAAGGACCCCTTGTTGAAGAGGTCCCAAAGCACGTGCAAGAAGTTCCAGGTTGTCCACATATGAAATGGTTCCACATCGTTTGGAGAATTCATTCATGTAACTGTGAAGCGTTAGGCCAGCAATGGACAACGCCACACAAGACAGAGAGCATCCTTCAGGAAAGCAATGGTTGGAAAATACCGCATCACTAACTTCACCACGAACCAAGAACCGTCTCTCTGTTGTGTCCAAGAAGTGTTTCCAGAGTTGCATGGTCTTGGCTGGTAGTCCAAGATGATGTGCGATCTCGAAGATCGGATCTCTAGGCAATGACTCAAAGGCTTTCTTGATATCCGTCACAAAGCCCATGAGATCTTCCCCTTCTTGGACACTTCGTTCAACAAGCCCTTGCAAAAGCATCCATATCTCGGCAACCTCCTTGCCCGGCATGAAACCCAATTGCCTTTCATCTACCAGATGTGCAAGGTGCTGCAAGAACCTTTTTGCCCTCAATGAGCCCCAGGATCTGTAGATGACAGAATAGATGATCACCGGTCGATACTCGTTGACTCTGGAAGCCCCTTCCTTCTTCTCCAAGGAGTGTACAAAACCAGTTCGCCATACCTCTGGCCAGACCGTTTCTTCTTCACATTGATTCAGAATGCTGACCAATTCATCCTGGAATTGGGACGGCATCTTACGAAGATCAGCATGACTAAGTCCGTCAGGTCCACGTGCCGCACGAGGTCCATACCTTCGGTTGATGTCGGTCCAAGATTCCACCGAGATGTCCACATGTTCCAGATGTCCAGGAGGCAGATATGCTTTGGCAAAGTTGATGATTCTACTCCATTCTTCGGGTTTTGGCAAGGGGTCCTTCCACCATCGAGGTTTCCAGAACTCAATAAGCTGCTGGTGCAATTTGTCGGCTGTGGAAGCGTGCTCAATGACTTCTGCTTCCATGCCATCCTGAAGGATCCATTCACCTTCCAACGTGATGACTTGACCTTCTTGCGCGCTTATGGGAATCATTTGCTCCAGCACTTTGAGCGATGCAAGCAGTTGCAATTCGTGGTTAATATCAACATGGATTTGCGATTGTGCAGCATTGCTACCAAGAACTGTGGTATTTGTAGCCTTCTCAAGGTAGTTTACTCCTCCTCGAGGCTCTTTCCGAGTGACTTCAAAGATCTTGTTGGTGTTCGCTTGGAACTGGGCTGAGATCAGGTTTTTTCGTCTTCTAGCATGCCACGATTCGAAGTTCCTGTAGTTGATGTGGAAGTCCTCAAAGATGGCCCTGCAGCTTGCTGCAGTTGGGGGTTCGGAAGGAAGTTCTTCCGGCAGTCCAGCTAGTTGAGTAGGTCTGGTCCTCCACCATGTTTCAAAGGTGCCTTCAAAGCCCTTCGATTTCCTGATGGCCCTCCACAGTGAGGTTCTGTGCTCAATCGCATCTGGAGTATTTTTGTCGGCATTCTTGGCGTGAACCATACTCTGTAGCCTTCTCAATTGCTGGAACCATCTATGAACCGCTCTTCCAACAAAATCAGTTTTGATTTGTACTTCACCAGGCCTTGATGGTTTGAGTAAAGGGGAATCCACTGCTCTCACCACCGGGTCTTTCTGTTGACACCGTCCTCTGCAGGAGGTGGGTAGATGACCAATGGAGGTGTCCATGAATCCATCAAAACTGTTTTCATAGGCTCTAGCCCATTGTAGTGCTCGATGATCAGGACAGGAGGATTGTACATCTGGAAGATGATGTTGTGCCTGTCTCCACTCTTCATATCGTACAGCATCCCATGGCACCTCTGCTGGAAGCGGCCAAACCCTTTGTTGTAGTTTGACAATCGGAACTTCCAGGCACGCACCAATTCCCGAATGATCAGCAAACCAATTCCAGCATTTGACATCCTTCACGAGCGGGACCATTTCTGGAGACAACAAAACATGATCAGTGATCGAGGAGCTCCTATAAGTCATGCAATGTTCTTGGCCCCACCATTCATATGCAAGATCTTGAGCATCTTTCCAGCCAGCGTGTTGAAGCACCTCCCAACCCCTGAGAGCGTCCAGATCATGGTTGAAGTCACCCACAATGTATCGAGGCCCTCCTCTAGACAATCCCAGCTCTTGCACTAGATTGTCAAAAAGCAGGTTCGTATCTCGAAGTGCATTTGGCCATGTCGGACTTTTTGGCCATCCGTACATGGTGGCTCCCATCAGACTGAAGGGTCCGTAGAAACTTTGCACCACTTGTACTCTTCCAATGTTGTGCTCCCCATTTGGCCATAGGCATGTCACAGGCTTTGAAGTCCAGTCTGACAGAGTAAGTACTCCCGACCAAGTGCCCGCTGAAGATGATCTGGCACGTATTGGAAGAGGAGCCCCAGGCACACATTGAAGATCACGTCCTTGTGCACGAGCTTCATGCTGTATCTTTCGAATGGTAGCTTTCTGATTCACTCCAGAGAGATGCGTTTCTGTGATCCCCCAGATTCCTTCAGGAAGTTCAGCCAATTGTCTTTCTTTGCCCACAGTTCCCGAGGGATTTGCCGTACCAATCCAAAACCTTGGTCCTGGATGTTGAGCTTCTCCAAATCTAGTGGATCCTTTCAAGGAGAATGCAGACGTGCTTGCCAAGAGAGTCGTGCAAAGGAGCCAAGACCATCTCCCAGCAGAGCAGCAAGGTTTCCAAGTGGTGGTATCATGGTAATGGCTTCCATGACGTCTTCTTCGACCTCTGCCCCGTTTTCTCTGCGGCCATATGATTTTGAGCAACCTCCAAAGCCGAAGCAATGCCCAGCCGACCCACAAGATGCAGTGATGCATTGTGCCAGGGAGGTACTGCGGTGTAGGAGTAGATCCCACTGAGTGGTTCGTGGTGTGCATATTGTTTGTTTCCACATCAACTCCACTCTCATCATTCTCTTGCATAATGTTCATGACAGTGTTGTTGGAACTCTGATGAGTCGGGACAGAGTACCAAACCCTGACGATGTCACCATCAGCAACGTTCACCGGCCTGTTTCGAACTGTCAATACTCTTTCATTATGAGACACCAAACAAGCATATTCAGCACTCAGCACATTCTTGATCAAGATGTAGTCCTCGAAGAAGCTCATCCATGGTTGATGGTGTGCGCACAAAGGCCATGACAATCTCAAAGTGACCATAACGCTCTTGATCTTGTGGCGTTCCTTCTACCCGAAATTCGGCAAGGATAGCAACTTGTGGCGTATCATTGCTACTTGATCCAAAGGATTGAGAGTTGCCGGCAAGGTGAGCGCATAGATCGTGTGGTGCGGTTCAACAAAGTTTCCATCCCAGTGATGTTCCAGCATATCCGACTCCACCAGTGCTTCAAGTAGAAGTGGGAACTCAAAGCTGCGCCGCGTGCCCCATTGCACTTCATTCATTCGCACTGGATGTACTTCTGCAGGGTCATACCCGTCTGCCGGTGCAATCATCAAGATGGTGCCTTGTCGAAGCACGACTACATTCGTGGTTCTTTGCAAGTCATGATAGACCTTCACCATGTTGCGTTGTAGCAGAACAGCATTTGCTTGTCCTTTCTCAGCTGGATAAGGTCAGTCCTCATGTTCAGCCCAATGTTGCGGGAGAAAGCTTGCGTAAGTGGGACGTCACGAGCTTCTGCATAGGGGCTCCAGTATCCAATGATGCGGAGAGTCTCCCTGGCCGAGCTGATCCCACTGACCACAATGTAATCACCACCCTGTACGGTGTACTCCTCAAAGGCCTCCAATGGACTACCATTGAGGTTGGAAAAGCAAGGTCGTTTATGACATTCATGGCCTCTCACATCTCGGAACATGAGTGATATGCCTCTCATCAGTCGAGAATGCACTCTGGGTTCTAAAATGCCATAGAACCGATTCTGCGTCAAATCCCAAAATTGATACTCGAACATGACAGGCACTTGCCCCAGTTGAAGATCACTGTTGGCTTCAACCATGAAGGCTTCATATCCTTCTTCCAAATACATGGAATCAGTGATAGTCTCATGAATGGCAAGAAGTCTCCACCTTACTGTTGGCAAGCGCAAGTCTGGCCAGTGCTGTACAATTTGTAACTCCACATCCTCCAACGTATGGTGCGCTTGAACGTGAACTTGAATTGTAGTGCTCCGACCAATTCGAAAAGGATCAGGCCGATAGAATCTCCATTGCCGTTCTCCTCCACGATCGTGAAGTATGGTGACATCACCTTCAACTCGATCTCCGTAGAACTCTTCTTCCCAATCCTCATCCTCAATGTCATCATCCTCTGCTGCAAGTTGGTTTGCAGCTTCCACCGCCAAACGTCTTTGTCGGAGGAACTCCAAAAACTGATCTGTGAGACTGTGGGAGATCATGGCTGATTGATCACTTCCCGTGGCTACGGTCCTGAGATCTCCAGCGCTCTTGATGCCCACTGTCTCTGGAACAAAAGAGATGAAGCTGCCCTCATGCTGCATCTCATTCCCCATATGGTCCACAGTCGCTTCTGCATGAACTCCTCCTGCAAAGAAGAAAAGCAGCATCAGCATCCACCATTTCACCCTGTTGAGACCCGGCGCCCTGCGAGAAGGGCAGGGCCCGGGCGCGCACCATCATTCCTGTCTCTGCTTCTTTGCCAGGAGAGATTCAAGGTTGGCAAAGCCCGATCGAATTTCTCCAGACAAAGTGTTGATATTCTGCTGATTCTCCCTTACTTGGCTGGTAAGGACATTGACAACCTGGCGAAGGGCCGCTGTGCTCTGTCCTGCCTGTCTCAAGCTTCAGGAATCGTTGCTCAGTGGCATCCTTGAGGCTGCTCTCCACCACCTCATGGACCTGATGCTGTAGTCTCTCCAGCTTGGATGTACGAGCCATCTGGGAGTCTTGTTCATGGCCATCTGGGAATTTGTTGTACCCTCCCCATGGGTCAAGTCCATTCCACGGCATGATGTTCTCTTTGTCATTCTCAACTTCTCGTGTTGAGCGGGCTGGCGTCTTCTTGAGGAAGGTCTTGGTCTTCGTGGGTGCCAAGATAACCTGCTCGGCCTTCTCAATGCTCTGGCGTTTGTGCATTGTTACCAGGACATCCCCATTGCTGGTCTGGAAGACGTTCATTGGGGGAGGAGTTTCTGCTCCAACCAGCCATCCTTGTCCATGTTGGTCCGCCTTGTACGGCTGTAGCACCTTGGCCTTCCAACCCCATTGCTTCAGAAGCTCCCTGATGCCAGCTGTCTGAACTCCATAAGGTACTGGCCTGATCTCGTAGATGGACTGCACGTTAACCTGCTGGAAGGGTTTGTCTGGGTAGATCTCCTTATGCACTGCTTCTGCATCTCGACCCAACACCCTGATACCAAACCTTGATCCAAATCGGACCAGAGCCACACCTCGATCGCTGACTTTCAAGCGGTGCATCGCCTCAGGCATCTCAACTCCAGGGAGCCAGATGACAGTGAAGTCCTCCGCTGGGCCCTTGCCGTCCTCTTTCCGTGGTTCCAAGTAGATTCCATCTTGGCCAGAACGATTCTGAAGACCTTCTGCACAGATGTTGGGGATTCGCATATGTACCTGGAATTGCTCTGCCTCCTCTGGTGAGGTGCGCTTTCCCTTGCTTCCATACCAGCCTCTGTTCCACAAGTCAACCACCACTTGATCTAACTCGCAGTCAACTGGTGCATGGAAGCGTTTGCACCCAGGTCCACATCGATCTCCTTTGCACAACATCAATCGTGGCATGGTTTCAATGATCTTTCTGACTGGTGCGGAAGTAAACTCCCTCCAGTTCCCATTCCACTCATCCCTCCAGACCATGAGCTTGAACGTCCTGGTGTCAATGGTTTGCATGGATGCCACACTGGCATCTTGCCTTCTGATCACCGAGCAGTCTCCAAGCTGAACCGGAGAGCCCTCAATGAGTACGATCTCCTTTGTGGGAATGTATGTTGCCGGAAAACGAAGGTTCACCACCGGCATCAGTCCCTGGCTAGAAGGTGGGACAGGAGCCACCGTGAGAATCGCCAGGGCATCCATTGTGATTGACTTGTCTTCTCTCAAGAAGGGTCCCACGTCATCCAGGGTCCCGAATGCTACTCCAGATTTGTCTGCAGCTACATGTTCCACCTCGAGTTGAGACAGTTCACGGCCATCTTCCGACACAAAGGTTCCAGGCACCAGAGCAAGGGATTTGGGATCCATATTGACCCTGCTGCTCATTGCCTGATGGGTGTCCTTCTTCTTCTCGGAGACCGACGCCTTGTACTTGGAGTGAGCCCTGAACTTGATTTGCTTCTCCAATTCATCCGGCTTGACCCAGAGATAGTTGAATTTGGGCTGAGACCCCAGAGCCTTCAAAGCTGCTCATGGATTGCGACTGTGCAACGCTTTCTCAATTGCACCTTCACCAATCTTCTTGATGGCCAGGTTGGCTCTTTCCTCTGTTTTCTCTGTCGGAACGCCATGATGATGTAGGAGATCTCGAAGCTCCATGATGAGCTGACCGTCTCCTTGAAGTCGTCCACCTCCGTAAAGGCTTCCCTCATTGTTGATCTGCAAGAATGCATGCCATTCTTCTTCACCAGGAATCAATCGGTCCCTCCAGTATCCAATGGCATGTCCCAGGTGCATGAGAGCTACGGTGCCACATGTGTGCGAGCTTTGCTGTGAGTATTCCGCATTGAAAGAAACAGACAGTGTTCTGACAACCAGGATCTGTCGAGCTTTTTCAGCAAACCTCCATATCATGTGTCTCGATTGATGGTCCAATCCATCCCAGCAGACTACCTGCAGCAGGTTGCCGATGACCTTCACCTCCAAGTAGATCCAATGTCCATGTAGTACGGCACATCCACGTAGAACTCCATGAAGAGCTGCCACCAACCAATGGTTGAGCATGACATCATTCGTGTGGAGGATCAAGAGAGGAGCACTGAATGGCAGGGACCCATGTGCTCTTTCCGAATTGGTTAATCTCAAGAAGCATTCTCTTGGCCCAGCGATCAACACACTCATTTCCGAGTCCCTTTTCTCCCAAGCTTCGGCTGCCCCAGGCACAAACTTCATGATGGAGGTGGTATTGCACAAAAGTTACCTTCTGCATAATTCTTTCATCCAATCTCCATTCATTTCCTTCATCATCAAAGATGCCCTTGTAAAAGACATGGTGGAGCTCTGGAATTCGTCTCATCACCTCAAAAACGAAGATGCCCATCATCACCTCCATGGTATGGTCAGCTGTTGAGCCATCCAGCTGTTTCACAATCACTGTCACCCAGATTTGTTTGGGTTCCAAGATCTTTCTCTGTTTCTTTCGGCGATGTTGAAGTTCCAAGGATCCAACCACTGCTCCTTGGGAGATGTCGTAATTGTGAGGGAGTTTCCCATACACATGCGCCAAGCTCCAAAGCGTGCCACCACCTTGAAGACGATGTTCGGCTGTTAAGATCTCTGCCACAGTTGTGGCACCACCCAACTTCACCATGATCTCTGTGCCATCATGCTCATCTGTCAGACAAAGTGGTACTAGAGCTTTTTTCGGAACCATCCCGTGAGCTTGTCGAAGCAGCCACATCTAGTAGAGAATCAAGGCCTTTTGCGGTGTGCCCGATGTTGCGTGTGCTGCATCAATCAAATGAGCTCCAACCCACGCAGACTGCAAGGGTGACGCACATTGCCCCACCAAGCATAGCCCTGCTCGTAGATCTTCAGGGAGCTGCATCTGCGGGTCCAGGCCACAGAGAATTGCTGCCTCTCGAGGATGAAGCCATCTCTGCCGTCCAGTCTGCATACTGACAATGTAGAATCCCCTGACACCATCCCGTACCAGTCTGTAGTGGCTGAATCCAGCTTTTCTGCATCCGCATGGACATCCTCTCAGCGATGTGCTGTAGCTATGCAAGAAGCATGGCACTACGTCATCTCGTGCCAGCTGCCTGAGATCGTTTCCAAATCTCCTATCTCGCATGACCTCCAGCTCATAGTCGGTGAGTTGAAGATCCTCCTCAACAGTCACATCCCATCGAGGCCAGAGCGGAAACAGCGTCCAACCATCTGGAGCATGGAGTCCTCAGGAAAGTCGGGGATGCTGTAGATCTTGTACTCCACTGGCTTCATAAGAGCCCACCATCTGGTTCTACGACAAGGCCATGTGCGATCCAGATCACGGTCTGCATGGAGTCCATGTTGAGGCTCCAGGCAAGCTTTTGCAGTCCTTCCTGAATGTAGCTCGCATCCAAGGCACCCTTGACATTCTCCAAGAGAAGTGCGCTGCATTGCTGCTCCCAGGCTATTTTCAGCACTGCATGGAGCGGTCTGGATCTGCTGTCTGCCTGTCCCTTCATGTCCCCTTGACTTGACAGAGGTTGACAGGGGAAACCTGAAGCCACCAAACATCTAAGGGGGCCAGGTGTCATGTGCAAGATGGCCCAGGGGTTCCATTCCTCCGAAGCGTTTCACACATCAAAGGGTTACAATCCATAGCTGCTACTTTGGGGAACCCTATGGCCTCCAGTCCTTGCGCAATGCCCCCCATGCCAGCGCACACTTCTTTGATGCCACATGGGATCTGCTCTGGCTCAGCAGGGATGTAGACGGCCACCGTTGATGGCTTCCATTGGAGGTACCAGGTCTCGGTGTCGGCCTGGTAGGTCTTCCTCACATCGTAGATGGCGACCAAATGGTCTGGTTCGAATTGGTGGCCTTGCACAACGGCCGATTGCCTGTGGGCCATACACAGGACATCTGACGCACTTAGAGTGCGCACCACTCCTGTCCAATCCTCACGAGCGGATTGGAGCGGTTCATCCATGGCTCCACCACGTGTGAACGATCTCTCGACCCTCCGTTGAAACTGCCCCACCACTGGTAGGGGTCGAGCCGAGGGCTTTTTTCCCATCATCAAAAATGGTTCCCCAATGTATGGTTGGAAGAAGAAACCCATCATCTATAGTATACTTCTCTGGCGGGTCTCAAACTTCTATATGCACCAAAAGTGCAACTTTAATGACAAATTTCATGAGAATCCACTGGACTTTTCGATGCCAATTTTCAAGTCCAAACATGTTCAGACACGAATTTACCCATGAGTTATCCATGGTTATCAACTCTATCACTTATGCCACCATATCGTTGACATTATTGATTTAACGGTGTAACATGGAACATCATGGAAACCATGTTGGATATCTTCATCACCATCACCGTCTCCTAAATCTCCTAAGAAATCATCCCAGCCAGGCATCATCGCCCTCCTCCTTCCCTTTACGGCTGCCCGCGATGCTGAAGACCTCGTCGAAGTTGATGGCCCGTGGCCAGCCATGAGATCCGATCCGGTAGTAGGGCAGCTGTAAGGCCTCAGACGCTGTCGCTTGAGTCGGTTGTCCAATGTTTCGTCACCGAAAAACATGGAAAAAACATGGACAAAACAAATAGACATAGATACGATCGAGCGCTGAAGTCACGGCACATTTTTTTGAATGTGGACAAATCGCGGTTTTTTGTCGCCACAACTAGGTCTATCCGAAATCCATCAAAACACAGGGATTGCCTTCATTTGAAGGATATAAAGTACCAGCAAAAGGAACACTTTGATGTTTCCATCGATTCCATTCATACTTAGTTTCCATTGCAAATGGGATCAAGAACCTCCATTCATAATTCCATTGGTCCCATTGGTCAATGACAAAATAATCAAATTGAAAAAGGGAATTAATTATGGGATTAATAGTTTTCATTGATTCCATTAGCTTCCATTGATACTGACACAATCATTGGGGTTCCAATTCATTCCACATTATTTCCTGATTATTTTGTATTATTTCGCTATATTATTGACTATTATTGGCCTATGTTTCTTTTAATTTCCCTATTAATTTCCCGATTATTTCCTTACTTTCCCTGTTATGTCGCTTTTTTATTTCCCTAATAATTTCCCGATTATTCCCCTAATATGTCCCTATTGATTTTGCTTTTAATTCCCTATACAGTAAATGTCCCGATTATTTCCCGGTTATTTCCCTATCAGTTTCCTGTTTAATTTCATTACAATATCCTTATCGTTTCCTGACTAATATCCCTGTCATTTTTGTGTCAATTTACAAATTATTTGGCTATTATTTCCCTATAATTTCTTTTTCGTTTCCCGGTTGTTTCCCTAATAATTTCCCTATTTATTTACTTTTTCCCCTATTATTTCCGTATTTCTTCCCTACTATTCCCCGATTATTTCCCCTATTTCCCTATTAATTTAATTTAATTTTCCTGTTGTTTCCCTATTATCCCATTACTTCCTTATTATGCCTATTATTTCGCATTAATTCTCCTACTATTTCCCTTTTTATTTCCTTATTCTTTCCCAGCTATTTCCCCATTATTACCCTTTTCATTTCCCTATGTTTTCCCTAATATGTTCCTATTAATTTCTCCGTTAATTTCCCTAGTTTTTCCTATTAATTTCCAATTTTTTCCCTATTATTTTCCTTATTTTTCCCCTATTAACTACCCTATTTTTTTGACTGCGCCTACCCTATTATTTCCCATAATTATGTTCCCTAAAATTGCCCGATGAATTCCCGATTAAGTTACCGATTATTTTCTTACTATTTCCCTATTATGTCGCTATTATTTGCCTATAATTTCTTTATACGTACCCGATTGATGCACCTATTAGCTCCCTATAATTTCATTATTTCCTTGTTTATGTATTGATTTCACTATGTATTCCTTAATAATGAACCTATTTGTTCGCTATAATTTCGTTCCAATTTCCTATTACTCCTTCGTTATGTTCCTTGTTTCCCCATTGTTTCCTCATTCTGTTGTTATTTCTCTATTGTTTCCATATGTTGTTATTACTTCACCATGTTTTTGCTATTATTTCCTACTGTGACGTTTCCCTCCAGCTAAATATGCTAAACAACCTCACCAAATCTCACCAGCTAATCTGATCGTCCTAGGGCCCGTCGCCGGGTACCCCTCCAGTGCCACTGCTTTATCATTCTCTTAGGACTAAAGTATAGAAACTGACTATAAATTCGACGTATGCACTGTATGCACCATTTTCAGACACGCGCGCAGATACATGTTTTTTTCCTATTTCGCTTTGTTTATGCATACCTGACATGTTACTAATTGTTGCTTTTCTGTCCCACTGGTCCTCAATTCTGCTCTCAAACCTTTTTGTTGGCTTTTTTGCATCTTGCTATCCGATGCTATCCGATGCTATCCGATGCTATCCGCATCTGTTGTTGTGAGCCATCGTTCCCCTCCAGTTGCCAGATGTTGCCAGATGTTGCCAGATGCCAGGAGAGCGAAGGTGAACAGAATCAAGAAGAAATCAGAGGGCTGAAATTAGGGCATTCCAATAGTTTTTTTCGCTGGTTTTTTTTTCGCTAGTGCTAATGATGCTGGCCCAGAGTATTTCTTTTCCAAATAAAACCTAAATTTCTAAATGGCCCAGAAGCCCATCCCATCCCCGCAGAGTGTCTTTCACTTTCATGGCCAATGGATAAGGCAAAGGCTTGCTTCCAGACCTCGGACGCCAAAATTGTCACAGAAATTCGGTATTTAAGAACAACATCCACGTTAATCTTGCATATAAACAATGATAAACAATGATGTAACTGATTTCTGGTGGACTAACCAACGTTTTTTAACATCCCCAAATCAGCAATCCAGCAGCAAGAAAAACATCGCATTATCCCATATGTAAGCAGTTGCATTAGTACCCTCATATTTTCGAATCAAATTGATCCAAAAAAACCATCAACTCCAGGCAGCATCAGATTCTTGAAGTTCTTTGCGGCAGGTCGACAGTCTGGACACGGAGCCCGAGTCCGGGAATGTTTTTTGGAATGCCATGCCGTTTGACCATGGGGATCCATGGGATGTTCGAAACTGTTTTTGGGGCACATGTTGAAATGGACTGAAAGATGTTGAAAGAGACATTTGCGGAAAACAGCTGCATAATTGCCTATATTTGATGAGAAAAGCCATGGTCTTCTTGACCATTTCCTGGAAAAAGCAACCAACGACTTCATTCTGGAAATTGTCCTTGCAGGCACATTGGGCACCATTGTTTCCAAACACCAAAATCCCGAATCCCAGAGTTTGAAATGTTAAATTTTCCCGGCAATTGAGGGCATATCCCAGAACTAACATAGATATGGGGATCATTTGCGGGGACCATGATGGACCATGTGTTGCCCACGACTTGTCGAGGCCCCATGGGCATTGGGGTTGTTGATGGGCATTTTCACATGGCGAATGATTCCCACCAATTGGGAAATTGTGACCGTGGGGCAGCGTGCTTTTTTTAATATGACATCGCGAAACATTGCGAATACCAATGTTTTTTTGCACTTGAGGGCATTGAACCCAAGGCGAAATAAACATGCTGAGCCTTTAGTTGTTCATTGACACTCTCCAAGCACTGACCATCAAAAAACATTGCTAGATCCAAGCCAATTCACGAATGGACTTCAAAACTTAAGCACCGCGTTATTGTAAATAGCAATGCCTTCACTCAAGGGTGACTTGACCTCAATAGTCAGTGACATGATATACTGATCTCAACCTCTCTCTCGTCTCTCGCTTTCTAACTATCACACTGAGTCTGCTGCATTTCTCTGCAAGATAGGATGCAACATTACAAACTCCTTTGTCTTGAAAGAGCTGTTGCTACAGTATGTGTTGAGATGATATAACCGTTCAAGCTCGCGGAGACAAGACAATATCTTACAGTATCAATGTTTTCTAGCACCAAAATGTCATTTCAAAATGCAAACTCCACCCATCCTTGCAGGATGCAACAGGTTGCTTATATACACATATACTGTCATAGACTATCATATACTGTAGCTGTCTGCAACTGCAAGTGCTTTCTTGTACCTACTTCTTTGCAAGCCCCATAGAAAAGCAAAATTCTGCCCAAATCTGTAGATATCAGGCATTTCTGACAGCATTTGACAGCCCTAAGACCTCTGAGTCCGACCCGTTTTCACCTAAGAAATACAGTATTTGAAGGTTTACTTCATTGATGTTGTTTAATCATTTACTCCATATCAATGATATATCGATGTTCATTTGCATTCAAAAACCTCATATTTATCACATCCCCCAGCCAAATATCCCCCATTAATTTTCCCTTTTTTAAAGGCCCATCTTTTTTTTTGATGAACCGCAGGAAACCCCAGGGATCCCCAGAGTGCGCCTTGCTCCTCCAGGAACTGGATCCACTGCTCTTTCGACTGCACTAGGGCCCACCATCCTGAAATTTCGACTGAATTTCTGGTTGAACATTTCGGGGTAAAACAATAACAGAATAAAGCAACCATGACTGGGAATGGTTCATATTCGAATAAGACTAATAATACCACCTAATGAAAATTATTTACAATATTTACAGTATACGGTGAGTGTAAATTCCATTTTTCATCAGTCTCTGGTAATCGAAGGTGGCAACGGAAGATTGATCTCAGGTCTTTGATTCCCTTCATTTTTCAAACGTCCATTTTGGTACAGGAAATCTCCTGATTTATCCATATCTTATATGGCACAACGCCAGGGTTGAATATGGATATGGGTCAAAACCCTGTACCCGTAGTTCACATTGAAACAACTTAGAGTAACTGGGACTTCTTGATGAATATCATCCAAAATGCCTATTTCATGCGCGTTGGTGATATATCCCCAGTATAGTTGGTTAGTTACAGCCCCTGATCTCCCCTTGGTCTCCTACAAATTCGTTCATTCCCACTATATCTGCGTTACCTTTCTAATTTATAACTAACCTATTAAATCTCATCAAATCCGATAAAATCCTATGAAAAGGATCTCGTTTTGATGGATTTTTCATTTTTTTCCCCGTGGGGAAAAAACACATGCATTTGGGCCAAATAAGCTATGCCAAGCTGGGCTTCTAAGCCAAGTTTCCATGTGGAACGCGGACCTCAAAGATGCACCAAACATGACCTCCCAAGTAGACATGCCTGAGGCAGGGCTTATGTTAAATGATTTGATGATGATGATGATGATGATGATGATTTGATGATGGTTTATGTTGTTTTTCCTTCTCTGATGTTCTTCATCAGGGTGTTATCTCAGAATTAGGCATGCTCGCCATTAATATGTTAGCAAGTCTGGGTTTAATACTTTGCAAAAAGGCATCGGTTTGAGCGGATGGGTGATTCCATCATGTTTGGGAATAGTTTGAGGTATGAAACTATCAAGGGTCGGGATATCTTCACTGAAGATCTAGATGTTTGGGACCTTCGCTGATCTTCAAACCAAAGAAAACGCAGTAAGTTCTTCTCTCTCAGAATTCTCAACCCCCCTCCTTATGAGAAAAACACAAAATACTCTCGACCCTTGCCTGAAATAGGTCAGCTTGCTACTTCTAAGCATATGCTGCAGTTCTGTGCTGCTGTATATTCCTGAAAGCGCGTTCAAAGCATCTGCAGCTTTTGCAGCTTCCGCAGCTTCTG
>Ga0126342_10007790_pt1 | contig 19162 bp, 13 predicted proteins | sample Cyp1metagenome_FD_92528 | JGI IMG/M metagenome (GOLD analysis project Ga0126342, IMG submission 92528) | Coral microbial communities from Lord Howe Island, Old Settlement Bay, Australia - Cyphastrea 1 metagenome | ecosystem: Host-associated > Invertebrates > Cnidaria > Coral ... | reverse complement strand
GTTGGTGTTGTTGGTGTTGTTGGTGTTGTTGGTGTTGTTGGTGTTGTTGGTGTTGTTGGTGTTGTTGGTGTTGTTGGTGTTGTTGGTGTTGTTGGTGTGGTTGGTGTGGTTGGTGTGGTTGGTGTCGTTGTTGGTGTTGTTGTTGTTGTTGTTGTTGCTGCCCCTGCAGCTTTTTTCTCAGTCCCCTAGTGGCCGAAAATCGTCAAATAGGTTGTGTTTCTTCATGTTTTTGCAACTCTCTGAGCAAAAAAACACCGTAAAAATATGTTTTTGGCGGGTCGGAAGCCCCACGATATTTACGATGTTTTTTGCCTCTGGTAGCAAAAATCACGGTATTTATATATATATATACAGTGTTTTTTGGCCAGCACCTAGCAAAAACATTCGTATTTACGCAGTTTTCACCATGTTGCAAGATGTAGTTTCTATATCCGAAAAGGACAAACATACTGTAAATTACAGTGTTTTGGGTCTGCTCTTAGGGTGTACTGAAATGACTAGCCTTCTAAATAATGGGGCTGGTCGCCCTCCTCTTTGCTTCGTAAAGCAAAACTCAAGGTAGCCCCACTGGAGCTACCTTTCGTTATATAGATTAGATTCATTCATTGTTGTGTATAATCTTTTATGGATCTCACATGTCTTCCGCTTTTTCACCGCCGTTTCCAAAAAGTTTGGGTCCGCCTGCAAAGAGTAGGCCAGGACCGAGGCGAAACACAAGGCCCAAGCGAGAGAATTCCTGGGTGATGGTCCATAGCCTAGCCGGCCTAGCCATACAACAAAGAAACCAACAAAGAAACCAATCCCCAAGCGATTGTGGGGGAAACCTACATGTTCTCATTCATCTTCATTCTACTTGCAAAGTGAGGCGTTGATTTCTTGAGAGATGTGGGACCAGCTGTTAAGTGGGATAACCACTGCCGCCAAGCAACCCATACTCCACGCCCGAACGCGCACAGGTCACAACCTGTCGGGCTCAACAGAAACAGTGCTGTGCTAAAGTGGATGTGGCAAAAAATCGATGGGAATAGGGATCATAAACTATATTATATCTAAAGATTATCAGGGAACAGTCTTTAAGATTGACAATAATTAATGATGTACATGCTTTCTAAATCATTGATCATCCCAGTGATTACCATATCCCAGTGACACCAGTGATTATATTCAAATAATGGCCACAATTACCTGCTGGGGGGACAAGTGGAATGGTTCCATTCAGGCTCTCTTTTCTTGACCACAAAAGAACTCCAAGGCCACTGACCTTGTTGATTTTCCCAGACTTCTTTTGAGCCAAGATGTTCACATCAGATCAATGTCCTGGCCATTTGGGTATGGGTCAAAATTAGGTACCCCAAAATTATGGATGGTTAATACTAAACTAGACTAACATCTGTGGTCCCCTAGGTCTTCCATTTTGACCCACATCCATTTGGATCTTCATCTCCACCCCATCCTCGAGACTTTCGAAAAAGCCATGGGCCAAGCGACCGTGCCCGGACCCACGGTGCAGGCTGCTAGCATGGACCAGCGCAGGAGGGACCTAGGTATCGAGACCTGGGAACTGGACCTTTCTCGGCCATCTTTGATCTAACTTAGATGATCTTAAGCAATCTTAAATCATCTTTAATATCTATAATAACCGACAAAAGCACCAATGGCTGGGACCAACAGATTTGAAAACCGGGCTTTGAAGGCGCAAGTTTCATCGGTTTTTTTGAGCTGAATCCTGTGGAACAGTCAGCGACCTAGCATCGCCCAAAAACCGAGGGACACAGCATCTGAGGAACAGCCCGACGCCATGCTTCACACAGAACCGTTGGCGGAGGCTGCAAAAAGCGCTGCTAGTTTTCAGTGCCAAAAACAGATGGCCATATCTTGAGCAGGAGATGTCAGTTATCTCTGATTAACTTAGTGTTTCTAGCGACAGCCTTGGCGGTATACTGTCAGATTGCAATAAGAATGATGCAGAGTTGTACAACTTAACCGTATTATATGAATAGTATATATATATATACATATACAATATAATATTATTATATATATATAAATTATGATAGTAGATAATATGTGTCATATATCTCCATCTACACTTTTTAAAAGTCTTTCCATGATGGCTTGCACATGGTCTTGAGCCGTGCCAGGCTGAAGTTGGCCACGAGTTCATCGGGAACTGCTTGGCTTGGTAGAATCCATCCAAAATATAAAGTGGTCAACTGGGGATCATCAGAAAAAATATCTGGGTCAATTACTATATTTCACTAACCTGAATAGTTCGGCCATTTGGGGATCATTTCCCCTACTATGATTATAGTGAGGGAGAACAGTGAGGTCGTTGTAATTTACCCAGAAATATGACACATATGATCTACACATAAATAACACATAAATCATATGTGTCACAATGTGTCACATATATATATATATATATATCCATCAATAAATATGGAACGAAACATGAATAGCTAAAGCCACCCAGATGGAACTGACAAACTTCATCTCAAACTGAACCCAAATGGCGAAGCCAACGGACCAACAGACCAACAGGACAGGTGTCCCTTGCCTCGTGGCACCGATAAAGACCTGCGGTCCAAGACTTGATGCTTTTAAGGCCAACCGGCAAATATGTTGGGTATGGCGAGCCAAAATGGGGTGTCTCTTTGGGCACTTTTGTAGTATTGACGCATCCGATGTTGGGTAGAAACCACCCAACAATTTAGTGTTGAACCAATTTTACGTGGGTTTTAGTTAGCTTTACCTGTGTCGTGATTGAGAGTGTAACCTGCAAATACAGCTTGCGGAAGGACCACTGCAACCAACAAACGCTACTTGAAACCGAGCACAAAAAGGTTGCTTAAAACACCTGCCGGCAATGCCAAGCAATGTCATGCTACACATGTTTCACAATGTTTCACATCGGGGATTGGATTGAAGAATTCAGGGACACCCGCCACAGTTCACATTTAGTTGTACGGTGTACGCCACTGTTTGTTTTGAGCCTTAACGTCTGGAAATACATATCCAGCAGGGCTGGTTCATCCCAACCGGCGGTTAGACCTCATTTTAGTTGGCAATCCGAACATCACATCTTATTGGATTGGAGTTGCTTAAGGGGGGCCTAAAAAGTAAGCATGAGTAAACATAAGTAAACCATATTTCGAATGATTCCCCAAATGATGGATTCCACAGAGGAAAAACAAGGTCCGAAGCACCTTCAGCTTAAATCCAGGGGTTGGATCACAACAGAACCCTCCAGCCACTGGTCCAACATTGAGGTCAACTATGATAAGACCATCTATGGCAATCCCGGGGGGCAGTCATCTTAATGGAAGACATGTTGATTGTTTTGAACTTCCCAAATGCCGCAACAAGAAAAAATATTGCGTATCTGAAACAATCAACTAATATATAATGTAGTCTGATTCTTACCACTGCAAGTGTGATTTCTATAGTCGGCCCACCTCCGGTTGGTGGGTGTTGAGGGCAGCGGAAAACTCAGAACCACCTGTGGTCCCAGAACCAACAGCCAGTCATGGAAATCCATGAACGCTTGCGCCGGTACCCCACAAATAAAGCCATGTAGTCATGGTTGTATTTGCCCTCATCAATCATGGATAACATTGATTTATTGATATTTATTGTAACCAAGAAGTTTCAAGCCCCCTAAAAACGACATATCATCGGCGATCATGATGCCATGTAGGATGGAATGGGGAACAACTGCAGCTACACACGAAAAATATGCGCGTGAGGCTCTCAGTATCTTCCTTTATGTACCTAACGTGTACTACTTGTGCAATACCAGTGTATTGATTGCATGGGTAGAAATGACGAAACCTCGTTGCCCAAACAATATCTAACACACATCTAGATCATCTAATTGACTCGCGTTGCTTGTGAGGGTGTTCTGACCAGATCCTAAAGTAGATTGAAACAACAAGTGCCATCCACGTACAATAGAATCGGTCTTTTTTTCCGGCGATTTTTTTTCACTGCAATCCTATAGATGATTCATCATTACTCATCTGGTAAAGCCAATAAATCATATACACACATATATTATTGGGATTCATCACCATGTTTGATATTATTTATTGGCTTTACCAGATGAATCATCTACAATATGACCATGAAACTATCTCCAAGTCGCCATGGGATTCCTCCCCCATTCCCATGGTCGTTGCAGAACGGCTGCTTTCCCCAGATCGGTTTTTTCGGATCACCTCCATGGCATCAGATGGCGCATGGGTGCTGAGCTCTGGGTCCTGGCCATGGGGCCATGGCCGTGCGGACCAGAAAGGAATGGGATGATCGGATGGGATTCCAATTTCTGTTTTTTTGGGGAACTTGGGATTTGTTTTTTGTCCTTTTCAGAATGGGCATTTTTTGTCAACATTCTGACATCATCCGTTGTTGGTCCGCGGTAGATTGTAACATTGTAACGCATGGCTTCCTGTCAGAACATCAGGCTGCTGTTGCTGCCAGACCTACAGACTCAGGATGACATGCTGAACATGCAATTCGTGGTTTCCAAGAAATTGGATCCTCAGATCATACTAGTTACCAGTTAGCCATATACTTCCCATATAAAACTCCAGCCATTGTATAATTACCTTATTCACATCTATATAATATAGATACTACTTATAAATACCTATAGTTACCCCACCCATAATATACTGATTGGTGGTTTCAACCTACCCTCTGAAAAATGATGGAGTTAAAGTCAGTTTGGATGATGATTATTCCCAATATATGTACAGTGTGTAATGTCAACCCCGGATTAATAAACCAAGATTTATTAATTAGGGGGGTACTCCTCAAATAGTCATAATCTGATACTTAAATGGTACCCTCCCAATTAAACACCCCAGGGGTTTATTAATCCAGGGGTGACATTATATATATAATTATATATATATGGAAAAAATCAATTCATGCTCCAAAGCACCAACCAGTTTTTCAGGAATCCTCATGGAGTTACCTCCAAAGGGGCCTCATCACAGCCATGGGAGGTGCTTCGTCTTCGTCTTCGTGAGGCCTGCGAGGCTCCCGATGCAAAGTCATCGTCCTGACATCTTGTGGAACCCACCCCGTTATAATATGCTGGTTTATAAAGCCCCTTGGCTATTTGACTATAGATGACTATAGTTATATAAGATGTTGCAAGTATCATAAAGCATACTTTGACTATTACTATAGTTATAAGTAAGTTTCATAGTTTTAAACCATACTTAAATGATGTTATACACCAACTTTGCTCTCTAGGAGGCCCCACTTTGTATGACCATACAATCATACAGAAATCATGCAAAAACATGTTCACGAATTATACAGACATGATCTATATCATGAGATGTTCACCATCTTCTTATCGGTCAGAAATCCTCCAGAAAAGTAGGGTTCCTCCAAACACTCCAGGTACAAGGATGGTAAATGGGTCAAATACAAAATATTCAAATTACTTCCCAAAAGTGGCTATCATTGTCCTATAATATGACCTAAGAACCTATGAAATTTACAACCATAACATTAAAATACATATCCAAGAATGATTGTTGGCTGTCTTGATGATCTTGATGGGTTTAGGATTGGCCTTTGCAATTCTATTGTAACATATTCCTAGTACTCTAACTACCCAGGAGCCATCGAGGCTCGCCGGACGATCAACTGAAGCAGCTTCGCCGATGTGTGTCTGTGAAACATGGGGACGGGATTTCGCCGGCGGTCAACCACCAACCGAATGGACAGTCCAGTCATGAACTTTTCTGGTTAACCCCCGATTGTAGAATATACTTTTAATAATGGTTAATATTGATGGTTATTATATGGTTAATGATGGTTAATAATAATCTGGTTGGTGGTTGGTTGACCTACCCCTCTGAAAAATGATGGAGTTAGTTCGTCAGTTGGGATGAGTTAGTATTCCCATATATGATGGGAAAGTCATAAACATGTTCCAGTCACCACCAAGCAGTTTATTATTAACCATCATATTCCCATTGTTGTTGGTTTATACCCTATTTTTAACCACTATTAGCCATCACTATTAACCAGATATATGGAAAATCACCATGAATAGTCATGAACTTCGATGACAGATCCCGGATGTTGATCACACGAGGCTTCAGTTGGTGCAGCTGTCCAGTCCTCCAGTCCGTGCTCGTCAGGCCACTTAGGACTTGAAGCCGAGCTCGAAGGAGTGCAACACCTTGGGACTGGATAGCTCCAACATCTATTTTTGGGTGATCAACTCGAGTTTCATGATACAACTCCCAACACACCATCATGTTACCATGTTTGGGCAATCAATACTTCTATTATATATATCCCTATATCATATCCCATGTATTGTAGCTAGTCATGACTCTTCCGTGTTGTTCACTTCATCTCTTTGATGTTAGCCGGTTTTCAAGATCTTTGGTCATTCCTCATAGTGACCTGGACAGCCATATTCAAGTGATGTCCCCAAACGGGGGTTGTAATACGGCAGGTTATACCATGATTATTCATCACTTCCATCCTCATAGTCTCTCGGAGACACTTGGAGAATCATCTCACGTAGTAATTAGCTGATAACCATAGTACTAGTATATTGGTTTGTCTGGACAAAAAACAGCGTACCAGAAAATCCAGTGGATGATCATCATCTTCCTTCTGAACTAGCCAGATTTTTTTAGGCATGCCACATTATCATCCATCTACCATCCATCGTGGTTGGGAAACTTTTAGTAGCTCCTGGGCTCCCCATAAATAGGGAATATGGATATCCACAGCTCCTAAACGCTCCCTCCATGAAAAGCCCTGGATCGTTTATTATCATGGTGATTAGCTGGGATGATCATTTTATGGATTATAAGTTATAGCGCGCTCATAAGATATCTTATAACATCTAATAACTAACTAGCTTTACATCTATATTTGTGTGATGTTATGTGCTAATAACCTTATAACCCACTTAGAGCCCATATTTCATGATCATTTTACACCTACCATCTGGGTATTTAACATAGCCATGGAAAATCCCAACTTTTTTATAGGTAAACCATCTATAAAAGGGCCATTTTCCATGGCTGTGTTAAATAAGCAGAGGGTAACTGACATGATTCCCCCATCCGGAGCTTCCCCACTGCGGTCGCTCCCGTGGCAACGCCAGACGTCGACGCGGTAGACCCAACGACACTTTGGGTGGAGCCGCAGGTGATCCTGGCGATGGTGAAGAGCTGGGAACTGGCTGGGTTTACCCTATGTTTCTCATGGGTTTCCTTCGGAAAATGAAGAAATGGTCGCTGTTCTCTACATCTTTCTTTTTTTGTTTGAACAGTAGAAAAAATCACTGTTTTTTTGCAGCTGTGTTTTTGAGTCAAATCGATTCACCTAGACACATTTGGAGGAAACACGTTCTCTCCATTTTTTTTAAGAGATCAGCAAACAAATCAACTGGAGGATACGTATATGTATAGTTTATATGGGTCAGAAATCAACAAGGATTAAGCATGATGTTGAATATCTGGTGCCCACCGGAAAAAGAAAACAAAGGACGACAGGGAGGCATACAGGTGATTTCAAATGACCAAAAAAAGGACCACCATGAAGACAGTCTTAGCATGTCTTAGCCAAGAAACGCGCAGATTCCAAGAACAGAAAGGGAGTCGTTGTCACAAAGTAGGGGGATCTTGAGCCACATAAAAAAAAGGATATAATCAACACATTTCACATTTTGGAGACAAGCAAAACTGATTAAGAGGAATTATTCAAGAGCAAATTCAGAAATGGAGACCTACTTCACAATACTTCACAATACTTCCTAGATCTTCCTAGCCACTTTCAGAGGCCTAGCCATGGCGGCCATGGCGGCCCCTTTGCGCTCCTGAAGAGCGACGATTCCCACTGTTGTGCCTCAAGACTCTGAGCTCAATGGATTACATCGAGAATCAGTTTATTTTCCCATCAGTTGTTACAGGAACTCCCTTAGACCATTTTTATATCATTGACACTACATTCAAAGACTACATTCAAAGATGTTTTTGACGTAAACTTTTTGTTTGCTTTCTCTAAGCACTGAGACCAGTCAGGAACAACTCCAACCGTTGATACCTGGCATCCACAACGCGAGAAATGCTGGTCGAAAGCCCGACACTGAGTTTGAAGCTCCCAATCCGAGACATCAGACTGCGCATCTGCCTGGTGCAGTTGATGCTTCCAAGCCCCTAAGGAAAACTCAAGTGTCAATTGATGTCAATTGATGTCAATTGGTGTCAATCGGACATAGTTGGGATGCATAGATTCGACACCACCAACTTCAGCAAGCCATCGATTGGAACATGGCGTCATTGGAAGTTACTCCCCAGCAGAAACTTGCGGACTTCGATAGTCTTGACATGTCTTGACGCAGCTGGTCCATTGCCAGCCAAAAACATGAAAACATGACAATCATGACAAGATGTTCCAGGGAAAAAAACATGTCGCAAATTACAGAGGCATTCCGAGATTCCGTCATGTTTTATTCTTCCGAGATTCCATCTTAGATAATTTGCGGTGGTTCGATCTGTCCGTATGACCATAGGATCTTCTCATCCAAATCAATCATTCTTGTGGTTATAATACTTAAATATTATGAACATTGATGATCTGTAAACATTGATGGAATGATCATTGTTGATCATTATAATACATATATATATGATATTATATGATCATGGACATTGATGATCATTGATGGAATCTTTCTCATGGTCATTCAAGGTGGTGGCCCCGTTCGATAGCTAAGTTGGTGAACATAACTCCAAAAACTATGGTTTATAGTTGATATATCTATAGTTAATGGGTTTATCAACCAACTTTCTGGGTAAATTAGACGAATTCACTGAACTGAATTAAGGCCATTTGGGGATGAGTCCCCTTATTAACCATTATTCCCAGTGAGGTCGCAGTGAGGTCGCGACAATTTACCCAGAACTTTAATAACTGGGGGGGCACCACCTTGTTACAACCATCAAATCTCCTCTGATCAGGACATTTTTTTACGGCTCCCAGCGATATCCGGCGATCGTCCGAACAGGCCACAGCCTCTGGAGTGGCCGACATCTTTTTTAACCTGTCCAGATCTGCAGAATTCCTACATGGGGACCCAAAGATAGCGTTGAGTTGAGATATTTTAGTGGCTGAATTCTATGGTTTATAGTAGATATAACTTTGGTATTCATTGGGTTTATAAACCAACTTTAATAACTGGGCGGCCCCATCCTGTACAAATCAAAAGGTATTTTGTCACATCATCCAGTGGATGGATATCCATTACCTGGCGAAGAATTGCTTCGTTCCATCCAAGCCTGACTGAACTTTTTGCTGGTGGACATCTAGCAAGAATTAATATGTAAAGGAAGAATAATAGTACTCGGAACGTGTTTCTTGGGTCCAAGGGGACTCTGGCAATAGGATTGAATACAGTGGCTAAATTGCAAGCAACCATGAGTGCGATGCTGATAAAGAGATGGAATTGTGCAGGTGGTAACCAAATCTGTTAGAAGTGAAGCATTCTTAAGAAACGGGGCAAGTGATATGCAGAATCTGGACAAAACAAACAAGTCTTCATGATGTAACCCTAAAATGAAATAAAGGTGCGGACTGAAGACTACACAAAAACTGCCCAGAGTTTGCAGGTGGACACCAAAGCAAAATGCACTTTCGAAGAACAACATATGAAAAAATCAGGCAACATAGATTCCAAAGTGTCGATCTTCGACATACCATCTTGGTCAAAATGGGAACCCCTAAAAATTGGATCGTTGATACATGTTGATACTCAACATGACTGAAATTTCTCGTCCCCTGCATCTCTAATTTCCACTCAGATCCAGGTCAACCAGCTGCTGGTGAATCATAGCCGCGATTTTCCAAGGCCATTCACATGACAGGAGAACTTTCCTCCTTTTACGACAGAACCAAGAAAAAAAACAAAAACACTTAGTGCAAGTCTTGCACATGGTGTTTTTTCCTTGGTTTTGCCTGTTTTTTGATTACCCTCTGGTAATTTAACATAACTATAGAAAATCACCATTTTTAATGGGAAAACGGAAAACCACCATGTTTAATGGGAAAATCCACTATAAATGGGCAATTTTCAATAGCTATGTAACAAATTACCAGAGGGTAACTTTCCAGCTTTCCAGCTGCTCCCAGAGAGACGCCTTTGGACTGCGCGTGCAGAGGCTGAGATCGCCTTGTCGCTTGCCTGCCATGGGAGTCCAAGCACCACAGCGCGGACAGTGGTGCGGTTGAACTAAGGTATTAAACCAACCAAAATGTATATATAGAGCGTAAATATGTGTATGTACATATATATATATACCAACCAAAATGTAATTTGTATATTTATATATAGAGTGTAATATATGTATATATATATGTATATATATATATGTATTGTATATTTCATCGACAAATCATTGGGACACAATGGGAGACAAAAGTAATATACAATGAGGTTTCAACTAAGGACAGTGGGCTTCAATAAAACATTGAGGTTCATCCCAGGAAGAGTGCTGAGGCCTTGTAGGTTTAATATGTTTAATTCGGTGGGCACCATCGAAAAAGAGAATTTTATAGTCAGTCTACCCTCTGGTAAACATACAAAAAACTATGGAAAATCACCATGTTTAATGGGAAAATCCACTATAAATGGTCATTTTCAATAGCTATGTAACAAATTACCAGAGGGTATATCAGACTAGGTTTACTGATCCGTGGTTGACATATGGCTAAGCATCAAAAGTAGCTAGCCACAGTTGAGATTGACCATTCGGGAACTGCCAAGAATCTGGGAACTGCCAAGAATCAAAGCTCATGTTGAACAAACAAAACAGTCAATGCCAAAAAACTACCCTCTGGTAATTGGTTACATAGCTATTGAAAATGGCCATTGAAATAGTGGATTTTCCCATTAAACATGGTGATTTTCCATAGTTATGTTAGTTTACCAGAGGGTATCTTATTCAGAGTTACACAATATGCATGTGATGTAAGTAAAGTACATAAATGTATATTGCACAAGACAAGGCATACAAAGCCAAACATGAGTGCCGGATGATGTTCAAGGCAATTATTTTTGAATATGTTTGAATGATGTTCATCTGTGGATGTTGAGATGGCTTCAAATTTCCCGGGGGGCCAGAGTCACTTGGCATGTGGTCAACAGCCTGCGTATACGATATATAACTGGGTATATCCCAGATGTAACTCAGTTTATGGTTCTGCACTTACTTTGAGTGGTGCCCTCTGGTTATTTTTTACAAAAAACTCTGGAAAATCACCATGTTCAATGGCTAAATCCACTATTTCTATGGGTAAATCCACTATTTCTATGGTCATTTTTCCACTTCGCGAAGTGTTTTCAGTGCCTGGTTCCCCGGCGAAAAAAAAATCGTCGACTTTTTCCACTTACTAAGTCCCCGGCGCGGCCCCTGCAAGGCGATGCCACGCTTCGCACCTCAAGGGATCATGGCGATCATAGTAGCCATGTGAATTATAGTTACAATAAGCAATCAATAAGTTATGAGTTATTATTAATTATGGTATAATATCATCATAGCTATATTATATATATTTATAGTTATATGTGATTATTAATTATGGTATAATATCATCATAGCTATACTATATATATTTATAATTATATGTGATTATTAATTATGGTAAAATATCATCATAGCTATATATTATATATATGTGTGTGTGTGTCGACAAACACTTGGAACATCAAACGTGTTCCAAATGCGCCGCCACACACACACTTAGAACATCACAAAAATCAAATAATGTGTCATTATCAAAGTTATAAAGGTATCAATCAATAATCATATATATATATATACATATATATATATATATATATATATCCAGTAATCATGTTCAATCAAATATTTAAACAACACTAAAGAATAATTAGGACCCTCACCTTCCAGTTACCTATCAAATAGGTAACCAACCCCAAACCTGCAGTTGTTGTTGTTGTTGTCGTTGTCGTCGTTGTCGTTGTCGTTGTCGTTGTCGTTGTTGTTGTTGTTGTTGTTGCTGTTGTGTTGTTGTTGTCGTTGTCGTTGTCGTTGTTGTTGTTGTTGTTGTTGTTGTTGTTGTTTTGTGTTTTAATAACCCTGGTTACCTATCTCAGAGGTAACTGGAAGATTAGGGTATAAACCAAGTATGACTAATATTAGTGGCATTTCGTTGCCATCTATGGCTTCCACCTTTGGTTCAAGGTTGACAACACGCAGAGCAATCAATAGTATATAATCCGTGTCCAAGTATATCATTCTCAGGAAATACTTGAGGTATGATTTCGGCAGTTAAGCACCTTCCCAGAAAGTGTTTAGATCCATAGAGAAGGAACATGAAACAAGCAGACGTGACCCGCACAACTGGAGAGAAACCCCTACAAATGGTTCATGAATGGGGCATCCATGTAGAAGATCCAGACAAACAACCCTTGTCAGAGATTCTTGCCGATTCTTGCCACTGCTCAAGTGTTTGTTCTTGGTTGCTCGCAAGGCGCACGCCTCCCTAAGAAAGTGACATCCAAAGTCAAAGTGTCTCTTCTGAACGAATAAAATGTGTGTCATCAACATCAGCTGTCTAAGGACGAAACCATACTTGGAAGTTCCCTCCGTGCTTCCATGGTTTGATTTCAAGTGAAATCTCCACCACTTGCCCTACAATTGCCACCATCAATTGCCACCATCAAACTCAGAGTAGCAGTAGAGGACTAGAAAATCATGGCTCATTTATTTTCAATGGGTAAATCCACTATTTCAATGGCCATTTTCAATAGCTATGTAACAAATTACCAGAGGGTAAGTCCTGACCCCCCCCCCGAGGCCAAACTCGACATGGAGATCCGGGTGGGGTCATCAACACTGCCTCGTCTGACAGAGGCGGAAAACCCCCATACCAAATGGATGAGTTCTCATTATCCCAGGAAATGACCATAACTGAAGGGTATACCCATGGTATACCCATGGTATACCCACGGTATACCACATTTTTTCAGACGCCAAATGCTACTTGAACGGAGGAGTTTGAGTGAAACAATTATTTGTAAACATGGTCCAACACTTCATGGTATGTAGACGCTGCACTGTGGGAGGCAAAGGATTTCTCAGCTAACGCCGGAGAAATCCTCGATGTCACTAGTTGATGCCCCCAAAACACCCAGATCGGTCGAACACTTGAATGCACAGTGCAAGAACACCAGTATCTAACCATCCTTGTGACTAGATCTAGATAAATATGATTGATAAGAATTATGTAGAAAGACCCCACAATGGCAAAGTCCACCATGCACAACTAAATTCCCAACATGGTCATGAAAATCTCCGATGAAACATTTATAATCATGACATTTCCACCATGAAACCCCCGTATTTTCCTATATCTTCATGGCCTCAAAACGGAAATTTCCCATGGGGTGGAACCTGACCGAGACATACCGAGACCCTCACATCGGCTCTGGTCACAGGTTCAGGCAGCAAGCGTTGCTTGACAAGACCTGACCATTTTTTGCAGCAAAGGATGGAATTTTGGACAGCCCAAAAGGGATTCAATGAGGTCACAAAATCACAAAATCAGGTGTGGTGAAGATGTCAGCTATGTTTTTTGGACTGTCCAAAGGCGTGCATTCAAGGCGTTTGTTGCTCCATTTTTCACGTGGGACCAATGACATGGCCCAGGACAACAGAACGACGACAAGGGGCTGATCAGAGCACTTCTAGGGTCAAACACCTCAATTTGCCTGAGGCACTCTCTAGACACTGTAAATAGTGGGTCATTCTGGCATTCCTCAAAAACTCAGGCAGGGGACCTGTGCGTCATTGCATGAATCATCCTGAACCAAACTTTAAACCCTAAACCCGAAACCCTCAAAACAATAGAAAATCAGGAAACAACCCTAAACCTAAACTTTAAAGCCCAAATTTGTTAAACCTAAAACCTTGAAACCTAAAATTGCTGCTGGGGGACATAAGGTGTTTGGATGCAATTCTACAATTCGAACTTTCGGTCTTCAGAGAGAGATTGAGCAATCACAGATCAAAACATGAAATTTGTTCACATCAATTTGAAAACCTGAGGGTTTCCATAAATGGGGGTACCCCAATAGCTGGATGGTTTGTAAGGGAAAATTCCGTTAAAATGGATGATTTAGGGGAACCCCATGACGTAGGAAACCTCCACATGTTTCCTGTGCAATTTTTAAACCACTTCCATGAAAACAACTGCGGGATCGTGCCTATGGGCAGTCCATTGGCAGTGGCAACTTCTTCTGCCACTTGTGCTGCAGCCTGATCTGTGGGCAACACTGGCTGCGATAAACAATTACCATGACTGGAGATGGTGTATTTATCCGACACATAAAAAATCGTAAACATGGTGATGACTTGGGGATGGTTATGACATTGGGTTTCGCAGGACTATGGCCCAGGACGATTTTGCAGAAGCCTCGCGTGCGTTTCTGAAGCGCGTAAGCACTAGCCAATTTTTGGGCACTTCCCAACTTAAGGACTGCTGATGGTTGCTCAATACCAATATAATGTAGTAATAATATAACTAATACAATATGATACAATATGTATATAGAATATAGATATATAAAACAGAAAGTATAATGATATACACACACACTCTACCCTCGCGACGCCTGATCAGCATTGGCTCCAAAAACAGTTTCTAGTAGATATGTCACTGAAAACAATATTGAATAGGTACGTCAATGAATTCTATACTGTCTGTGGAAATAGGAATGTATGGATGTATATATATATATTATAATGAAATATAAAACACGCGGTGCAACCAAGAATTGGCACCCCTCACATCTGACATGTTTTATTTATTGGGGCGATAAACCAGGAGGCCTTCCTTGATTAACCTACTACATATCTGTAAATATATATATATACACTATCTATATATACCTATATAGTTTATAGTTATAAATGTATCTTATAATACAATTAATATTCATTGAGTATGTTTGTTGAATCAAACACATCATGATATATATATATATATATGATATATGTATCGTGTCCAAGATGATTCAACCAACCTTCCTCGCATCTTGCCTCGGGACCACCTTCACGTGCTGCTTCGAGCTCCTGAAATGCAGGCTTGAAAGCTCCGTGGAACGACATAGGTGTCATAGGTATGATACGTCAACGATATGGGATATCACTTAAACAGAGTTGGTTCTTTGATGTTATTTGTAAGATAGAAAATCTGGAGGGGAACTGACAAGCCTCAAGGAAACGTAGCTTTTACGCCGTGGTGATCTCTAGGGATTGTCCCGCTGGCAGGTCCCTGCTAATCAACTCAAACTGGAAGCAACATGGAGGTTTCCTAAGTCATTGGGGGTTACCCCCAAATCATCCAAGATTAGACCATTTTAGTATTGAAACCCATGGTGACGACTGGGGATCCATTTTAGGAAACCACCACATATGTCTTCATCACTGCTCGAGAAGAACATGATCAATGTCTGGGATTCTGATACCAGATCGTAGCGACATAGCAACCCAACAAAGGCTAGAAAAGTAGAACCCCACGAAAAAAAGGAAGTACAGTAGTAAACTAGTAGTCAAATGCTCTGGAAAAAGGCAACAACTTACTGATATGTAAGTGTATATATAATTGTTGAGAGACACATAGCATAACAAAACGTACCGTAACGTAGCGTTGCATTGCATTACATTTACAATATATGTATATGTGTATACTAGTAACATCTACAGTTGCATTGTTTTGTTTGTATTTTGTTGAACAAAAACAAGACACTGTTTGGGAGTACTATAGTCAATATCAACAAGACCTTATATTACACTATATCAATATCCTGGATCCATAGACAGTATGATACTTAAACATATCCAGTCCAGTTTCCCTCGTGCCTCGCGAAAGCGCATGGAGTCGATTTCTTTCTTTGCACGGACGACCACCTGTCGGCTTGAAAAAGGGCCGTGTTGGTTGAAATAGATGTACCAGGTTCATTTGATAGCGATTTAGTAAACCAAAAAAGGGGATTTATATAATAGAAACTTAAGTTAAAAACATGGTGATTTAATTGGATGTGATCACTAAAGGTGGTGAGTTGATTAATAGGCTTGAACAGTTTAACGCACAAAAATGCTTACATAGTGGGAATAGAATAGGATATCATTATATTGGGATATATTCTATTACTAATGGACATAGCTAGCAATGGAAATGAAGATTATATATATTACATTATATTACTATATTACTTATTGATCTTATATAGTGGGAATATATTGGGATAATAATAATTATGGCATACCTATCAAATTTTGGCTGGGAAATCACCCAGAAATAGTTCAGGATGTCTGAGCTAGCCATCTTTGATTACTGAAGATACCAATGGACATGGCACTGAATTGTATCCCAACACTCATTGGTATTTGATTACTAACTACACTTTGACACCAATGGATTACTGAAGAGCTGTTTTCCATTGCACTTAGTTTGTGTCAAAGATTTGACGTCTGAATGTAAAAAAACAACAAGAGGTGTATGTGAATCACATGGAATCAAATCCATCCCAACTCCCTGCGAATCACATGAAATCAAAATAAATTGGTGAGTGATTTCATCTGATTTCAGCATATATCAGTGCTGCATATAGTTAATATAATATATAGCCGCTCTTTAAAATCCCTCAACAATCTCAGGCAATACAACAGCGCCAAAGCGGCCAGCATGCCCAGTGTTCACGCCTCTCCAAACCGATGAAAGAATAGAAACATGTCCTGCGTGGTACCCGGCGTATCAAATATGTAACATGGTGATCCTTGAACCTTGTGCCGTTGCCCACCGGAATAGGACTAGGAATGAAGCAGGGTCTCAAAAACGGGACTTCACCATCAATTTCAACCAAAACAAAATCCAAATGGTCAACAAACATGAAATATCAAAACCTATACCCCAGGGAACCCGAACTCAGGTAAATAGCCTCTGGTAAATTAACATAGCTATTGAAAATGGCCCATTTAGTTCGAAGATTTACCATGATTTACCTACTAAACATGGTAATTTGCCAGTTCGCTGTGAAATTACCAGAGGGTATCCCATGAATCTCCCATGGAAATTTCATTACCGGACGTTTCCTTTCCAAAATGGCAAGTCCCAGTCCTCCGCGCCGTCGCTACTTTGGACTGGTGGTGGATAGAAAGCCTCCTGAGTTTCGCAGCTGACCTCCCCGGTCAAAGTGATGTTTCCTGGTGATGCTTGATGCTTTATAACTTGTTTGACTAGGGTCTTTCTTGGGTATATATATATATATATATACAATATATATATATATAATATAGATATACCTATCGTAAAACTATAGTAACTCTATACATCTTTAGCAGAAAAGGTATAGGTTAACCATGTAACTCGAGTTCCGATACCCATAAATCATAGTGTTTACCTAATAATTGGTTCAAACAACTTCGCTGACTATGCGGCACCACCTTGTGGATGTCTTGGGACTCAAAATTGCCATAGGGTTTGGCTTTTATTCGGTTCCGCTGGGCCGTGGTACCAAAGATGAGGTGAAACGTTGAAATGGAGGTATTCTAGTGGACTTTGCTGCACCGGAGTGTCAGCTAAAACAAATCCATCCAGAGCACCAACCTGCTGATGTTTTTTCTCCCAAAGTTGGTTGGAAAATCCGCAGGAAAAACCTATCTTTCGGTAGCAAAAAGCCATGGATTCTGGGAGATTTTCAGAGGGTCCCGACTGGTTCGCCAAAAAAGATGCTGAGCTCCTTGCACCGACCACTGGGCTGATACTGGTGAATACCAGTGAATACTATGTTTTATGGTAGATAGATAGGTATATAATAAAAAATAATACTAATAATAATTATTCTTATTATATATATTATATATTTAAAATATTGTATATATAATCCCATTGAAATAAACAGAGGGTACTTGGGACAAACATTCTACACTGTAGACTGGGGAAAACCTGTGATATTTTTTTGACGGAAAAAAATCTTTTACTGTAGAATGGTTACTGGAGTTGCTGTAAAATGGATAGCTCAAACCTCAAACCAAAAAATGCAAAATGGTTCCCCACTGTAAAAATATACCAACATTTGAAAAATCAAGTAAAATATCCCAAATTTAACATTTTTTGGGGGGGGTCAACCCTGCCCTGGTGCAAAATGGTAAGCCAGGTCTTCTAATGATATGTTCTGTAAAATGGAAATCCCAATCCACCATCAACACCAAGATCTTTCAAGATCATCCAAAATCATCCAAAATCAATCCTTTTTCCCGCATTGGAGTTTCACAATGTTTCACATGGTTTTACTTCATTTGGGTTCATGTGGGTGGTACAGGGATTTGACAAAGTCATGCCTAAGTCACTCATTTCGCTTTCCCCGCTTGTGAACGCAACATCAAGAAGTCATGCCTAAGTCATGCCTTTTGGTCTTCCCCCATTGTGAACGCAAGCGTCAAAATAGCCCTTTCCAAATTGGAACCTTTCACTTGCGCTTCGTTTTTTCCTCCCTGCCCTTGCGATTCAATATTTCTTATTTGCCCACTTTCTTCCCCAAACAGGTTTATCTGTATGGGGTTCTCAATAAGAATTCTGTAAATAGATACTGGGTAGCTACAAGTATGGCCCTCTCACACAGAAAGAGGCCAATGCAGTTTGTAAGTTCTTACTCCTTTGAAAAGGTTGCAGTTCTGGGTCGCATTATTTTGCTTCTGCCTCCGGGCTTGCATTCCTGGCATGCTCTCCGACTACGGTCTGGTTGCTCTGGGCCGCCTGGGTATACAATGCTATACACTTGTCTCCCACTTGTCTCCACTTGTGTCCCACTTGTCTCCTACTCACCTGCATGTCGCGTGATGTGCCTGATGTGCCTGATGTGCCTGATGTGCCTCAACAGCACCCACCACTTGGGTTCCTTCCTTCCTTCCTTCCTTCCTTTCCTTCCTTCCTTCCTTCCTTCCTTTCTCGTCAGGTTCAAAATGGTCACTTGGAATGACGTAAGCCTAGTGGTAGTAGTTCAGAAGCAATCCAGCAGCAGTTTGGCAGTAGCCAGCGGCAGCAACTGAGCAACAGCCAGCAATTGAGCAGCAGTTTAACAGTAGTT
>Ga0126342_10007789_pt1 | contig 19162 bp, 16 predicted proteins | sample Cyp1metagenome_FD_92528 | JGI IMG/M metagenome (GOLD analysis project Ga0126342, IMG submission 92528) | Coral microbial communities from Lord Howe Island, Old Settlement Bay, Australia - Cyphastrea 1 metagenome | ecosystem: Host-associated > Invertebrates > Cnidaria > Coral ... | reverse complement strand
TGTTTATTATATACAAAATATAATATTTAATATATAATATAACATATATAATATATAATATATATTATGTTATATATTATATTAATATGTATATTAATATTATATCATATATCAGTTATATATATATTTACAATTTATATTATATATTATGTAAGTATTATATATTACAGTTCATTATATTATATTACATCATATTATATTATTATTAATATGTGTATATATATACATGCATGTGCGGGTGCTATTGCTCAGATACCTGCAGTTAGCAACTGGGATGCACATCCAAGTAGTGTGGTTCTAGTTGTCTCAAATGGCTTCATTTGTTTTTCTTCAGATAGTTGACCCCTCACTTAGCGGAAGTATTTTTGGGACCTCTCAATCATCCAGATATCACATCATCGCTAGATGTGGATATAGTTCGATATGATGTTCAAATCTCGAAGTTTGGAACATGATACTTTGCCTCTTATCCTAAATCATCTCAAGCATTGTCAAACTATCAACACACCCACGGGAAGGATCCGAACAGCTCCACCCTACAGGAAGCGCTGCGGAGAAAACAGAAAAAAAAAGGTGTGAAGGCCGGAAGTGGGTCGTGGCTTGGGGTCGTGGCTGGCTACGCGGATCTTCATGTGGAAGCGATAGATGGTCATGGCTCAGAAATGATTATTTTACTTGTTTTTTAAGTTTGAGTTTGATTTTGTTTGTTTGAAAAACAAAAATAGATCCTTGTTTGGAAAAAGGCTTTGGAAGATGCTGAGATGGTTAATCCGTGGCATCAAAAGGTGTGGAGAACTATGCCATCAGATGGAACGGGAGTGTTTTTTCAGCTATTTCCAGCGTATTGCAGGATATATTCATCCATTTTGTAGTACTTTTTGTGGTAGGGATTTGGATGCCTGTGGAGCGCCCAATATCTATCAACATTTTTTTTTAATCATTGCCAGGATAGGTCAAGGTTGGTGGGTTCTCCGTTGAAGCCTACCTTCATATGCAACAGAAATCACAGTCTATTTCGACTGTCATAGCATCCTGCAAATTTCTTCAAAGCCAGACTGGAAGCTTAAATAGATTGACCAACTGGCCATTTGAGGTTGTACTTGATGGTAATGGACACCTAAAGAAACCCCAGAATGCTCTGATCCCAAACCAAGTTGTTTCCAAAAGCCTCTGTCCTCAACACATGAGTATAGAAAACAAATGAAATTCACCCATCTAGTGATCATTTGCAACCTATATAAATCAGTGAACACGGATTTCAGATTTGGTTTTGGACTTGCATACCCATGTCATATCCCCAGCTTTGGTGGTTGGTTGTTCTTAAACTACCGTCATTTACTGGTAAGTTGTTTTCTATTGTGTTCTGATACAATGTAGTATAGTATTTCCCCACGTTTCCCAACAGTAGTAGAACCTATAGTTTCGAAATACAGCATCTATTCCTCACATTCCCCATAATTATGTATATATAATATACATACACTATATAATATTTATTTATGTATATATATATGCTTTGAAATGAACGAACCATACTGCGCAGTTTTTTTGGATCAACCGCTCCACCAAGCTTTAGCCATTTCTGCAAGTTACCCAGGTGGAAACCCGCAAAGATGATGATGGGGACAACCAAGGTGCGTTGGGAAGTCGTGAGGTACTCCCGGTTCCATTTGGGATGAGAACTTGCAGGATATTGTTACTGCCATAAATTGTCCCATGTGTTGCACCACATGGACTCAAGTCTGGTGCGTTTTGAATGGGATGCAAGTTTAGCAAGTTTGGGCAGCGCGCTGTAAGTTTGGGCATTTGAGCCTTAATTTGGTTGGTCAGTGGATTAATTTTGAACCATAAATCAACAGATTTCTATCATCCATTAAAAGGGGTGTACCATTAGCAGCGGACATGGGGATGAACACAAACAATAAACAGGATCATGGGCGAATTCATCAAATGATACATATAGATTTGTAGATGATGAAACATATGTATATATGACTATCATAATGATACATATATAATATACATATCATCAAATGATTTGTAGATGACTCATGGATATGGATCAGAAGTGGTGCGACCCTGGGAAACACAGTCCGTTGCTGATCAGGTGAATTGAACTCCTCATCGAAAGATGATTGGAGGTGGGTGGCATGTAGTGGTCAGGTCTGTAATGCAAAATCGAGGCAAAGTGAACATTTTGGTAGACTGTGGAAAATAGCCATTTTATAGATGATTTACCATCTTGTTATTTAACATAGCCATGGAAAATCACCATTTTAAATAGGTAAACCATCTATAAATGGGCCATTTTCCATGGCTATGTTAAATAACCAGAGGGTACCTATCAAGAAGCAAAATTGTGTATCCTCTCCTTTCTCTATGAAAAGTGCACCAAACACTGGAAACCGATGGGCCTGACCGAGCCAAAGAAAGGATTGACCAAAGTGCCCATACATCGTACAAAAAAGTCTCAATGTGCCAAGTTAAAGCTTGGATATAACATGGTAGGATCCAACTGATCTACGTTTTCCATAGAACCATCCCACTCTATGCTTGCCATATCTTACCATAAATCACAGCTGAGTGACTGAGTGAGTTCCCCCCGGCCGAGGACGAAGCGAAACGCACACTACCGAGACATGGCCGACGCGTTTCGCTCCGCACGGCCCGAAAAGGCGCCCCTTGAGCGATGTGGGCCATGTGGGCTGGTCCTGGCTGTTGATTGACATTCGGGGTTGTCTTTAAAGTTGGAACCCTGAATATATATATATATATAATATATGTATATATATAATATAATATATATATATATATATATTAATATATATATATAATTTATAATTAAAAAAATATAATATTATAATATAATGTAATATATAATATAATATAATATAATATAACATAACATAACATAATATAATATAATATAATATAACATAACATAACATAATATAATATAATATAATGTAATATAATATAATATAATATAATATAATATAATCTAAAATAATATAATATAATATAATATAATATAATATATATGTTGTATACATGGTGTTGAGTTTTGGGGATGTCCCTCACGACACAAACCTGTCCGGACAGGGAATGGTTCAAGGTTTCCGTATTGACAAAGCTGAGGAGGATCCGAGTTTTCTTCTCAGCACCCTGTTGGCATCCCCATTCCCCAAAAATGATCCAGATAAAGCATAGAAACCTCCCCAGTGCCTTAGGCGGAGGGGAATCATACTAAATGGTTCATGTCCAAGTTTTGAAGTTATTTGGTTTATTCAAGGAAACAAAGGTTTTTCCAATATATTAATTATATATATATATACACATATTATATATACATCGGAGGTTCCGGTGCCAATTTTCCCTTACACCAGTCCACTGATGTTTGAGATTTGTTTTTAATTGCCTAATTACAATGACAACAATCAGCACGTCATGCTGGCGATATTCTGCCTCACTTGTGGGGCGTTTGTTGAAACGGTGGTTAACCTTGGGAACAAACAACTTGCTGATTGACTCCCGAATCTGAGGGGTGCCGGGCAACCCGGCTGTGGCCATTTTTAACGGAAAATGTGGGTCAAAACACCCATGGGATTTTTGTGTGTTCCATGGTTTTCCCCGTTTTTTTTCTCAGTCAAAGCGGTAAAGCGACCTCCACGGGATTTTTGTTGTGCCATCCACGGGAGGGGCATGATGTGTTTTTTCTCTTTCGATCTGATCTTGTTTGAATTCTACCAGTGTACTATATTGAAATTGTTTTTGGGTCAAAACCCTGGTACCCTAGGGTAATTTCCCCAGTCATATGGTAATTTCATGCAGTTTCATAGGTACCTTTACCCATCCCCGTATAATACTTCTGGGATGGGTTGAAGCCAACAACTAATGGTGAGGCGTTTTCCACGGCCAGGACAGCGACAGTGATTGAAGAGCCTGTTCGTCACGCTGGAACTGCACCACCCTGGCGAGAACTTTCTTTGTAACAAGGAAATGCATCCGCATCTCTGAGGAAACATATGCATAATGATTGGCATGCTAGGTGAACATGAACTTGATTTGAGATATTTTGATACTTCATTGTTAGTTTTGAACTACTTTGATTGAGAAAAAGGCTGGATCGAAAGAGACATGGAAATGGACTTTCAGTCAGTTCTCTAATGTTGGCCATGATCCATGCAACATATTAGAGGCTGCCAGAATCTCGTAGTCCCCAGGAAAAAGAGAAGACCCTTTGTGCAACTTGGGGAAAGACCTGGTGATGTTGATGGGTCGTTTCTTGATCGGAAATTCCTTAGCTGTGGCAGCCAATCCACAGGTGGTGCTTCTTAAACGGGTCATGCATTGTCATACACCTATACCTGACCTATCCACTACTGTATGCACTGCAGAGCCGCCAACCCTGCAGCGACTTTTTGGTGCACTTCTGCGGAGAGCCATGCAACCCAGGTAGTGTGTGATTTACATTGATGAACCACAGATCTCCACAGTGCCAGGGTGAATCGCAGCCGGCGTTTTTTCTCGGCCCGGAGAAGAGAAACGGATCCGCTGTCACTTGTTGAAGATGAAATTCACACCGATAGAAACCTTACAATTCAACCAATCCCAAACTGGATGACAAAATATCAAATTTTTGGTAAAATAATTGCAAACACATCAGGAAACCAGAGATCCCCATGCCTGGTATGTCAAGTTGGTGCGTTCTCGGGTCCAGCTTGAGGTCGTAAGTCCACCTTTTTCGAAGGCCAAACCATGGTTCGTGGTTTCAAAACGTTTCGGACATGTTGTTGGTTGGATTCCATGCCTAAAAATTGAGTATATAATGAGTTGAAGCGGCTTCATATGTTTTGTTGGATCCGCAGATACTGTATAGAAACACCCTGAAACTGAGATGATCATGAGGTTGATCCCCCAATGGTACCTAGTGTTTTTTCTTTTCGATTGTGACCATTCAGAAACCACAAAACCAGGTCTTTTCAGAGGTGAAGATTTCTCAAGCTGCGATTCGCTGCGTGATTCGACTCAAAAAGGCGAGCTCATTTCAGTGTGTGCAGTCGCACCTCAAGGAAAAGGACTCCGAAAAAAAAAATGTGAGGGAAATAATTCAATTAAAACACCTTCCAATCTGGATACACTGGATAAATATATAATTATACATATATACATATGTATATAATATGGTATAATATATATATATACATATTGTGTATATATATATATGTGATTATATATGATAATATATCTATATATGATAATATATCTATATATGATAATATATATATATATGATAAATATATATATATATATATGTGATTATATATATATGTAATAAATGTGTATGATATTGATTATTCAAGCTGATATGCTGTGACAGATTAACAGCTTTTTGACCGGGACTTCTGAATTTATATATATATATGTATAGAATGATGATCTTGCTGAGAGATTTTTCGGATCGGTTGAAACCACCATCAACGCTACTCCGTTGGGCCTTCCCCACAAAGCCCACCACTATAGTCACTGCGACGGAAATCTCAGATTGCCCACGGAAGGGGGTACTGGGTAGCAGATTGCAGATATCAACAAGACCTGGACCTGTGATTCCTCATGGCCATCATAGCCAGGCAGGTGGTTTCATGACCAAAATATACCAAAATGGCCCCAGTGTCAGTAGCGATGAACATGGGTAATAATGGGTACAAACGCTTTTTTCCCCCCGATTGAAGATTCATTCAAATATATGAGAAACTGCGAAGGTCTCACCCACTTTTTTCATTTTTGTTCATTCTGAACTGTTGGGGGTTGTTTCTTGAAGCCTGGTCAGTGAATCCCTTCATGTGGTTTTCCTTAGCCTGGTGCAACTCTACAGGCTGCAGCTTTTCCTACGTGATGTGAAGGTCACCCCAGCCCCAACGTTTTTTATTGAGAGTATTCAGTGTATCGCTTGGCAAACAAAACACACTTCGAAAAGACTTGGAAACCGATTATGAGAAGATTTGTTGTTTAAATGACTAAAAGTGTTGAATCACCTGTTTAAATAACAAAAAGTGTTGAATCTTCATAATCAAATAATGACCCACCCAGCACGGCACCCTGCGTTTAGCGCTTTGAAGCAGCTCCACCATGGCTGACGCTCTGGCGTCATTGTCCTTTCAGGTGAGGGCTTCTGCCAGGAGCGCCAAGGATCAAGGGTTCAATCGAGGCAAAATACACAGTGAATAGGTTTATGTTTATGTAAATAGATTGATATTAAGGATTGTATTATTAATTCTTTTAAGGATTGTATATTAATATAGCTTAACAATATATTTATACATGGAATATTCATGGAATATTCATGGAATACCTCTCTTTTTTAAATAGATTGCCTAGCCCAACTTGGTGATTTTTTCGGAAGATTCCATCCCCCTTGGATCAGACTCCGCCGCATGATTCACCAATTGGAGCTATGAAATATGACACAGTTACGGTTTGTTGATGTGAATCCTCTGCAACCTGCTAGGGAACCTGACTAACCTGACTAACCTGGAATTTCAAAGATCATCCTACTGCTATTGCTATTGTAGGTTTACGGCTAACGAAAGCACTGCATATGTGGAACAGTGTTTCACATATATTCCTTTTGCCGCTCTAAAATCTATCCAACAACCACAGATTGCATAGAAGTTGGAACTGCCCCAATCAAGTTTCTGCTGCATCGTTCCACCATTTTTTTGTGTGACGAATTTCACCCAGGCTCCCCTTGAGGGGTGCTAGAATCTAGTGCCCCCCAGCAAAAGTTGGTTTATAGCTCCCATCAAGCATATATCTACCATAAATCACCATAAACATATGGCATATATCTACCATAAATCAATGTTATTGTTTTATTGGAGTTCTGTTTTACTAGCTGAGCTAAGGATCACAGTCGGCACCATTTTTCAGCAACTGGCTCAGGTTTTGAGTGATTAGTATAGCTCGTTTTTTTTTAACTTAGGGACCCTATTCGGGATATTCCATACCAAAAACGGCTTGGTGTCTCCCCCAGGTTCGGCCTCCATGAATCTCCGCGGTCCGAAGGTCTTAGTCATTGGCAGCCGCAGCAGTGGCAAGTCCTCCTTTGTTCGCGCCGCGTGGAACGAATCCTCCGACCACGCGGCGGGGGAGGCCGGGAGGCCGTGGTCGATGGCTATGGATTCTATGGATTCTATGGATTCTATGGATCCAATAGCAACTGAACTACTGAACTACTGGGATAGGGGGATGAATATCGAAGGTACAGTTAGATCAACTGTATTTTTGATGGGAACAGAAGGGTACCAAGTAGATGCTTATCATATCTCATCATCGTAGGGCCTACTTTGTAGGGAAGCTTTAAACGTATCAGGGTTGCACCAGCACAAGTGGATGGGGACACAGTTAACCCTGAATAATTCATCGGATAATGAAGTGAAACATGACAACATTCTGGTTTCATTTGCAATCCATGTCCACCCCAATATAAGCCTCCAACTTGACATACCTTGTCGGTTGGAATACTGATCTTTGCTGTCTACTCCCTTGCAACCTGCCGCAGACTCCTACTGGTAAAGCCGACAACTAGACCCACACAATAGACCCTTGACACCACCAAAGCTTTCCAAAGCTGTGCGTCCCATGTGGGATTTGTTTGATGTTAGGGTACCCCAATATTTGATTAGGGTACCCCAATATTTTTTGGGTATACAGGGTATACAGTATACATATTCCCCATGAAATTGTCATTCTATATGTATACCATGTATACCCCATCGACGTGGATCCCGTTTTGGCACAGGAATCCGCCGACGGAGTGCAGATCCGCAAAGTGGTGACTGGGCGTCCCGGGATTCCGGGGAAGATCGGCTTACCGATTCGTTGGCTTCGTTCGCGGGAAAATGGGAACCAGAACCCCAACCCCACCTGGTTGGTGGTTTGGAACATGAATTTTATGACTTTCCATATATTGGGAATAATACTCTCATTTGACTAATATTTTTCAGAGGGGTTGAAACCACCAACCAGCCACATGTCTCATGAGAAAACCATGGTTTCCGGTGAAGAGTTTCCGTTCAAACCAATCCAAGGACTGATTCCTTGCAGGGAAATCGATTGCTATACGCTCTGGTAACCGTAGCTAATTATGCACAACCGCAATTCTTGATAGGTTTTTTTCATCTGCAAGCAGGCCATTTTTGGTTGATGAAGACTGAAGATAGTAACGATAGTATAGATTGAAGCTTTTGATCCAAGAATGAGAAGGAAAGACTGGACAGTGGCTGCGACTGAGCTGATGCTGTAGGGTCGAACAAGAAAGAATAGAACCAGAAGCAGCAACCAGCAGAGAAGCTTTTGGTCTACCCCCAGCAATGGCCCCACATTTGCGAGAAGATGTAGAAAAAAAAGTAATAGGACATGACTCTTATTAAACACATGAATGGACCGAATTGAGCTCTTGGACCCTGCTCATTCATATCTTCCCAGTCACGCCTCCTGAGAAGCCATTTGAACCTCAGAAGGTCATTACTTGGAGTATCGATATATGGCTGTTAGTCAAACAACCAAATTGATGGAAAATGTCAACACTGTCCACTCAGTAATACGTGTTGGCAAGATTTCCTTTATTTTGTTGGTAAGATATGCCCATATTGTTTTGATAAGATTAACAACTATATGCCATATGCGTCTTGTTCAGATTAATATGACCCCCATGGTATTTTGCCACATCCCATATGTATCCATATGTGGTCAAACTTTGGTAACATATGTAGAATATTGTAGAATGTATCTGGATGATCTCCATCTCTTCACTGGCCATTTCTCCACACCTTTCCAACCCGGTGAGCCGGCGCTGAGACCTCCCTTTACAGCACCTTCAGCACCGTGGTGGACTTTTTAGAGATGCCGGCAGAGGCGCCGGGATAACAGTGCTATCTCCATCTCGATGTTTCGTAGGAAAACTTGGGGATGAACTTCTGTGGATCTTGGGGTTTTCGCCAGCAAAATCGAGTGTTGGAGCGCCCAAACAACCAGCAAAATGTGGCTATAACCACAAGAATCGTTGCTTTCAACCGCCACAAATTGATTCAGAAGCCCGAACCACTGAACGCGTTTTTCCAAGAAAGTGGATTACCATAGTTCTAACATATTCTAACCAATCAATAGATGGCAGATTGCTTTACTTGCAACCGAGGAATTTCAACATGGACTCCTTGGAAAACTCGTGCAAACCAGACATTTTGACAGCGACCAAGAGATTGTTGGACATCACCAGCAATAATAAGAAGAGTATAACATCGGAACCAAACAGACCATAACTCTGGTCACTGTCAGATTTAAGTATTCATTGTTGGAGTGTGCTGTTACCCATTCCCAAATGGGCTTCAAGGGGCCGCATCACCATTTTTTCGATGAGAACTGAGAGGGCATGGCCTGTTTCTGAGGCCATGGACTGGGCCATAGGTGTTGCAACACACTGCACAAAGATCGGAGTTTGTTCTCTATTGGAGGTTCAATCTGGTTGGGGGTTTGGAACCATGGAATTTTATGACTTTCCATTCAGTCGGGAATGTCATCATCCCAGCTGACGAACTCATATTTTTCAGAGGGGTGGCTCAACCACCAGCCAGTTTTCTGTTGGAGGTTCCGTTTTCTGTTGGCTGAAAATCAGGAGACCATGGGATGTGGGGATCCCATGCTTCGAACAATGGTTGGTTCTTTCACCATATATATATATAAGCAGAAAGGTCATCAGAAAGGTCATCAGAAAGGTCATCATCTAACATATCCTACATGTTAATATATAAAAGCTTCCTAGCAGAAAGGTCATCCATAGAGCATGCAAATACCTTCCCCTCTCCAGTGTGTCACACCACAACTCCACCAATGCAATCGCAACGCAGCGGGGCTGCCAGGATCGCTACGTACCACTTCTGCCGCATTTTGGTTCGGGGCTCGGCATATTTGGCACAATCCCCAATTAATTATTGGTGTTTCATCGACCATTTCCGCATTCACACGATTTGGGAGACATTTGGGAATTAGATAATTAAATGTTGAATGGGGACACAGTGATTTAAAAGTCTATGTTATATAGTTTACCCTAGGATACTCCATTTAATGATTAAACATGACCATTTGGGGTATAATAGGGTAAACAAACATAAATGTGGAAGAGATTGTTGCTTTCCCATTCGGCACACGAAAACGATCTACACAGGCTACACAGTGTGTTTTTTTCCATTTTTTCCACGTCTAGGTGAAGCGTGCTAATTAATGGAACCTGAAATGTTTGACAAGGAGAGTTCCCAATGATTTTACTACTGGACAATACCATCCTTTTTGGTGTTTTGTAGAGCTTATTTGGTGGTAGGACATCCTCTAATGGACTACAGCCATATCTTGGGATGGTAACAATACTCCCATGTTGGGTTGGTTTCAATACTGAAAATCGCCAGGTTTGCCAAGATGGTAACAAGATGAAATAGATGTAAAACATTGTAAAGCCATATGCAGACCTTGGGTCTTGAGATTTTAAACAAAGATAAATTACATAGGTATAGGAGAGTTGGGCTATTTGGGGATGGGTCAAACGCTGCAATGTAATGTCATAAACCATGGAATAAACCCAAGGTCAGCAGTTTCTGGTGATTTCAGGGATGGTCCAATGTTGGGTATACCACATCCAATTTCGGATGGTGATTTGACCCTATGGATACAAATACATTATACATCCTAAGAACCCATTTGGCCACCTTTTGTTTAGAGCTTTTGTATTTGGATGGGGAAACAACGTGGCCATAGCCATGGAAAAATCACCAGCCATAGTTCGAGATGATCTCCAAACAAAAATAGCCAGCTATAGTTCGGGCATTTCCCAGCTGACCTGTTTGGTTTTATACCTACATTTAACTAGATGATTTGCCGATTATATCCCACTTTATCAGATAGCCCATTGTTAACATTATTTAACACCACTCATGACCATTTTTGCTGGTGATTTATCACCATTAATCACCATTGTTCCTATTGACATCCGTATCTTTGATGGTCAGTTCCCATTGTTGATGGTGAATTCCCACTTCCCATTATTCCTGTTATATTCCCATTCAATAAATGGGAATAGAATGAGAAAGAGAACTAGTTTTTATAGCTAAATACAGAGAATCCCACTATATGCCCCAAAGAAACGAGACATGAGGCACGTTCTAAGCCCTTGTAAGGGTGTGGCGTAAGCAAAACTGTGGTGCGCGTAAGCCAGCACAAGCTCCGCGTAAGACAAGGTATGCGCGTAAGCAAAACGTGTGCGCGCGTAAGCAAAACGCAAGCAATGGCGTAAGCATTTCCTTATTTGGTGCCAGGATGTAAGACATTTAGAACATGGCTCATATGTTTTCCTTCAAATCATATTCCCATTGCATGTCCATGAAATCACCATGAAAACCACCCATTTTATCGTGATCGAAATAGAGGTGGCTCTGCCGCCTGTATCGCGCTGGTGGTCAACATCGCTGATCCTCATGGCCACACAGTGCCTGCGCGATGTTGGTGCAACTGGGTGAACTGTGTTGGATTGTGCTAGGTTTGTTTATAACCATATCTGGTTAGCGGTTTGGAACATTTTTAATTTTTCCATATATTGGGAATAGTAATCCCAACTGACTAATATTTTTCAGAGGGGTTGAAACCAACCAGGTATAACGCCATATAAATTTGGTTTATGGTGAGTATGTGTGATTATGATATGCCAATAACCGTGTATAACCATAGTTACATGGGGTTAGAAGCCTAAAGTGTTGGTTTTATGGTGATTATAATATGTAATCTCTTCTCCCTATTACTAAAACTCCCGCAAGCAATAAACATAGGAATGGATTGAATTGGCATTTTTCGTTTTTTTTGGTGGGTTGCAATTGCGTTCTTAATTGTGGTAATTGAAAATCAATAGGAGAACAGGATGGTGAAACAATGGGTTCAACCGCCTATTAACAAAAATAGATTGCTACCTGGAGGTTTTTTTATTAGGGTTCCATCTAACAAGTTTGTTTTTGTTTATTTTTATTATTAAGGTTTTCATTAGAATATTAGGGAAAGAATCGAAATCCAGTGTTTGGCAATATTTTATATAGATTTTAAAAGGATTTATATAATCAACTTTGACTTTGAAATTGAATGTGTTTATATTTTTATTATTAGGGTGTTCACCCAAATACAAAATATCCTAATAATAAAAATAGATCACCGTGTTTACCATTTGGGGGGTGTTTGGTAATAGGGAGAAGAGCTTAAATAGCCATCTATAACCATAGTTAGATGTTTTTTTTTTAGGGTACATATGGGTACATCTCAGTCCATAAACGTGTTGGAAAGCCTTGAACCCATGTTTTTTTTTTCCAGGGACTTGCGGATGAATTTAGACTTTTCGACCTGACGTCACGACGTGTTTATGGTCGAAATGAATTCAGGGAAGCACCCCGCACAATGACGTCACTGTGTTTCAGCGATGGTCAAAGTTCAACGGATATGGATAATCCCGTCATCCCCATCAAAGCACATGAGTTTTTTTGCTTCAGTTTATCACAACATGTTTTCCGCAAAGTCCCCCCATTCGTAAATGATGGAGGCTATTCATTTTAACCATTTTATGGTACGTTTCTGCATAAATATATGGTGGACCATCCCCATTAAATCGTCCATTTCTATTGATAACCACTAGCACTGATCAGCTTCGTCTCGCCCAAGATTTCCTGTTTGTGGATCATCACCATTTATAGTTGGTTACTATGAATGATTGTTAGAACCCAAGTAGAAATCCCTGTTCTCCAGCGTAATTGTATCACATATTAATCCGTATAAATCATTGAAAATCAGATATCATTTACCATCTGGTTATTTAACATAGCCATGGAACATCCCCAATTTTAATAGGTAAACCACCTATAAATGGGCCATGTTCCATGGCTATGTTAAATAACCAGAGGGTAGTGCTTAGATATTCATTTTTGCTGGTTAAATATATTGTTTGGATCATCCCCAAATCCCATTGTTAGGAGCTGCGAATTTTCCATCACCATATGTGTCATGGTGAAAAGCTGGAGTCTGTGTCCATAGTGACCTGATTGGTGGTGACTGGAACCATGGAATTTTATGACTTTCCAGAAACAGTTGGGAATGTCATCATCCCAACTGACGAACTCATATTTTTCAGAGGGGTGGCTCAACCACCAACCAGTCACATGGTGGGGGTGATCATCAACTCTTCAATAAGGATTTAGATACCCATCATGAGGATTCCCCAATATGGGATGGCTGACCAGGCTGACCATATGCCATGTTTCGACCCTAGCACATGTGATTTGTATTATCCATCACATAGGATGCATTTTGATTGATGGGTAATTATATGAGCATAGCTCACTTTCTTGGACTCTCAATAATGTTCTTGGTTTGTTTACCCCACTGATGAACACCCATTATCCGTAACAAAATCCGTTGACAGTTAAGTCCCCAATGATTGTAATTCCTATTTTTTTCCCAACCACCAGCTTGAAGATTCTTGGTCAATCCCCAACAGTCCCTGATCATCCCTAGCGTTGATAGTTCTAAAAAAAGCGCGTGCCCAGGATCTCTGCAATCGCCTAGCAGCTCTGGGTGCTCCAGCGTTGCTTGGATCTCTATGGGAGATGGGGAAATTGAGAACTAAAGTTGATAAGTATCAAGCAACTATAGGGAAACTAAAGTTGATTAATATGGGGGGTTCAAACATCCATATTCTATTGCGAAATTAACGTTGATTACTCTAGTTGATTGATCCATAGTCATCGGGTACCCCAATAGCTGGATGGTTTATAATTGAAATTCCCCATTGAAATGAACGATTTAGGGCTACCTCCATTTTAGGTTTCCCCTCATATGAGGGGAAACTCAAGTTGATTTCTATGGGATTATTGGGGTTTCCCATAGAAATGGGAGAAACATGGAGGTGTCCGACATTTTCAGGGTGGCTTCACCAACCAAAATGGAGGCTTTGGGGAGACCAAAGTACCAAAAATGGTAGCCGGTCAGGTTTGTAAGAATGATCACCACTTCAATTTTTAATGGTCAACATGTCAGGTGTGCCTTTAATTGTTTATAAAAACTCATAAAAAATATGATGAATAGAAGGAAATAGAAGTAATGCCTCAGCAATGTTTATCAAGACTTGAATACTATTGCCCCCATGGATCCAATCACTTCCTTAGAAGGGACGTCTGGATCCATAGGGATTGGACGCATTGTTTACAGGTCACGGTTCGTCAGGACGCAGGATCTAGGCAGCCAAAAATATGGATTTAACCAACAACACTAGGGATATAATGGGGACAATATATGGATTATTTCATGTATGTAGATGCTTGAAGCAACCAATGCCGCTGACCCGGCCCATATCTCTACAGATGGAGACGAGATCTTCACAAGTGGTAAAATCTCACCAATCAACCAATCAAATGCAGGACATGAACCATAGATAATTGGGATGTAACTAACATGTTTGGTGGTTTCAAGTGCTATTTACTTCCATCCTAATTTAGAGATCTTAATCCTACTGGATCATTGTTTTGAAGCTTAAAACCACCTATCTAGAGTAGAAACCTGAAAATCTACAAGTTCCAAACCCTTTTTTGTTTTTGTTTGGGTTTCCCGTTCCAAGTGATATGTCCCAAAACATAGCGAATGCCTGTGGGTATGTGTTTTGTACGACTCTGTCATGGGGCTGTATATAGTCCTTGTTGTTTGAATTCATGGTGCTGTCATTGCAGTTTTCTCATGCGCCACACATCCCTACACCACAGAAATCGGTTGTTTGATGAGGATTGTTCAGCGTTTCCAAATTCGATCCCAAGATCTTCAAATCCATTGTGTATCGCACTGTGATCACAGGTAGTCTCTGGGTCCATCTGGTGAATGCTGCAACCAGGAAGTATTAGCGAACCATACACGGAGGATTTTCCATTAACAACTGACTTTTTGAAGGGGTTCCTGCAATTCGCCATGCTGTTACTTCAACCAGTCTTCCTTTGATCGTTGTTCTTCATTGGGACATCCACATCATTTTTGTCTCCAAAATTAAGGTTCTCACATGTCAACCACGTAGAAGGGCGCCATTTTTGGAAGGTCATGTTGCACCACATCTCCGGCAAACAAAAATCATGTTCGAAAATCCTGCAAGATGGGGATTTTGGTCAGTCTCCTTTTTTTTGTGAGATCCATTAACTAATCCCATAATATTCGAGTCTCCATCAATTTAAGGGATATAATTCTCGAGTCTGCTCCCGCATGGCGATTTTCAAGGTAAGGCCCCCCCAGTTATGTTTGTTGGTTTATAAAGCCCCATTGACTGTAGTTATATCCCCCATAAACCCAACAGTTCACCCATTCATAAGAAAACTTAGCTATCATAAATCAGATATATCCCAGTTGTAAATCATAAAATCCATGAAGTCCCCATGTGTGTTATGTAGATTAATCACCAATTTGATCAATTTGTGTTAGCAAATCCCATGACATCGCCCATTTTTTTCGCTGAAAAATCTCCCAATAGATGACATGTGGAGGCCCTGTGGCTTGCTGGTGGTGCAAGGCTCCTTACCAGCCAGCGCAGCCTCCGGTGAGGCAAGGGCGGCAGTTGAACTTGGGGTACGCCAAGATAAATACAAGGTGGATTTAATATGATTTCAGGGGATTTCTTGACATTTACTGGGATTTGAAGGGATTTACTGGGATTCTATTCAGAATTTGATATGAGTTAATGGGATTTTTCCGGAATTTGATGGGGTTTAGTGGGCTTCATATACTGTGTTTTTTTAGTCAGGATTTATATAATGGGGTTTACTGAGGGTTAATTAAATAAATGGGATTTTGTCAGCTAAGACGGTACACTTCTACCCGTTTCCATTGGAAAACTACTGGGATCTACCCATTAAATATAGGGTTTTTTTACCATCAATAAGCTGGATTGGGTTACGAAAACCAACTTATAACTAGGGGAAACCACCTTGTAAAATAAGGATCGAAATTGGCAGCGAAACCGTCATTTCTTGTTTGTTTGGGTATATAAATTGATAGATGTTGGGGGAATCTTGAGAGCGTCATTATGTTTACCTTTTTCTCCATCAAATGTGAACATATACTGTAAGTGTTTCTTTTGACAAAACATATCGAATCAAGTTCTCCAGGGGGGTTGAAGAAATGTGGGAATGGGTTAAACATTGCGGTATGCCTAAAATTAGATGATGAATGCTATCTACTGTATGACATTATATTACCCACAAATAAAATGTATTAAAATGATAGTTTTACACATAGCTTCAGCATCCAATCTATAGTTTTTTTGATCAGGAACGGAGACGTTTGGAGCCTCTGCGAGATGTCGCCGCGCGCAGGGAGTCCAAGTTGGTTTATAACTATAGATTATAGGCGAACCAAGGTGGGCCCCCCCCAGTTATGTTTGTTGGTTGGATATAAACATATAATGTCAACCCTGGATTAATAAACCCCTAGATTGTTAAATTGAAGGGGTACCATTTAAGTATTGGATTGTGACTATTGGAGGAGTACCCCCCTAATCAATAAACCATGGTTTATTAATCCGGGGTTGACATTATATATATATATATATAAAATAAATATCACCATAATGTACAGCCAGGTGAGCCCAATGCATTCCTGCGCCACTCTGTTTTTAGCTCAAGTGAAAAGGCGCTCCGCAGCGCTCAGATTTGTGAGTAAATAGTTTTGAAACACCAATACAATTTTAGAGTTGATAATTCCATGCCAAGATGAAGCAACAAGAACCTCCATGCCAAATTTCAACCACAGCATTTCCGCTTTCCAGCTCCACTCAGGTTGGGGCTTGAAGTTCTTGCGCTTCGAAAGCCTTGAACAGATGGAGAAGGGTCGACTTCTGCATGCGGCACCCTGGCATCACAGCATGCTATCTGGTGAGCAAAGTCGTTGAAATCATGGCAATAGCTGGGGCATACTGGATTTCACCATGGAAACAGTGCGGATTTTATGTTGATTTAACGGATTTTAATGGTATGTTTAAACGTTTCAACCATGATTTAAGCATGATACTCGCTGTTAATCAGCTTCGTGGCTTGCCTGCATCGATATCTCACGATGCATATCCTCCGTACTTCGAGGTAGGACGCCGTTGAGAAAATCAGTCAAGTTTCGTTCCACTCGGAAGGGAGGTTGGAACCCAAACCCAATGCCACCCAAAAACCAGGCTTTTGAAGTTTCGGGGAAGAAAACACAAGAAATCGGCCAGAGTCAACATGTTCCTTTTTTGTCCTAAGACAGGTTTGGGTCATTCAGAGGAGTAAACCATCATCCCTTTGGACGTTCTGATCCAGAACTAAATGGGTCAAACTTATCTATACAGAAACTGTGGTACCATTTGGTGACATACAGTGTTGCAGACAAACAATGACATACAGTGTTGCAGACAAACAAAATTTGGTACGGCTACCTGGTTTGGGTAGTCTATGGTCTATAGTTTGCTAAAGGTTGGTCAATTTTGTTAGGCTACCACTAGATGGGGTTGTCCGAAACTATGACACCCAAAAATCAGGGGCTTCGTCATCATTTCCCATCGTGGAAATTTGGTCGTTTCAAGACATACATCTTTGTTGGCATCCCCAAATCAAAGATCATATTGTTGGTTATTTCTGAAGTATACATGAATTACATCCCATTCTATCCCATCAAAATCCCATCATACCCCATCATATTCCATTATTTTATATTAAATTATATGAAATTATATTATATTATATTATATTTATATACCATAAATGCAATTAAATCCCATAAATAAATCCAGCATAAATCCAACATACATCCAACATAAATCCCATACATCCCATAATTAAACCTCACTAAATCCCATGTTTCATCCCCCTACCAACTCCCAAGGTCTGCGACTTGGTCCTTGGAGTTGGGGGACCAAGTGGACCTGAGGTCCGGTCCTGGGGAGTGAATCAAAAGTAAGTAGGGCAGGGGATGGGGTACGAGTTTCACCCAGAATAGCTATATTTAGATATATGAGTTATATATTTTTATTTTAGTTTTATTAGTTATTATATATATATTAGGATATTAGGATATTTTTGTTTTTATATGTATATATATATATATATTGGCTATTGGTTTACTATTGAAATATGGAGTTTAATCAATAGATGAACTATTAACAATATCTTGGATGATTGGTTGCGAACTACGGACTTATACTACGTAAGTTGCAGGGGATTATGATACATAACCCATGGTAGGGAAACCTATCAGCCAACTAGTATAATGCGATGGGACAGGGGTATCTTTGATGGCTCGAATATCAAAAGTAAATGGCCAATATAATCCATTACTTAACTAATATTGTATTACTAATAGTATCCAATAGTTTTTCACCAATGACTCGAAGTATATGTTACAGTGGACCAATGTTTTAACTAATAGTGTATTAAGACAAGTATTTGTTTATATCTAACTATGGGAAATAAATAATTTGCTGTAAAAGCAAAATCGCATGTATAGTAACCCCAAAAAGATCGTGTTTCCAGGATCGTACGCATGATATTTATCGCATATTTTTTAGGTTTCCAGCTAGATACTATCTATTTGGGGACGGCTTTATACAATGGCGAAATGATCCATATATATATACCATTATATATGGCATACATTTGGTACGTAATGGGATTTATATCATTAGCACAATGGATAAATTATCAATACAGTGATGTGATTAACTGTTTCTCCCGAAACAAAGCAGTTTATGGAGGCATAATGGGGTGCAATGGGACATAGCAAACCAACAGCTTCCAGGCAATGGGTGTTTTTGAAATTGGTGATTTAGCCTCCAGTCATGGCCATCATTGGCCAGGGAGATGACCCACCATGTGAGATTTTGGTGGCCCTCCCTTAAGTTTTCAATCAACAAAAGGTCAGTGTTTTACTTCGAAAGCTACGCTGGTGGAATATATCATATCCCTTACAATGTGAGGCCCCCCAGTTATAAGTTGGTTTATAAGCCCCAGTAACTATAGTTATAAGTACCATAAACCATAGTTATTGGAGTTATAAACCAACTTAGCTATCTTGGGGGCCTCACATT